>Ga0114967_10002360_pt1 | contig 15798 bp, 12 predicted proteins | sample M_130628_MF_Meta_FD_92639 | JGI IMG/M metagenome (GOLD analysis project Ga0114967, IMG submission 92639) | Freshwater microbial communities from Lake Montjoie, Canada to study carbon cycling - M_130628_MF_MetaG | ecosystem: Environmental > Aquatic > Freshwater > Lake | place: Lake Montjoie... | reverse complement strand
TTCCGTCTTTTTGGGACGAAAAGTCTCGAAGCGATAAGCGCCCAAGACGAAGCCTTCCACGGCACTTTCCACGTATTTGGGATGCTTCTCGAGGTGTAAAAGCACTTTGCGTTGGCCGCGTTTACGCAGGGTCAGCGCCGCCGCACCCGCAGCTTCACGGACTGCTGCATCGTCCAGTTTTGCGCTTTCCCCCAAACCCGCGTACAGAGTGGCCGCGGCTCTTTCGCTCAAAAGTGCACCGACGTCGCCGGAGAATTCGGCGTCAGAGGGGGGCGGCAGTAACGAGGCGCGCTCGTCTTTGCAAATGAACTTGAGGGTGGTCCATGAACCGGCGGGTGGCTCCGAAACGATGCGCAGTTTCACTCGGTTATTTCCCCAAGTTCACGGTTTGGCAGGAGAAGATGTCGGGATTATCGAGCAGTTCCGCCACTAGGGCTGGGCCGGGGACGGAGTCGAGATTCAGCACGGTCAGGGCGCGGCCGCCGACTTCGTTTCGAGAGAGCGACATGCTTGCGATGTTGACCCCGTGCTTGCCGAAAAGGGTGCCGACTTCGCCCACAATCCCGGGGCGATCCTTGTTTTCAAAAATGAAAATCACGCCCTCCGGACGCGCTTCCACGTGGCGCCCGTTGATTTTAACGATCCGCGGCGTACTGCCAAAGAAGGTGCCCGCAACGGAAGACCAACCGCCTTCTCCGGTGGCTGTGAGCTCGATGAGTTCCGCGAAATCAGGGGAAAGCGACTCGCTGGATTCCGTCACATTGAGTCCCAAATGATCCGCAAAACCGGGTACATTCACGATGTTGAGCTCTTCTCCACCAGCTTGACGCAGGAATCCCAACAGCACCGCACGGGTGACTGGCTTGGTGTTGAGTTCGTTGATTTTGCCCTGGAAATTGATGTTGATGGCGCTGCTTCGCTTCGAAACGATCTGCGAGAGGAAAAGCCCCATCTTCTCCCCCAAACTCACGTACGGGGAAAGTTGGACCATCGTCTTGGCATCCACGCTGGGCATATTTACCGCATTGCGGATTTCTCCCTGCAAAATAGCGGCGCGGATTTGTTGAGCTACCTCGATGCCGACGCTCTCCTGAGCCTCGGCGGTGGACGCGCCTAGGTGGGGCGTAAATACGACGTTTGTGAGTTCGCGCAGCGGGCAGTTTGCGGGGGGCGGCTCCTGTTCGAAGACGTCCAGTGCGGCGGCGGCGACGTGGCGTGTTTTGAGGGCGTTGAAGAGCGCCTCCTCGTCCACAAGGCCACCGCGGGCGCAGTTGATGATGCGCACGCCTTTGCGGGCCTTGGTCAGGCGTTCCGCGTTGATCATGTGCTTGGTCTCGGGTGTCAGCGGCATGTGGACGGTGATATAATCCGCTTGTGGGATGATTTCATCCAGCCGTTCCACCAGTTCCACGCCCAACGATTTGGCCCGGCCCGCCGAGAGGTAGGGGTCGTAGGCGAGCACTCGCATTCCGAACGCGATGGCGCGAGAGGCCACTTCTGTGCCGATGCGTCCCATCCCTAAAATGGCAAGATTTTTTCCGTGTAACTCTACCCCCTCAAAGCTTTTACGATCCCATTTTCCAGCCTTCACCGAGGCATCTGCTTGCGCGATGTTTCGTGAAATGGCCATCATCAGCGAAAAGGTGTGTTCAGCGGTCGAAACGGTGTTGCCGCCGGGAGTATTCATCACGATGACCCCTTTTTTGGTGGCAGCCTCCACGTCGACGTTGTCCACGCCTACTCCGGCACGGCCCACGACCTTGAGTTGGGTCGCAGCCTCCAAGAGACGGGCGGTCACTTTGGTCTGACTACGCACCACGAGTCCCTGATACTGACTGATGATTTGAAGTAGCTGTTCCTCGGTTTGGCCGGTGATCACATCTACTTGCAGAAGTTTGCCTTCGGCTAATTCTGCGATGCCGCGTTCGGAAATGGGATCTGCTACAAGGACTTTAGGTGTGGTCATATCGAAAAAGAGAAATAGCGCGGGATTCTCTGTGCCTTCAACCGAAGCGCAAAGGGAAAAGTGTTTTTTCCAAAAACCGCCCCTACAAACAGGCCGCCTTCCATCATGGCAGAGCAAAAGAGGAGGCCAAAGCGCTCGGTGGGAGCTGCCTCAAATATTTGTTAAAAAGCCTCTCTGGCAATTTTTTAACCCCGTGAACTTTCGCAGCAAATCTGCCATTCTTCATTAGGTGATAGGGAACTCGGGGAAATAGAATTGCACTTTACCTTCCCGCACTTCCTTTCAGTGACAAGCTTATCGGCATTCTTCAGCCGTGAAGCGCCTCCAAAACAAGTCTCGGATGCTTTTCCACCATGCTCAGTAACACCTGAGCCGGACCATCAGGCTGTCTCCGCTTCTGTTCCCAGTTTTGAAGGGTGCGCTGATTCACCCTCATAAACAGAGCAAGCTGTCGTTGTGTGAGGCCGAGCTTCGTCCGAAGAGCCTTCACGTCGGGAGTCGTCAAGGGTTGAGAAGCGGCAGTTTTCTCAACAATGAACTCACGTGAAGGCTCCATTTCACCGCGCATGATTGCCCCCATTTCGCTCACACCTTGAAGCAGGTTATTAAAATCCTTCTCGTTCATAACGTTTCCTTTTTTACGTATTCGCTAAGTGTGGCTAATTGTTTGGTAGTTAGGGTTTCCTGTTTATTTTTTGAGTAAGCGGTTACCAGATAAATAAAAGTCTCTGTGGCGAGGTAATAGATGACTCTGATTCCTCCGCTTTTTCCCCGTCCTTTCGCTGCGCACCTAATCTTCCGCAGGCCTCCGCCTCCCTTGATTAAGTCTCCGGCCGTAGGGTTCTGCATCAATCGATGTTGTAGCGCCGTATACTCCTCATCAGAGAGAAGTTCTAGGATGGCCTTTGTGAACACCGATGATTCTCTAAAGTGAAAGAGAGACACGTGAGTGAAGACTACACCAATGACGCACTTTTGCAATAAAGCTGTACGTCGACGGTGTACCGCAGCGAGTCCTCCCGAATGTTTTAATCCGCGCTCCAATCCGAAGACTGGGGCGACCCTGATGTTGTCTACGAGCGGTACGCTATCGGGGAGCTTTAGAAATTTGAAACTCCGCTCAAAGCTTTTCCAAGAAGTTGGAATATCCTTTGTTTACAATCGCAGTGTCCGCTCCAACTATCATTCTCCCCCTATGAAACTTATTCTCCATTTCGTCTTTCTTTTCGCGACCTGCTTTTCCCTCCAAGCGGCGGGATTGGCTGGGAAACATCCCAACATCATTTTCATTCTTACCGATGACCAAGGGTATGGAGACATTTCTGCGCACGGTAATCCCATTCTCAAGACCCCGAACATGGATCGTTTGCATGACGAGGGGGTTCGCTTTCTTGATTTTCACGTCAGCCCCACCTGTTCGCCCACGCGATCCGCTCTTCTAACGGGGCGACATGAATTTAAAAATGGAGTGACCCATACGATTCTCGAAAGAGAAAGAATGGCTCTGGACGCCACGACCCTTCCTCAGGTGCTCAAAAAAGCGGGCTACACTTCTGGGATTTTCGGCAAATGGCACTTGGGCGATGAGGATGCTTACCAGCCCGAAAACCGCGGCTTCGACGAGGTCTTCATCCATGGCGCAGGTGGGATCGGCCAGCATTTTCCAGGGTCCTGCGGAGATGCTCCCGGCAACATGTACGCCTCCCCGTTGATTAAACATAACGGGCAGTTTGAAAAAACGGAGGGTTACTGCACCGACGTTTTTTTCGCACAGGCGACGAAGTGGATCGAAAAAGTGAAGGGTGAGAAGCCCTTTTACGTGCATATCGCCACCAACGTCCCTCACGGCCCGCTGCAGGTTCGGGACGAGGATCTGGCCCGTTACAAGGACAAGGTTGCGGATCTGGACGCGGCAAAGTTTTTCGGGATGCTTGCAAATGCCGACGACAATATCGGTCGGCTTTTGGCTAAACTTTCAGAGTGGGGAATCGAGAAAAACACGCTCGTGATTTTCATGAATGACAACGGAGGGACCGCTGGATGCAAAGTGTTTAACGCAGGGATGCGAGGCACCAAGGGGACGCCTTTTCTGGGTGGCACTCGAGCGTCATCGTTCTGGAGATGGCCCGGCACCTTGAAGCCGGCCGATGCGAGTCAGCTCACCGCGCACATCGATTTTCTCCCGACCTTGGCCGAGATCGCAGGCGCGCCGCTCGACGAAAAAGCGGCCGCCCAGATCGAAGGACGAAGCCTTGTGCCGATTCTCGAAAACCCAGCCTCGGAATGGCCGACTCGTACGCTCTTTACACATCTCGGTCGCTGGGCAAAGGACAGTTCCCCAGAGACGGGTAAATACATGAATTGCAGCGTTCGCACGAAAGACTTTCATCTGGTGAACATCTCTAAGCAAAACAAGCCGGAGTGGATGCTCTTCGACCTCAGGAACGACTTTGGAGAGGCGCATAACGTGGCAGCCGAGAACGGAATTGTTTTCGAGGAATTAAAAGCCGCGTATGAGAAATGGTGGCCAACAGTCATACCGATGATGGTCAATGAGACGGTTCCGCTAGCAGTTGAAAATCCCTTTTGGACGTTGTACCGCAAGCAGTTTGGAAGCTTGCCCCCGCCCGAATCGGAGGCCTCTCAAAAGAGGCGTGCCAAAGACGACAAGTAGGCGTTTTTCTCCCCAGTTTACTCAAGGGTCATGGATTGCCGGAGTGTCTGTCCCCTGCATTCCAGTTCCCTGTATTTCACTTTTGGACATTGTACCGCAAGCAGTTTGGAAGCTTGCCCCCGCCCGAATCGGAAGCCTCTCAAAAGAGGCGTGCCAAAGACGACAAGTAGGCGTTGCTCTCCTCGGTTTACTCGAGGTCGGTGGGATTACTGGAGTGTCTGTCCCCTGTATTTTCTGTATTTCAGAGGGGGTGCATCGCCCAGAGCCATCACTGGGAATCATAGGCGTCTGACGAATTCCTTTAATTGCAGACTTTCTGCTTTTCTGTATAGTCAAACCATGCAAATGACCCTCGCTGTTTCTGGTCGCGGCCTGATTGCCCTCCCCGCAGCCATGCGCAAAGCGGCTGGGATTCGTCCCCAAGACAGTGTCATCGCCGAGACCACCTCAGAAGGCATACTTCTGAGGCCCGCCGTCACCCTCCCAGTGGAAATCTACACGCGTGAGCGGATCGCTGAATTTGACGCTGCGGAATCTGAACTGGCACAGGCTTTGGAGCTGGCCGAGCGCAAAAATAGATAAAGGCGGATGCGAATTTTTCTCGATGCAAACATCCTTTTCTCCGCCGGAAAAAGCGACGGCGCCATGCGAGGCTTTTTGGAAAGACTGAAGTCCGGCGGGCACACTTTGGTGGGGGATGCTTATGTGAGGGAAGAAGCGCGGCGAAACTTGGAGGTGAAGTTTCCGGCAGCCATCCCAGACTTCGAGCATTTGCTAACCAAACTGGAGCTTTCGGAGGCGCTCCGCTGTTTCCTGCCCGCCGAACTCGCTCCGAGACTCCCCGAAAAAGACCGCCCCGTGCTGGCGGCAGCCATTCAGCGCGGGTGCGATGTTTTGCTGACCGGCGACAAGACGCATTTTGGCCCGCTGTACGGAAAGAATTTTGAAGGAGTCACCATTCACTCTCCGGCCAGCCTAGCCACTCATCTGAGTGGCTGAAAACCATGGGCACGCGGGGGACGCTAATTAGCCGAATTCAAACTTGTCAGGTCAATCATGGTTGAGTTTTGTTAATTGAGATGCCCTCCAGACATAAAGAAGCGCAAGTATTTCTCAGAAAAGGATTCTTTGAAGGGCTGACGTCGTTTCGTGATTTTGAGACGCGCTCTGGCATCAAGTGACGAGAGTGAATCCGAAAGTTTTCCTGACAGTTCACGAACAGCGGGTGACGGGAGCATTTTAAAAATCAGAGTGGTTTTCAAAAGCTGGATAAGGTTCTATGGGAAAACATTATTCCCCTTATGAGCCATTGCCGTTTCTGCAACTCCTCCTCCTACGGTTCAGGCTGCTTGCACAGCCCTCACCGCAAACACGAACACGTCGCTGACGATCATCACTGCGAGTTTTGCAACTCTACGAGCTACGGCTCCGGCTGTCTCTATAGCCCCACGGGAAAACACCGCCATGGCCACGGTGCCCGTTGCATCTGGTGCGGTTCCTCCAGCAGTGGCAGTGGTTGTCTTTACAGCCCTAACGGAAAACACGAACGCTGAGTGAACACTAACGAGGGAACGCTTCCGGTTCCCAATGCGTTCCTTCCTTGTCGACCACAGGCGTCATGCCGTTGGCAGGGAAAGTCGTTTTAACGGCTGCGTGCAATTGTTCTGTGAGCGAGGCCACTGTCGCCGCTTGTTCCGGCTTCTCCGCAAGGTTCTGCAGTTCCTTCGGATCCGCGTCGTGATCGTATAACTGGCGCCCCTGCCTGCCTTCGTCCCATTCCGTGTAACGCCAACGATCAGTGCGCAGCGAGTAGCCGAAATTCTTTCTGCCTTCATCTCCAACCGCAGGACTCGCACCATTCCTACGGAAGCCGCCTCCGCGCACCACTTGGCTTAGCGCCCAACCGCGGCCTGTAGCCGAGGGGTCTTTCAAAATCGGTGCGAGATCCTGGCCTTGAAGATCCTTCGGCGCATCGATGCCCGCCATTTTTGCGAGGGTCGGGTACAGATCGACGAGGCTCACTGGAGTTTTTGCCACGGCCTTTTTCGCCTTCGATCCCGGCTCAACGATGAGCAAAGGAACACGCGCGCTTTCCTCAAAAAGACTCTGCTTCTGCCACAGCCCATGCTCGCCCGTGTGATAGCCGTGGTCGCTCGTAAATACGATGATCGTGTTCTCTGATAATCCCAGTCGATCCAACGCGGAAACGACTCGACCGACCTGCGCGTCCATGAAGCTGATGCTTGCCCAATAGGCTTGCAAGGCCTCTTGGCGGAGTTCATCGGTCATTTTATCCTGTTCCTTTTTGTAACTGGCCAACGCTGCGGGCGGGATCTGTGCACGTTCCTCAGCCGTTACTTTCACCACCGGCGTATCCTTCAGCGGATACAGATCAAAGTAAGGATTCTTTGGAGCAACGTAAGGCGTGTGCGGGCGGTAAAAACCAACCGCGAGGAAGAAGGGGCGATCGCTTTGCTTCGCGCAGCGTTCTAAAATCCATTCCGCATCTGCGGCGATTTTTCCATCGGTGTGGTGTTCATCGCTTTTGGGGGAGGCGTACCAACTCAGCGTACCGCCGAAGTTTCCGGGAGTGAGCGAAAAGATTTTCGGGTGCTCCTCGGTTCTATCGACCCCTGCAGGATTCACCTGCATTTCCCACGAAGCCGGATCATCCGCGCCATCCGTCCCGATGGAGTTTGGAACTCCGTAATGATACAGTTTACCGACACGCGCGGCGAGGTAGCCCTGCTGCCGAAATGCTTGTGGCAGGCTGATTCGCTCCGGACAGGTCTGGCGGAAAATCAGGGAGTTGGCCTGAATGCCAGTGGTGTTCGGGTAAAGGCCGGTGAGGATTGAATTACGGCTGGGGCCGCACAAGGGGAAGGTGCAGTACGCGCGATCAAAGCGAACCCCGCGCGCCGCCAATTTGTCGATGTTCGGGGTCTTCATGCGCGGGTCGCCGTAACAACCGAGCATGTTGTTTAAATCATCTGCGATGATGAAGAGGACGTTGGTCCTTTTTGGCTCGGCTGCCTGCGCGGAATTCTGCAAACAGCCGGCCAAAACAAGGGCACTCAGAAGGAGGGAACCGAAGGTTTTCATAATGGGGGGAGATGGGAACTGGGGGGCGGGGGATGGGTTGTTGCGGTTAGTGTCCTGCGTCTACTTTCGTCCAAGCAGCGTTGTGTTTGCTGGATGCCACCACGGCTTCGATGAAGGCCATGCCTCGCACGCCGTCTTCGATTTTTGGGTAGTCGAGAGTCGAGGCGTCTGCTTCCACGCCGGAGAGGCGGGCCCGGATGTGGCTGGCGAAGTTGCGGTATACGTTGGCGAACGCCTCCAGATAGCCTTCGGGATGAGAGGCAGGCGTGCGACTGTTCGCAGCGGCGGCTGCGCCTAAATAGCCGTTGGCGGTGCGATAGATTTCCTGCGGCTTGTCGAGGTGTTTTACGAGCAGTGTATTGGGCTCGTTCTGGTGCCATTCCAAACCGCCCTTCTCGCCGTAAACACGGATATTAAGATTGTTCTCCTCCCCGACGCTGATCTGGGAGCAATGCAACACGCCTTTAGCCCCGCCTTCGAAACGCAAAAGGACATTGGCGTCGTCGTCTAAAAGACGGCCTTCGACAAAAGCGGTGAGATCCGCAGCGAGCTCGCTGATCTTCAAGCCGGTGATGTATTCTGCGAGGTTCTCGGCGTGCGTGCCGATGTCTCCGACGCAACCAGCTGCGCCGGAGCGTGCTGGATCTGTCCGCCAAGCGGCCTGTTTCTGGCCACTTTCCTCGAGGCGTGTCGCCAACCAGCCCTGCGGGTATTCGACAACGACCTTACGGATTTTTCCGAGCGCCCCCGCGTGAACCATTTCACGCGCCTGTTTGACCAGCGGATAACCGGTGTAATTATGGGTCAGGCCGTAGAGCAAACCGGAGTGGTGAACGAGATTTGAAAGTTCCTTGGCCTCGGCAAGGTTGAATGTAGCGGGCTTATCGGAGAGAACGTGGAAGCCATTTTCCAAGGCCATTTTGGCCGGAGGAAAGTGCATGTGATTGGGCGTCACGATGGAGATGAAATCCATCCGCTGCTCGGCGGGCAGGGCTTTTTCCGCCTGGATCATTTCGGCGAACGAACCGTAGCAGCGAGACGGATCGAGGTAAAAGTCACCTCCTGATGCCTTCGATTTTTCTGGGTCCGAGGAAAACGCACCGCAGACCAGCTCGATCTGCCCGTCCATGTTTGCTGCGATACGATGGACTGCGCCGATAAAAGCGCCGCGTCCGCCGCCAACCATTCCGTAACGAATTTTTCTGCTCATAGGGATGCACAAAGTGAGGCAGAAGTTGGGTAAGAAGAAAGACAGAAAACACGAGGAAATGCAGCGTGCGCCTGGGGGCAGGGAAGTGCTTTAGAGTTGGGGGAGAAATGTCTCTACGGTCGCGCTGAGGGCACTCGCAAATTTCAACGCTTGAGGAAAGTCGGGACCACCTAAGTGTACGCTGCCTTGGTGGAGCAATCCTTGGCGGGTCCGGCGCTGGGCGGCTCCTGCGATTTTGCGCGAACCCAGTATTAGGTCGCCCTTTACAGGATTTTCAAAGCACGCTGCCGAATATTTTGGTGCGTCGTGAGGCGCGCAAACCAGGTCTGGAAGTGCGTCGCGTAACGCGAACGCGAGTCGCGAGTGAATGAGAGCGTAGGAGTCCGCAGGGCGCCTTGCGGCGAAAGGCTCATTGCGTGGCACGATGAGCGAATACGGCGCATCCAACCCGTGCAAGACCGTGCCTCCACCCGTCCATCGGCGCACTACTTCGAGGTTGGGGTTGGCGGTCACGGTCGCCTCCATGTCCTGAAAGTAACCGATTGTCACGCAGGGCGCGGACCAGCGATAGATGCGGAGTATTGGAAATGTGGCGGCTTCTAAAAGCTCGCGATCCACCGCCATGTGTTGGGACGGCGAGCGAAGTTCGACGTCGTTCCAGAGCTGCAGACGGCTCAGAACGGGCTCGGGATTTTGGGAGGCGCTCACGCCATGGGGGCGGCAGACTTCATTTTCGCCATCCACTCACTATGAATGAGCGGAGAAATTTCCGACGGCTTGATCTCGCTGCGGCCTCCCCAAAAAACGTTGGTGTACGACACGGGAATCCCGCACGCGGCGAGGTGAGCGTCGATGGCGGCTTTGTGTTCGAGAACGCGGCCCTTTTCGGTGCCGTGCGCGACGGACATGATATTGACGTTGTTGAAGTCCGCCCCGCCTTCGCGCCAGTAGCAATGTGTAAGCACTTCGTGACGACCTACTTCACCGCCTGCCTCGACTTCGCGTCCCTGAGGGACGGCCCAGTGGAATAGCGCGTTGAAACGAGTGACGCGCACGCCGGATTGAGAAGGTTTAACGTGTTCTAAAAACGTCGAGAAGCGGCCGATGACCTTTCGTGACTGAAGGCTTTCCGCGATTTGGAAGAACTCCTCCAACTCCACACCGGCGGCTTCTGCGCGGGCTTTCCAAGGATTCTGGACTAATTCGTGAGGCTCAAACTCACGTTTGAGTTCCAGCAAAACACGCCATTCCAAATCCGTAAGTCTGACGTTTTGAACCGGCATCATTTGAGCTGGGTGCTCGATACGATCGCCAAGCTCCACCGTTTTGCGTCGCACATGACCCACGCCCAAGGCGAAGATGCCTTTGGCGGGCATCAGCTTATATTTCTCGCATCCAGTATGATGCATTAACACTTCGCAATGGGCGTCCATGGAAGTTCCAACGGGTACCTTGAGCGTGGTCCAGAGACGGTACTCCGAACCAGGCGTTTGCTGGTCAGTGGAACGCACCACAACGTGCCCACTAAAGGGGTCATGCTGGAACATAAAGTCGAACGCACTATTGAGCTTCTCTTCGGCCACACGCCAGGCCACTAAGGCTCCATCCGCGAGGTTCGGTGCGATAAGCGTCTGGCGGACGCGACGGATAGTTCCGGCCTCCAGCATCGCGCGGATTCGTTCGTGGACGGTGTCGAGCGCGACTCCGGAAAGGCGTGCAATTTCCTCAAACGGTTCGCGAACGAACCCTTGGATTTTGTCCTCGGAGATTGCGAGGATTTGAGCGTTTACGGGGTCGGTATGTTCGATGGAGATGGCGCTCATGAGAGGGATGGGGATTAAAAATGACGAGTCGTTCGCAGCAAAAACCAAAGAGGCAATTAGTACGATTTGGCGAAAAGGACGCGACGCGGGCTGGGTTCACCAGTGATGACGCAGAAGCCAGGTTCCTCTGCTCCAGAGATTTGGCCGGGAGTTGGAATGCAGCGGATGGTGACTTTGAGGTCTTCCTTGATCTGCTCCTCGACGGCGGCGGAGCCATTCCAATGCGCGAGAGCGAAGCCGCCGTGAACTTCAGGCTTGTCGGCGTTTTTGGGAGTGAAGAAGGCGTACAACTCCTCTTTGGAGTCGATGCGCACGGTGTGGGCATCTCGGTATTCCGTGGCACGGGTGAGTAAAGTATTTTGAATATCGTCCAACGTGTCGGAAACCTGCGCGACGAAATCACTCATGCTTGGGAACGTCTTCTCTTTGTGTGCGCGATCTCGGCGCGCCACTGCAACAGATCCTTTCTCCAAGTCGCGCGGTCCGATTTCGACCCTCAAAGGAGCGCCCTTCTTAATCCATTCCCAGCTTTTGGTGCCGCCGTTGATATCACGGGCATCGACTTCTACGCGCAAAGGTGAGCCGTGATAAATTACTGCTCGTAATGAATTTGCAAGATTGTGGGCTGCCTCGATTACGGCTGCGCGGGTTTCTTCCTTTGGAACTACGGGAAGAATGACGACGTGAGAGGTGGCCACACGGGGCGGCAGAATCACGCCGTCGTCGTCGCCGTGCGCCATGATGAGCGTGCCAATGAGGCGCGTGCTTACGCCCCAGCTCGTGGTCCAAGCGAACTCCTGAGTGTTGGTGCGCGAGAGGAATTTGATGTCGCTCGCCTTCGCAAAATTCTGGCCGAGGAAATGTGAGGTGCCTGCCTGAACCGCTTTTCGATCCTGCACCATGGCCTCGATGCACAACGTTTGGACCGCGCCAGGAAAGCGTTCTCCAGCGCTCTTTTCTCCGGTGTAAACGGGGAGTGCCAGATGCTCCTTTGCGAACGTGGCGTAAACACCGAGCATCTTGTTTGTTTCTTCGAGTGCCTCGGCTTCCGTCTCGTGCGCCGTGTGCCCTTCCTGCCACAAGAATTCTGCTGTGCGCAAAAAAACGCGCGGCCGCATTTCCCAGCGAACCACGTTCGCCCATTGGTTAATGAGAATGGGCAGGTCGCGATAACTTTGAACCCATTTGGCGTAGGTCGCTCCAATGATGGTCTCGCTGGTGGGACGAATGACCAGAGGTTCCGCCAGTTGGGAACTTGGGGCTGGGCGTAGATTTCCGTCCGGGCCGACTTCGAGGCGGTGGTGAGTGACCACGGCGCATTCCTTCGCAAAGCCATCGACGTGTTCGGCCTCTTTCGCAAGATAGGAGAGGGGGATAAACAACGGAAAATAGGCGTTCTTATGGCCGGTAGCTTTGAACATTCCGTCCAAAGTGTGCTGGATATTTTCCCAAAGCCCGTAGCCCCACGGTTTGATTACCATGCAACCGCGCACATCAGAGGGTTCAGCAAGTTCCGCAGCACGAACAACTTGTTGGTACCACTCGGAGAAGTCGGCGGCGCGGGTGGGGGAGATGGCGGTAGTGGGCTGGCTCATGCGGGGTGGCGCGGGATGTATGGTAAAACTCTAATCCCTCTCCGAGTTTTATGCTGGAAGAGAGAAGGCTAAGGGCCGTGTTGTGCCGAGGATTGTGCCTAGGAATTAGTTGTCCGCACTAAGCGGTAGCCAAGGTTCCGACGCTATGAAATGTGGCGTCTGCGGGGAGGACGGTGCGGTCGCAGAAGTCGCCGAAGCCTTCCTCTGGGAGACGTTCTTGGCCGTAGCGTTTGATGATCGGAGCCAGCATTTCCACCGCAGCGTCGAGGGTGACGCTCGGAGCCGCCAAGCGGTTGAGGCGTTCGCCGTTATACTTCGCTCCAAGGTAAAGCGCATACTTGTTAGGGGCGCGCCCCACCAGGCCGATCTCTGCGAGGTAAGGTCGCGCACAGCCGTTTGGACAGCCGGTGACGCGCAGGCTGACGGCCTGGCTCTCAACCCGCGCTTCGACGAAGTGCGGCTCGAGTTGCGCGAGGAGCTGGGGCAGGATGCGTTCGCTCTCCGCCAAGGCGAGACCGCAAGTGGGTAGCGCCACGCAGGACATTGAGTTGAGGCGCAAACGGGACCGCTCGTTTTCGTGGTGCAATCCATGCTTAACGAGGATTGCTTCGATTTTTGGGCGCTGCTCGCGTGACACTCCGGAAATCGTGACGTTTTGTGACGGCGTCAGTCGGAAGTCGCCTGTGTGGATTTCGGCGATTTCGCGAAGGGCGGTTTTCATGGGCCAACCGGCCTCGTCCCGAATGCGGCCGCTCAAGATATGGAGGCCGTAGAACGCGGTGCCGTCGGCGCATTCGTGCCAACCGTGCGGGTCTTCAATCGTCGTGAAATGGACGGCGCGCGCTGGGCCAAAAGTGACGCCGGAACGCTGTTCGACCTGCTCCTTGAACCAGGCAATGCCGCGGTCTTCGATGGTGTATTTGAGACGGGCGTGCTTGCGGTTGGTACGGTCGCCGTGATCGCGTTGCGTGGAGAGAACGGCTTCTCCAACGACGTTGACATGCTCCGGCGTGATAAAGCCGAGAACGTCCGCGAGGCGGGGATAGGTCTCCGCGTTGCCGTGACTCATGCCGAGGCCGCCGCCGACGGTGACGTTGTAGCCGACCAATTTGTCGCCTTCTAAAATCGCGATGTAGCCGAGATCCTGCGAGTATACGTCGACATCGTTGGAAGGAGGTAGGACGAATCCAGTTTTGAATTTGCGCGGCAAATAGGTCGGACCGTACATCTCCTCGCGCTCGGGCTCGCCGCCTGCGACGAGTTCTTCATCCAGCCAGATTTCGTGGTAGGCGCGAGTTTTGGGCAACGCGAATTCGCTCCAGGAGCGGGCGTGGTTGTAGACCTCTTGCAAGGCGGCTGAACGCTCCGGGTTGGGTGGCGCCATGACGTTGCGGTTCACGTCACCGCACGCTGCAATGGAGTCTAGCAGCGCCTTGTGCATCTCTTGGATGAGCGGCTTGACGTCGCCCTTGAGGATGCCGTGGAACTGGAAGGTCTGGCGAGTGGTCAAACGCAAGGATGGGCTGGCAAGATCGCCGGCCAACTTGTCGAGAACGAGCCACTGCGCGGGCGTTGCAACGCCGCCGGGCAGCCGGACGCGCAGCATGAAGGAGAACGCCTTTTCCTTGCCCTCTTTTTTTAGCGCATTGCGCAAGTCCCTGTCGTCCTGAAGATAGAGCCCGTGAAACTTGGTCAGTTGGCCGTTGTCCTCGGAGATCGCACCCGTAGAAGTATCCTCTAGATCGGCCACTAGAGTGCCTCGCAGCAGGTTGGAGGCGGCTTTGATTGTTTCGTTTGCAGCGAGTGGTTTTGGAGCGGATGGTTCCGAGGTCATAGCGGAGTGTTAAAGTGTTTGAGAAAGAAGTGAGATATCAGGAAACAGTTCAGCCTTGGAAGGAGCGCAGCACGAGGGAAGCGTTATGGCCGCCGAAACCAAAACTATTATTGAGGGCAATGGAAATTTTCCGCTCGCGTGCGGTGTGTGGGGTGAAGTCGAGATCGCATTCGTCTTCTGGGTCATCGAGGTTAATGGTCGGGGGTATGATGCCGTTGTTAATGGCAAGCGTGCAGGCGATGCTTTCCACTGCTCCCGCGGCTCCCAACAAATGGCCGGTCATGGATTTGGTCGAAGAGATTGAGAGATGTTTTGCGTGATCCCCGAAGACGGCCTTGAGTGCGCGGACTTCGCATAAGTCGCCCACCGGGGTGGAAGTGCCGTGGGCGTTGACGTAATCGACTTGCTCGGGCGTGATCCCAGCTTTAGCCAAGGCCATGCGCATACAGCGTTGAGCGCCTTCTCCATTTTCCGGCGGTGACGTCATGTGGTAGGCGTCCGCGGTAAGGCCGTAGCCGATGATTTCGCCATGAATTCTGGCGCCGCGTTGGAGAGCGTGTTCGAGGCTTTCTAGAACGACAACTCCGGCACCCTCGCCCATGACGAAGCCGTCGCGGCCCTTGTCGAAGGGACGTGAGGCGCGCGTGGGGTCGTCGTTACGAGTTGATAGGGCCCTCATTGCGGAGAAACCGCCCACGCCAAGAGGGATGACGGCAGCCTCGGAACCGCCTGCTAAAAAGGCATCTGCATCGCCATCACGAATCATTCTCCAAGCCTCGCCAAGCGCATGAGCCGATGTGGCGCAGGCGGAGACGGGAGCGAAATTAGGTCCCTGCAAACCGAACTCCATAGAGACCAAGCCGCTGGCCATGTTGGAGATCATCATTGGGATCATAAACGGCGAGATGCGTCCTGGTCCTTTGGTAATGAGGTTGGCGTGCTGGTCGGCGAGTGATTTTAAACCTCCGATGCCCGAGCCGATGATGACGCCAAAGCGCTCTGGATTTCCGGGGGCACCTTGGAGTCCGGCGTCGTCCATGGCGAGCTTTGCAGCGGCCATCCCAAGTTGGGCGAAACGGTCGGCTCGTTTAGAATCCTTGGGTGTTTTAAACCAATTTGCCGGCTCGAAGTTTTTCACTTCGCCGCCAATTTGGCAGTCGTAACCGGTCGTATCAAAAAGAGTGATCCGCGCGATGCCGCTTCGGCCATGGGTAAGGTTATCCCAGAAGGCGTGCAGATCCGACCCAACCGGGCTTGCCACGCCCATTCCTGTAATGACGACTCTTCGTGATATACTCATAGGTGCTCGAACACTACAAACTCCGTGGGCGACGCAGACGATGCAAACTCAAAGTGCGTCTGGATCCTGCAAAACTTCAGACGCTGCAGGAGCCATGAGCCAGAACCGAACTGGCGCGTGTCCGAAAAGACGCAGGGTGGTTTTATCGAGCTTCCGGTTGGGAGGAATTATTTTTGGAAGCAACCATAACTTTCTCGCAAGGTGCAGCGCGGCGATTGCCACGCCGACCGTTCCTCAAAAGTCTGTGCGGCTAGGCCAACGCCTTTTGCAAAAGATTTGCTAGCGAGGCCGTCT
>Ga0114967_10002353_pt1 | contig 15837 bp, 15 predicted proteins | sample M_130628_MF_Meta_FD_92639 | JGI IMG/M metagenome (GOLD analysis project Ga0114967, IMG submission 92639) | Freshwater microbial communities from Lake Montjoie, Canada to study carbon cycling - M_130628_MF_MetaG | ecosystem: Environmental > Aquatic > Freshwater > Lake | place: Lake Montjoie... | reverse complement strand
TAGTGATATTGAAAAGTGCTACTATGATCTTTTTGATATTTTACCTAAAGCATCTTTGTTGAAGAAAGTTATCTTTGATGTTACAGATAATCAAGAAGTTTGTCGTTGTGACTTTTCAAAGTATCCTATCATTTACGATGATGAGGATAACTTTGTCCAATCCAAGTTTGAGACTTTGATTAAGTTAAAGGATATTAATTTCAAGACTTATGAAAAGAATCGTATACAAATGATAAATGAAGTTAAATATAATCTCTGTAGAAAACTTAGAGTTTTCCGCGGAGAATTAGAAGATGATCGTTATAGTTCTATATGTCTTAAAAAATATGAACTCATTTATGGTGTTTCTTCGGAGTTGTCGGAAAAGAACATCATGAACATTATAAAGGTCATACTTCAGGACATATTCAGTTCACTCGGTCTTGATTCAAAACCAATTGAACTTCTCGAAGCTTCTGGATTTAAACAGAGTGACGTGATTAATAGTTTGACAAATTTATTTTAATTATTTAAAATCTCTTATTTTATAATGAATGCTACTAAATTAATTAAATCTTTTGATAAAATGAGAGATGTTCCTATTTTAAATTACGATGGAAAACTATATACTAAAAAAGTTTTTAATTACGACGAAATGCAAACTTTATATGTTATTTTACAAAAAGATATACCTGGATTAAAATATAAAAATTTATTTTTTGAAAATTTATTAAAATTTAGAGGAGGCACTATTGGAAAAATGTTAGCTATTACAAATATGAAAGAACATTTTGATGATACTGGTTCCGAAATTCTTTATTTTAAACCTAGGTCAAAAACATATCATTTTCATTTTGATAATCCAGAATATAGAACTGATTTTAATAGGGAATTAAGAGATTTTTATAATAGTTCTAATATTTATTTATATAAAGATATTAAACTATTAATTCAAGGAGATTTTGGTCATAAAAATTTTGTTTTAATTAAAAAAGATGAAAAAAAAGAATTACAAGTATTTTTCTTTGAACCAAATACTACAATAAATAATTATGATATTTTAGAAAAAGTAGAAACATTTTTAAAAGAAGAAATAACTAAATTAGATTATCCTCATAAATTTTTTAATTTAACTAATTTTTATGGAATCCAACATTTAGAAACTAATAACGGTAATTTAGAAGAAGAATTCAAATCTCTAACAAATAAATATTTTTTTCATTTTGAGTCAGTAGTTAAAATATTTTATAATTTTTTACATTTTATTACACCAGAAAATTATCATTTATTGAAAGAAACACAAACTGATAATATGTTAACTGTTAAATTTTTAAAAAATCAATTTATGAAATCATATTTTAATAAAATTTTTAAAGAACATATGCTATACCCACTAATAAATTCTTTTGTAGAAAATATTGCTACCAATTCTGTTAATAATGAAATTAATTTTTTTGAAAATTTTAATATAGATGAACAATTTAAATTATTTATGAAAGATTTTAAAATTATTGAATTTAATACTATTAAAAATTTAGAGAATATTATTAAAGAAAAAATTAAATTACAAAATAAAAGAAATAATAAATATAACTATGATTTTTTTAATGGAAACTGTAATATATGGTCTTATTATGCAATGACACTAATAATTATGAATCCAGAGATTAATCCTTTTGAAATTATAAAAGCTTCGTATTTTCAAACAAATGATTTATCTAAAATGAATACAATTTTTAAAGAAACAAAACAAGAAAACAAAGATATTAAAAATTATAAAGAACCAATTGAAATGTTTAAAATTGATTTTTTAGAAACATTAAAAGAAAGGAATGTACTTTTTAAAAGAAAATTAGAAACAGATGGTTTTGATAAAGGGTTTTTTGATGTTACTAGAATTTTATATGTTAAAATTACTAACTTAATTATATTAAATATAATTTATAATCGTTTGCAAAATAAATATTTATTATTTTCAATTCAAGAAGATTGTAAACAAGAATTATGTGTTAAAAAAATGGTTCCTGAAAAAGTAAATGAATTATTAAATAAATTTACTATATCAAATATTCCATTAACAAATGATAATATTTTATCAGCAGTGTTAGAAGGCAAGCTTATTGAAAATCTAAACCATTTAATTTTACTTGATAAAGAACCTTTAACAGATGATTTTGAAGAAGGTCCAGAAGATTTCGTGTTTCAACAAACACTTCTAAGAAATAAATATTTAAAATACAAAAGTAAATATTTAAACCTGAAAAAAAATTACTCTCTAATAAATAACAAATCTTGAGATACACCATTGACATAGTCCATTGTGTATTTTTTATAGACCTGATATGTTTGTTCTAATGCTTTTATACTATCTTTATAATAAGGGAAAGGAATATTATCCTTTTTATTTTTACTCAAATGATAAAATTTTTCAAACCAACTACCGATAGAACAAGAATCAAAATGTAATATTTTTAATTGTTCATAAGGAACTTCATATACATTTGGTCCTTCGTGATTATTATTATAATTAAATCTATGAACTCCTCCAGAAGCAACTCCTTCTGTTACACGAGCACCACTTTTACCATTTACATAAGCACGACATTTATCTGTTTTTGAACATCTTAAAAATTTATTAGTAGAGAAACAAGATTCTTCATTTTCATTGTAAACAGCTTCTACATTTTCAATTGTCAGACATTTATAACTTTCATCAAGATTATCTAAGAAATCTAAGGAACCGTGTAATAATTCATCAACATCTACATTAAATACAAAATCAATATTATGAGATTTAGCTACTTTTAAAATTTTATTTATAAAAACAATTTGTCTATCAAATAAAGTTTGATAATTATTTCCAGTTTTATCCGATTCACTCATTTCTAACCATACATCCTTTTGATTTTTTAAATAAGGTTCTAATTCAGGAGTATCTTCTACTCTAATAAAAAATTTAGTAACACCTAAATCTCTATGATGTTTCAACCATAAAGGTAAATCAATTGGTTTTCTCATAAAAGTAATTAATCCAACAGTAGAATTTGGTTTGGTAACAGATATGTTACTGAATCCTTCATCTAAATAATAATATTGATCATTGTCACATTTTTTTTTATATAACGAATACAATGTTATAAATATTAAAATGATTAGAATTAAATTAAACATTTTAATATACCCTATAAAATATTTTTTAACTAGTTATCTTTTTTATGATGTAATTAATTATATAATAAATTTTTTTATAAATAAATATATATATGTTAATAGATTACAAATTAAAATATCTAAAATATAAAGAAAAATATTTACATTTAAAAAATCAATTTGGTGGAGAATTAATAAATAAAAAAACTAATTATAATAAAGAATTTGATCCAGATAATAAACAAACTATAAATCAGTTAGTTGATCTTAATATTAATTGTGAAACTGTTGATGGAATAAATGGATTAAAATTAAGTAGAGAACAAAATGTAAACCCTATAGAAAATAACAAAATTTTTTATAATTATAAATGTGTTGACAAATCTAAAAATACTATAGAAAAATCTACAGAAGTAAATTCAATTGGTGATAAAAGTATTAGATATTTAGATCGCCATAATATTGATTGTGATAATATGGGAATAAAAGATATACAATTAAAACACACAAGTGATGGTCGTATAAAATATGATTACAAATGTGGTCAAACTATGTTAAATAACATAACTACACATGAAACAGCTATTAATGATAATGGCTCTGGTGCAAATATATATTTAGATAGACATAATGTTTCATGTCCAAATGAAAAAATATTAACTCAAATAAAATTAGATGCACTATATCCAAATGGATTTGATAAACCTGCAAAAATACAATATAAATATAATTGCGGTGATTTAACATTAAATTCAAAAGTTAATTTAACACCTTATGATAATTCTATTGTTGAATTTATATTAAAATCAACTATAAATCCTAAATTTCACGCAATTTTATGGAAATTATTTTATTGTATTATAGAAAAAACTAAAACCCAAAATGATTTTATATTAATGGATTCAGGTAATACTTTAGCGTATAAAGTATTTGGTTATCCTCAATTTCCATGGGATGATGATATTGATGTTGGATTTATTACTGATAGTTTATATACAGAATATTTTAAATTAATGAAAGATTGTTTAGCTCTAGGTTTTAATATATGGGTGTATACTAGAGTTAAACCCGATGGAATAATGTTTGACAGTTCAAAAGGAGAAAATTGGGCAGATAAAAATAATTTATTAACAAAACGATTAACAGCTGAATTATTATCTAAATTAACTGTAAATAACTTTTGGTTTATTAAAATTACATTTAAGATTGAAAAATATAAATTATTAAAAACAAAAATTGATTTTAAAGATGATTACTTTTTCAGTGGTTTAGATAATATGGCTAATCCTTGGGTTGATGTTTTTCCATTTGTAAAAGATGAATCAACAAATATGTATAAATATAAATTTGGTGATTATACTAATATGAAAACACCACTCATAATAACAAATAACACAATTAATTTATATAATATTAATATTAAAATTCCAGATAATGTTACAGAGATATTAAATAAATATAAAAAACCAGAAGACTATTTGAAAAAGGATACTATTTATAATCATATTTCAACGAAAGAAGATAATAGAAAAAAAATAGAATATAAAAATAATGAAATTAGAAATTTTGTTGTAAACTATGTAAAAGAACATCATCAAATAATAAATAATACAATTCAATTAATCACTTGTGATGATTTTATTTAGAACGGTGCGTATTTTTATTATATAAAGTTGTCAGAAAATAATTCTATAATAATAAAAAGTTTTATATAACACTATATAATAGAATGGACACAAGTTCGATAGTTGGATGGTCTGGATTAGTTTTGTCAATACTTGGAATAATTTATAGCGCGGTAAATCATAAGCATATACGTTCAAATTGTTGTGGTCGTGTCATCGATTTTTCAATAGATGTTGAAAATACAAATCCTGAAGAAGATAGAAAGAGGGAAGAAGAAAAAAAGAAGAAAGAAGATGAAGAAAATAAGAAGAAGGAAGAGGAAGAAAAAAAGAAGAAAGAAGATGAAGAAAAAAAGAAGAAAGAAGAGGAAGAAGAAAAAGAAAAGAAAAAAATTTCATATACCCCTCACGTATTCAAAATCCAACCACTCCATTTCTAATATTAAACAGTTAATCTATAGACAAAATAAAAATTGTACCAATTTTTATTTTACTAATTTAAAACTTTGTTTTAAATTGACTTAATTAGAGTTTTCTTCGAAAACATCTAACAAGTCAATTTCCCTTTAAAAGGGAAATTGCTAACTTAAAAACCTAAGGTTTTTAAGTTTGTCTAAAAAAAGTTGATTTATTTATTAATTACATTTTAATAACTAAAATAATGCCACTCTGTATATTTACTCTTGAAAATAAGAAATACTATATTAAACAGTATCAACAAGATTTGATTGATTCTATTACTAATATGGTAGAGAAACTTAACAACCCTGAACTATTTCTAAATACACTAAAACCAACCGTTCAAAATATCTCTTGGATTATTGAAAATCCTATTATAAGTTATAAAATTGTTAATACTGAAAAGCTAGAGGATACAACAGTTCAATTAATGAAAGAATTTGGAATGCAATCAACTCGTTCTGATTTGTGTCCTAATGCATATATAAATTTCGAGGAATCGGAATATCTAAGAGGAAGAATTAACGAGGAAGAGCAACCGGTTATGGATAGGATTGCAATATTGGATGGACAGATAGAGGTTTTGAAGGATGTTAATACTAAATTAGATTTTGAAAGAATAATTATAGAAAGATATTCTAATTATATGAACTATGTAATTAGCTATTATAGTAATCGTTGCACTCCTAATCCTGATTTCATTTTTTATTCATTAACAAACGAGGAAAAGGCACTTATTACTAATTTTCCAGGTAGAACACAAAATAAAATAAGTTTATATAAAGATAATGATATTGAAAATTATTTTGATTCTCTATTAACAAATCAACATTTTAGCAAAGATGATCGTATAATTATAAAAAGTATGAAAAAAAGGTTTCTTACTAATTATCGAGTGACTGAAGACATTATTAAAGCCAAAATTGCAAAAATCAAATACGATAACCTAATAAATAAATATGGCGACAAGAAAATCATCGAAGAAAATCTACAGGATTTATTAACAAAGAAACTTAAGTTAATAGATTCTGATGAATATAAGAATATTGATATTTTTTAAAACTTATAATCCTTATCCACACTAGATGCCCATTTAAATCTTTCTATTAATTGTTGAGTAAATAACTTTTCTGGAGGAATATCAAATCTTTTAATAAATGCAAAAATAATTCTAGGGTCAATATAGTTATTTTTAGAAGTTGATAAAGATACATTTTTCATTTTTAATTTAGTATCTTTCTTTAATTTATATAATTTAATTTTAACTTCGGTTTTATCTGCTTTTTCAGTATCTTTCTTTGCAACATATTTAGCTTTCTTTTTCCTTAAATCTTTTATTCTATCATCTATTTTGTCTATTCCATCGTCCAAATTCTTGCTTACATTCTTTTGATGATTACATAATAAAGCAACTGTTGTATTAGCTTGATTAAACATTGATATTAAAAAATTTAATCTTTCGCTTTCTTCAACCCCAACAACTTTATCTTCTTTAATTTTATCAATTTCCTTTTGAAATAAATAACTAGCATTGTAGGTTCTCCACACTTTTGCAGTTAATCCTTTAAAAAATGAATCTAAATAATCATTCAAAGAACTAGAACTAATTAAATCAAATAAATCATCCTTATTCTTTTTATTTTTTACAAAGTATTGTAAGTTTCTGTAAACGGCATCTATAACTTTAACTTTTCTACAATATCTAACGGAATCTTTTCCTAAGAAATCTAATTTAATATAACAACCTTCTAATAAAGTTAAATGTTCAACTCTCAAAGAAGTAACTCCAACAGTATCTGCTTCATCTTTAGTATCTTTCTTTCCTCCAACTCTTAATGCTAAATTATCAATAAAATAAACAGCAGTAGCTAATTGTCTAGTTTTTGTATCTAAATCTTTTAATTCATTCTCATATTTTTTACGAATAGATTTTGATTTAGTCTTTAGTTTTTTTGCTAAATTAAATTTTGATTCATCACTTTTTGATTTGAAAAATGAATCTAAGGAAGTAAAGATATATTTATTCTTTCCAGTAATTTCTTCTTTCCAAGTTGCTAACCAAATAACCGTTCTATCGTGAATAATTTCTCCCCACTTTCCTAAAACAGTAGGTTTAGGAACTTCTGCATCCTTACTTAAATTTAAAGTTACATCTTCAGGTCTAATTCTTCTTTTAATTCTTCCTAATTTAGGATGTGTTCCACGACCAATAAATATACCAGGAGGTTCGATTTTAAAATTACCAATTTTTTGTTGAACACCATCAATAATACAATTTTTAAATGGTTCAGCTTCTTTATCATTTTGATTTTTTATTCTTACTTTATCTTCTTTGGTTAATAAATCTCTTTTAGCTTTTTCCCTTTCTAGATATTTTTTATAATTTGAAAAGTCAAAATCATCAAGCGAGTTAACTCCTAAATAAATAACAGTTGGTTTGAAATCTTTCCAAAAGTTCTTTTTAAAATTAGATATTTTCATATAATCAGTTCCTAAATATTTAGCAAACATAGTTGCATATTCTTCTGCTTGTGGGTGTAAAACAGTTCTTTTTCCTTTGACTAATATTTCCGTTTTATGTGGTATGTAATTTGGTGGAAACATTGGTCCATTGTGTTTTAAAACACTCCATTGTGGTTTATCACCTCCGCCAAATAATTGAAAATATTTATTATTTTTATTCATTAAATAAAATTAGATTTTAATTTATAAAGTAACTTAACATTGTATTACCATTTACAATACAACATAATTCATAGGTGATTGTTTTACATGCAATACAATGCTTGTGCCATTCCCTAAATGTAACACCTTCAGGAAGATTAATATGTCTCTTTTTAGAAAGAGCAGTCAACGCTTTGAACTCTTCATAAAAATAATCCTCAAATAACAAATTAGGGTCTCCTTCCAACTTCTTTTTAATCTCCAAAAACTCCTTTTCATCCGGTTCATAAGGAATAACATATTCAGAATTTAAAATAGTTGTTTGCTCTTCATTACACCAAACAGGAAATTGTTCAGTAATAACAGTTCCTTGATTTTCAAAAAGGATAGTATAGATTGCACGCCTCACAGGTTTCAAAACCATATGAGGATTAAAGTTTAGCTTTCTAACTAGAGGAGAAGGAACACCCCGGCGATATAACATAGTTCTCAACAGAATTTGAACAAAAGGGATGTATAGTTTAGAATCGATACAAGCAGGTGGTTCCTCAATCTCTCTCATTATATTCTTACGAGTATCAATGATATACTTCTCTCTTTCACTAGTATTTCTTAATAATACAATCTCACCCTTATTAAATTCAAAATCAGAATAAATTGTATACTTTCTTCCAATGTAGCGATAGAAATCACCATCTCCACTCAATACATCTGCGTCATCTGCTTGTGCATAAAATGCAAGAGTATCATCATTATCATAATCCAGTGAGTAAAAAACAGGAACATCTTGAGACCTGAACATATCACCCAATAAATAAGACATTCCTTGTGGAACATTCTTCTCTCCCTTCTCAACTTCCTTCATCCTTCTGGAAATCCATTTCTCAGAAGCTTCAGCGCTTCCAATACCTTCATCAATAAAAACTGAAGGTTCAAATCCAGCCTTCCTTAGTGCAGCAACAAATACTTTAACCCTTTCAAAGGGCTTTTCTAGAGCCCAGGTAAATCGAGCCTCTGCGAAAAAGTGCCTACCATAATTTAGAGCATCAATATATAACTTTTTAGACATAATCTTAATTATATAATATATATGAATATTTTTTCAATTTTTTTTTATTTTAGTGGTAACCATATTTTCTTTCCCTGAACATTAGCACAATACATACTTTTATTTTCTATATCCAATATATTTCCTAAAATGCGATTTCCATCTTCTATTCCTCCGTCAAGACCTACTGCCTTGCAAGAACAATATTTTAAATCGTGCGTATGTTTGCTTTCTATTGTTTCTAAACATTTCTTACACTGTATAGCGTGTCTTATTTGTATATATTTTACACCAGCGTAAACTATGAAAGGCATTACTTTACTTTATATTTTTTTATAGAAAGTTTACTTTAAAGTTTTATTCTATATAATAGTAATGTCATTAAATGATAATAATAAATGTAAATTAAAAGAATTATATGAAAAGTATAATCCTCATTTAAAAAATCTTATTTTTGAAAAACCCTGTTTATCACTATTAACTTTTTATCCTCTACCAAATGGCTTACAATATTCTCCCGATGAAATTTTAGAGAAACACGGATATTATTTTTATTTAGGAGAACCTGTTGATAAAATTTTATTTGCAAATAGAAGAATTCCTTATTTTAAAACTGATACAATTCCTTTTTCTTTCCCTATAACAGAAAAGTGTGGAAAAACTAATATTATTCAATCTAATATTTTTTATTTTGAAGTTAGATTAATAAATAAACGATTTAAAAAAGAATTAAAAAATGAATGTTTGTCTATTGGATTTGGAACAGAAAATACAATAGAAAAAAGTCAAGTTGGTTGGTGCGAAAATTCTTGGGGATTTCATTCAGACGATGGAAATTATCTTCATAATAATTTATCTATACCAATGACTAATCCTTGGGAAATGGATGTTGCATATGGGGTCGGAATAAAATATTTGAGTGCATATAGATATCAACTATTTTTAACTAAAGCAGGACATATATTAAAAAAAGATATAATTATAGAAACAACATTTCCTTTAATACCAATGATTGGATTAGATTTATCAGTTCCAATTAGAATTAATTGGGGTGCAGAACCTTTTGCATTTGATTTGAAAAAACATATTGATTATGATAATATTATATCTCCTCGTAATACATTTTTAAAAAATGAATTAATAAGCAGTTACGAAATAAAACCAAAGAATAAAAATAAAGCAATATTTTCTAATATTAAAAAATATTTTACAGGAATAAAGAAAAAGTATATAATAATTGATGATGAAGAACAAGATACTGAACCTAAACAAACAACAAAAACAATTTTAAGTAAACTAATTGCAACTGAAATGAAAACATTAATTAATTTAGAAAATAAATTTTTACAAGAAGAACAAAAACAAGAAGACTATCTACAAAATCAAGAACAAGAATTACAACAACCACAGGAATTACAACAACCAGAAGAATTACAACAACCACAAGAATTACAACAACCACAAGAATATCAACAAGAAGAATCACAAGAATTCATACCATATGAAGAAAGTCCTATACAAATCCCTATACAAAATCAAATGCACAACCCTGTGCAAACACCAATACAAAATCAAATGCAATTACCTACACATAATCAATTACACCTTCCTACATTTACTCCATTAATTACTAGTTTACAACCTGTATATTATTATCAAGTCTATTATTCATTATTATTTCCAAATCAGTATGCACATAATCCATTTTTATCACAATTACAAGTTCCATTTCAGCAACAAGTACCATATCAAATGCCTCCGTTGGTAACCGACCCTACTTTGAATAATATTTTTAATCCTAATTATACTTTTAATCAAAACTTGAATCAAAACTTTAATTTTAATCCTAATCCAAACCCTAATCCAAACCCTAATCCAAACCCTAATCCAAACCCTAATCAAAATCCTGAATAAAATTATAAAAAATATTCATCTGCAATAAAACTTAAATTTTTATCGCAATCTTTAATACGAATATCAAGGTCTTCATTTGTTTCATTTAAAAGTATTTCTGTTTTACAATTCATATTTTCTAAAACAGTTATAATAATATCATTAACTAATTCTGAATTATTTTCTATACTTTCTACTATTTTTGTATCAGATTTAACAGATGGTAAAATCCAATTAATAATTTTTCCTTCGTGTTCTTTAATAATATTAATAATCAATATATCAGATTCATTTGATAATTGATTATCAATAAGAATTTTAAATATATTTTCAGTGTATTCTTCTAATAGATTAATATCGTTATCACTAGAAACTTTTGCTACTAAAAAAATAAATGGTTTAATTTTTCCTTCATTGTAATAAAATAAAGTAATAGAGCTCATTATTAATGGTTAGAAAATTTTTTTAAATTAAATCAAAGCTTAATTTTAATCACTTTCTTTGATGGTATCTTGATATCTATTTTATGGTCCCAAGCAGGTTTCTCTTTCTTCTCTTCCTTCTCTTCATCCTCTTTAACCTTTATTGCTTTATCAATCTTATACTTTTCAAGTTGCTTATCAAAAGACAACATTCCTTGCTCAGTGTAATGAACCTTCCTATAAAGATTATAATATTTATTTCTTGCCTCTATCAATGCAGCTTTAGCTTTAGGATTTTTCTCATACTCCTGAATTTTTGTTTTTAAATCTACTAATGAAGTTTCATATAAAGTTTTTGAAATACAAGAGCAAGTGCCAGTTAAAAAATCCTCAGTACAAAGAGCATCATTTTGATAATGATAACCCTCTTTACAATTCTTATCACCAACACAGATATCTTTGCTAGTTAAAGGTTCCTTCTTGTTTAAAGTTTCTATATTTTTAACAACTATTTTACAACGCTTAGTTATCCTTTCTAAAGACCAAGCTTCCTCCTCAATTTTCTCATCCAAAGCAAAGTAAGGAATGTCATCTCTAAAAATATAACCACAAGCATTATAATGTGGTTTTTGAGGTGATGTCCACTGAGATTTTTTAGGAAGCATTTTATTATCTTTAATAAGTTTTCTATAAAAGGTTGCAAGCTCTCGCCATAACTGTAAAACTTCGATAAAGTTCATTTCAGAAATTTTATTAATTTTGGCAGTAAAATCTGAAGAATTAACTTTTGTTTTCTCTTTCTCGATTGCATCCAAAATATTATAATACATATAAGGAAAATTATAAGTAGATTTATCATTATTATTCCAAGCACGAATGTTGGGAAAAATAATGATTTCTTCATTAGTATGAGCACCCTTACAAGTTTCCCCATAACTACAGGTTCTTGTATACTTGGATACATTCATTTTCTGAAATAGAGTATCACGGCACCAAAGATTCTTAGCATTAATTGAAGACATTATTAATAATAATTTTAGATAAGATGACTATTTTGCAATTTTTTTACAGTATAAAAATTGATAATATTATTATAAAGAAATATCTCATTTATTAATATAATGTCAGAAAAAAGTCAACTTATTAGAGATTTTAATGATGTATTAGGAAATTTATTACAACAATTGGCACCTAAAATCGGAACAACATATCATCATTATTTTACAAAATTTATTAAAATAAATGCAGTTACGCCTATTAATAACTTTTGGTATTATGCAGAAGATTTGGAAGAGAAAATTATGACTAAAGATGAAACATATTTTACTAATGCAGATAATCATAAAGAAAAGGTACAAAATACTGATAAGGGATTAGATGAGATTTTAAGATTGAAAGGTATTTATGAAGAATTAGATAAAGAAGGAAGAAAAAATCTTTGGGATATAACTCAAGGATTATTTATTTTAGCTAAACAATATAAAATAAGTAAAAGCTAATTATTAGCATGTTTTAAAGTATTCATTTGTGCATTTGCATTATATAAATCTCTGTTATTTTTATATAATTCAGCTACATCAGCACGTAATGGATCATCTGGATTTGCATCAGATAGTAAAGAACAAATTGATAATAGTAATTTAGAAACTGTATAGGCAGCAGACCAGTTTTTATCTTTTAGAATATCAAGACATATACCACCAGTTTCAGAAATATTAGGATGATAGATGGGAGTTTTAAAAGTAATCTTTGGTGGCTTGAATGGATGTTCAGAAGAAAATTTAATATCTAAATAGAAAACACCATTGTGATAAGGAGTTCCTTCTGCACCTATAATTGTACCAGTCCATTCCATTATATTTTCTCCTTTTGGACCTGCGCTACAATTATCAACAGGATTCTTATTTAAATCTTCAAGCTCAATTTTTAATCTATTGATTACGCGTTGCATTATTGAGAGTATTAATGATTGTTTAGAATGATAATCAATCAATTTTTATTGCTAATTAAATATGATTTTATAATATAAGAAAAAATTGAAATTATTACCCATATCACTATTATCCAAATACTATTATGAAATCTTATATACATTCAGAGAATACGCGGAATATTACATCCTTTTTACCCAACAAAAATAGAATATCAAAATGGGTTTCTGGCAGTTGGAAAAAGTCAAAGAAACTAATCAAAGAAAAAATTAATAAGGGGTTATTAATTTTACCAATGTACGAAAACGAAGAGTGGCAAACTCAGATATCAGGGAAAGGCAAGAAAGATGAGACGATATATGAAGCTGCACAGAGAGAGATTTTAGAAGAAGTTGGAATAGCATTTGATATTGAAACTCTCTCTAAATCCTACATTGACTATGAAAAGTTTAAAGGATGTGATGTATCTTATTTCTCGGTAGATTTAAATGATTCAATTGATTCCTGTTCTTCGGAATACGACCACATCGTTGAATCTTGTAAAGAAAGAGAGGAACACGAAGATGAATCTAAAAAGAGAGTCAGTATTTTCATTCATACGGACACTGTAGAAGATGAATCTATTAATAAAATATTGTACCGCCACCGGATGACATCGGATGATGCTGCCGGTAAAGATATTTTATTATTAGATACTATGAATTTGTACAAGCTAATGGCTTAGTATATTTAAATTTTTTTAATCGACTTCCTCTATCTTAGGACCAGGTGCGCTTTCAGGAGTAGTTTCTGGAGTATCTACACCAGGAGCTCCGGCAGGCATATTAGATTGGTATGCCTTTTGAACCAAAGGACTCAACACCGCTTCAACTTCCTTTAGCTTCTCTTCAAAAGTAGTAGTATCTGCAGATTGATTTTCATCCAACCATTTAATAGTATCTTCTACAGTTGTTTCTACAGTAGTCAAATCATCGCCCAATGCCTTTTTCATCTTTTCATCAGTAACCATTGTTGATTTAATATTATAAATATAACTCTCGAGTTTATTCTTGGCTTCAACACGTTTTACAATTGCATCATCTTCAGATTTAAACTTCTCTGCTTCTTGAACCATCTTTTCAATATCTTCCTTACTTAATTTATTAGAGCTATTAGTGATAGTAATCTTTTCAGATTTACCAGTGCTCTTTTCAGCTGCAGATACTTGAAGAATACCATTAGCATCAACTTCATAAGTAATTTCAATCTGAGGCATTCCTCGGGGCATTGGAGGAATTCCTGCAAGTTGAAAGTTTCCAAGCAAGTTACAATCTTTAGTCAACTTTCTTTCACCTTCAAAAATACGAATGGTTACACCAGGTTGATTATCAGATGCAGTTGAGAAAGTTTGAGTCTTCTTGGTTGGGATAGTAGTTCCTCTGGGAATCAACACAGTCATCATACTTCCTTGAGTTTCAACTCCCAAAGAAAGAGGGTTTACATCCAACAAAAGAATATCTTGAATGGTTTCATCTTTGTCTCCACTCAAAATAGCAGCTTGAACAGCAGCACCATATGCAACAGCTTCATCAGGATTTACACTGTTATTAAGTTCCTTTCCATTAAAATAAGTAGTCAATAGTTCTCTAATCTTAGGGATACGAGTAGAACCACCAACTAACACAATTTCATCTACCTCGTTCTTTGCAACTCCCGCATCCTTCAATACTTGATCCACAGGTGCCATAGTGCGATTAAACAAATCAGCGCACAAGTTTTCAAATTTAGCACGAGTCAAATTATAAGTAAAATCAATTCCATCGTGGAGAGAATCAATTTCAATGCTAGTTACAGTTGATGATGAAAGAATTCTCTTGGCTTTTTCTACGGCAGAAGTCAAACGCTTCATTGCTTTCTTATTAGTAGACAAATCTACATTGTTCTTGGTTTTAAATTCATTGACTAGGAATTCTACGACGCGATTATCAATATCAGCTCCACCCAAATGAGTGTCACCGCCTGTTGCCTTTACTTCAAAAATTCCGTCATCGATGTTCAGTAATGAGATGTCATGTGTACCCATGACTTTTTGTTATCGATAGGCTCTTTATCCTATCTTCTTATAGTTTCCTATAAGATCAGACTATATCTTCTCTCTAAATTTTTACATTTAAAGAGCACGGCACTCGTGGGTATTTCATCATGAGACTTTCGTCTTTTAGATTACTTTACCTAGTCGTTGAACCTTCATCCCCTTTCGAAGGATGCTTGGATGCGGATTGTCCATTTTAAGTTTTTACACTTATATCTTTAACTTTTTTACCTTACCTCAAGTCATTACCTTGAGCCGCTATCTATATTACTATGATAGTTTGGTAGTTAAAGTTTTAGGAGTTTCCCGTCAGTTCACCGTGTTCCTCATCGTTTATGATGAGTGTGGTTTTTCACCACAGGAGGCAGTACTTGAATAATATATATTACCAATTTTTACCTCCAAAATCAAATATGAGTACGTTTCTAGCTTTTCCATCCTTTTTCTTATCTAAACCATATGCAATCGCCGCAGCAGTAGGTTCATTAATCACACGAAGCACATTCAAACCAGCAATAACACCAGCGTCTTTAGTAGCTTGTCTTTGTGCATCATTAAAATAAGCAGGAACAGTAATCACAGCATTAGTTACTTT
>Ga0114967_10002351_pt1 | contig 15841 bp, 20 predicted proteins | sample M_130628_MF_Meta_FD_92639 | JGI IMG/M metagenome (GOLD analysis project Ga0114967, IMG submission 92639) | Freshwater microbial communities from Lake Montjoie, Canada to study carbon cycling - M_130628_MF_MetaG | ecosystem: Environmental > Aquatic > Freshwater > Lake | place: Lake Montjoie... | reverse complement strand
CGATTCCCTCCTTTCCGTCGGCCATTGTTCCTATGTCCTATTTGAGGAATCATGTCGATCACTATGAGGGATTTCTAAGGGCCACAGAACTCTTCTTCCGTTGTTAGAGTCATTTCGCGGTTCTTTAATTTATTTTTCTAAGAAAATAAATTTAACAAAACTAACTAATAGGGATATGGAATCAAGCACAAAATTCATTGTTATATTATTGATTCTGATTGTAGTCGCAGCCATCTTCGCACTCATGCAAAGTCGCAGACTCATCGAAGAAAACCCCTTTCGAAACAAGCACTTATTGAAACAGGGCGAGGAAAAGCCGGCCATTTGGCTCTACTACGATACCAGCAATGTCAACTCGGCGCGCTGGTATGACTTCGGCGGCCGCTCCAGCCGCGCTCTGAACCTCCCCTTTCTCAATCTCTGCTACGAGACCATCGCCATCCAGAATCAGCATCACTATCGCATAGAGGTCATTAACGGCCTCATCGGCGTCCAGTCACTATTGGGCCTCGAGGCCATGCCTGTCCGGCTGCGCAATCCCATCCAGTCCGTCAACGATGCCGAGATGACCTGGATACGGGCGGCTATTCTCGCCAAGTTCGGGGGCATCTGGCTCGACGCCCATTCCGTCTGCCTCAAACCCTTCGGTCCCCTGCCAAAGGAACACGTCATCTTCTACGGCACGGACCTCAATGAAAGCTATGCCGGCAAGGAGGGAACAAACGTCCCAGGATTCCGCTGCATCTGGAGCCCAACACCGGCCCAGCCCCTATTCGTGGAATGGGAGCAGATCGCTCATGCTCGCCTCAATGCCGAGGGAGGAGGACAGCAGATTCGCCGCGACGCCAACTGGGACTGGGTTGCCCTGAGTGGCAAGTATCCAGGCGTTCAAGTGGATTACGCGGCCGAATGTGGCCGCAAACGTGGTGGCCGTCGCATCGAACTGGAGGATATTCTGGCAACCGGCACCGAGGGCAAACTCCCCTTCCCTGTTCCTGAGCCCACTGTCTATGTGCCGATCATGTGGCCCGAGCTCAGGGATCGCGAGATCTTCGGCTGGTTCTTACGTATGAGCGAGGATCAGATCATGGAATCAGATATTGCCATACGACATCTCATTGACCGCGGTCTCCAAGTACCCATGGAGCCTAGACTAGAAGTGGTAGTCATTCATGAGGAGGTATCAAAGGAGATCGTCTTATCGTGAAGCGTCTTATAGTAAATATTCTGAAGTGATAGAACGGATGTATTGCCCTTACAATAGGCAATCCAAGCGTTCAAAAGAAAGATATGAACCAAGGTATTCTCCTTCATCGACCCCTCTCCAAAGAGGCCATGGATGGTCTGAAAGGATTCCAGAATGTCCTCGAAGGTGTAGCCCCGCTTCCAGATCTCCAGAATCTGATAGACACCGCCCACAAGATTGCGTTCTGTCAAAAAATTCAGCAAGGGGAGAAAGTCCAAGTGAAAGGGTGTAGAGCAGATATTCTGTATAAAGGCAACTGTAGGTTTCTTGTTCGTCACATTTAGAATATCCCGTACGAGTTTCAGAAGTCGAATAAGATCACTGACATTGTTCTGTGACACATTCATAATCCAGGACCAGATGGTCTCATCGAAGAGGTCCGAGTGCGGCATCTTGACGAGGCTCAGGAACTGCTGGTTATACTCATACATATCAAACGCATTCATACGCAGATGGATACATCGGCTTCTGAGCGCAGGAATCAAGTCCTCCACCGAGGACCCCACAAAGATGAAGCGCGTAATATGACTATACGTCTCCATCGGTCTCCTGAGGGCCTGCTGTGAAATATGGGGAAAGGTATCCGCATCGTCAATAATGACCCATCGATACACTTTTTTATCACCGGCAACAGGTGGCGGTGCCATCTGACGAATAAACATCGCCACATGAGTCCGAATTGTCTGGATTCCCCGATCCTGATCGGGTGTTAAAAGCAGACACTCCTCGAGACTATCTTCTCCCCACTGATCCTGATGAGTTCTGCTACGCGTTTTAGCATAGTGCTTCAGAAGATCCTTTATCATGGTGGTTTTACCCGATCCAGGAGCCCCTGTTAAAAAAATATGACAGCTCGTTTCAAGAAGTGTGAGACATTGATTCCAGATGTTCTGCTGCCCGATAAGCTGAGCCATTAGAGAGTAGGAGGATCAATTACTTAGGTTCCTAACCTAAGGCATGATCGCAAACTTTCAAAAAGTAGAATGAGCCAAGACCTCTACAAGCTCCTTGGTTTAGAGCGGAACGCAAATGGCGCGGACATCAAGAAGGCCTATCAAAAGGCCGCGCTCAAACACCACCCTGATAAGGGAGGTGACGAGGAGACCTTCAAGAAGGTCCAGCAGGCCTATGAGACCCTTTCAGATGACGGAAAGAGACGCCACTACGATATGACGGGGCAGATTCCGAACGACCAGGTCCAAGGAGGACCACCTGGTGGTATGCCAGGTGGTCCCTTTGGCGGTATGCCCTTTCCGTTTGATATCAGCAATCTATTCGGTATGTTCGGACCTGGCGGAAAGCCACAAAGACACAGGGGACAAAAAGCCCCCCCTAAGCGAGAGACACTCAAGCTTACATTAGCCCAGTTATATTACGGACATTCCTTCCAAATCAACCTCGACCGCACAAAGATGTGTCCTGGATGCCAGGGGTCGGGCGCAAAGCGCAAGGAGCCCTGTGGATCCTGTGGGGGCGCGGGGATCCATATGCAGACCATGAATCTGGGAGGGATGATGATGCAGAGCCAGGGGCCTTGTGGTAACTGCGGAGGAGAGGGTAGTCGCTGTGTTGAGACATGCGAGGTCTGTAGCGGAAATAAGAAGATCCAGGAGAAACGGATTATTGACGTAAAGGTGCTGGCGGGGACGCAGGAAGGAGAGGTGCTCCAGTTTCAGGAGGTCTGTTCGGAGGTTCCTGAGTTCGAAAAGGCGGGAGATCTCCTTTTGATGATCGAGACCAGTCAGACAAATGGCTGGAAACGGGCGGGAGCTCAGGGACAGCATTTGGAGACGGAGGTTGTTCTCAATCTCGCGGAAGCCTTATATGGAACCAAGGTGAAGCTGACGGGGCATCCGGCCTATGATGAGGGGCTCTATGTGGAGATCCCTCCTGCCTCTTTTACAGATGACACCTATGCGATCACAGGACTGGGAATGCCGTTAAAGAACAGCACGAATAGCTACGGGGATTTGTATCTAAAGATAAAAATGACCGTGAAGATTTCGGAGCGCAAGGAACTGGGAGAGAAGATCCAGGAGACACTGAAAGATGTGTTGCGGCCTTTGTGCAGAGACCTGGGGCCTTTGCCAGAGGATGCGGAGATTCAGAAGGAGCTCTTTTTGAGTAGATTGCCATAGACTTGAACTCTGCGTTCAAGTCTAAGATTAAATGATGGATGGTCTGCTTCGCAGACCATCGTTCGTGTATTTACTCTTTGATTTACAGCATATTTTTTACCTGTAGACTTGGACTCCGTCCAAGTCTAGTCTATGCCTGATCGCGCATATCCGCCACTAGCTGCTCCGTAGAGCTGCGTTGGTAGTATTCAGGATTCAAACCAGCCTGGGTATAGTCTGCCCTAGAATCCAAGAGGAGGCCGGGGGCCGAGACAGGCGCATAGCCGAGAGATCCGCCACGCTGGCTCTTTCGTTGGCTCTTTCGTTGGCTCTTTCGCTGACTCTTCTTACCACTCTTCTTCGCCTTCCTAGACTTCTTGCTTGTCTTCTTGTTGCGTCTACGGCGACCTCCGAGCATGTTGCCACAGGCGGGACCACCATTGATAGTACCAGGGCTGGCGGGCGTGGGACCGAGAGGAGGGGGCTGCGCGTCCGACAGTCCTCGGACATCCGCAATGGCTCTGAGTTGACCATCGGACATCGAAGATGCGAGCATCTGTGAATCGGTTAGTGTATCAAAGGCACGACTGTAGTCCGCCACACCGCCATGTTGGGCGGCATGGTACCGAGCAAAATCCTCGCCCTGGGCCATCGACATTTTGGAGGCACTGGATCCGGATAGAGACTCCTTGATGTCGGCACCCTGAAGCTGGTAGCCTCCTCGGTGGCGCCTATGATGCCTCTTTGTTTTACGCGTACGGCTGGACTTTCGGCGACAAGACTTCTTTGCCATTCTAGTTAAGCCGCGTATTTTTTTATGAGCTATGTTTAGAAACAAAATGGAACCCAGCTGGATGAAAAGTGTTAGCAGCAAGACTGTATGCGATCTTTACTATGTTATTTTCGTGATTTACGCAGTGCTTGGAGCACTCACCGTCATCAATGTTATCATGATCCTCTTCACAAAGATGCCGTTGATGTTGAAGTTGGCTGTAGGAGGGCAGGGACTTATCATGGCTACCGTATTGGTAGTGCTGTCAATGTTCCAGTACATTGTTTGCGACCGCGCTCTGTTGTCCGGTGACAAGGAGGCGGAGGGGTTCTACACCAAGCCGGCCCAGGGATTCAAGAACAAGCAATATTAGACGGATAGGTGATGGATTTGTTATTAAATAGGTAAGCATTACATATTTAATAAAAACAAGAGGCTGCCTCCCCCCAAGGGGGGAGGCGTATTACCTCGTGCGAGGAGGTTGCTCGCATTACTCGTCCGCCTGAAGTGCGGCCAAATCCACCTTGCGCTTCTGGAGCTTTCCAGACAAAACATAGATGGAGTTCTCCGTGACAATAATAAAGTCATTCTCGACCTTGTAAAGCTTCTGAATGAGGGAGGTGAACTCCTCCTTGGACTTTACCAGAACCTTCTCCTTGGTCTTGGCATCCTCACCCAAAAATGCTGTGCCACTATGGGTGGCGGCATAGTAGTCCAGTTGAATGGGCTTATCATCCTTAATGGCGAGTTTTGCGGCCTGAACGAGGCAGGTAGCATTAGGAAGGGGATCCTGATTAGCGCCGCCGGTGACGGTTGTTGTTTGAGCCGGAGTAGAGGTCGACATTCTGAATTCTGAAGACTAGAGATAGTTCATTCTGGATCAAATTAACGCGTTTGATTCAAATATTCAATTATCTCGTAATCAGCACTTCTGGTGCGTGCTCCTGAAACACCTTATTCAAGAACTTATAGGCGCGATTGATCTGATCCATGGTTCTTGCGCCGGTGATAATGATCTTTCCTGTGCGGAAGATACTCATTGTAATACGCTTACAATCACCATCTCCATTTCCCTTACCCTGTCCCTTACAGAATCCTTTGCAAGCACAGACACCCGATTCATTGTTGTTATTATTGTAGAAGAACTTGGTATTCACGCCCTGGTAGATGGTTTTTTCCAGCATCGAGAAGAGATTGTAGCGCTCAAGGAAGAGTTTGTGGAGATTGTCCTGCTGGATATTGTGACTGAGCGAATAGTCCGTATTAATGAGGGAGATATCGACATCTGTGACGGCTGCCTTGCCTGCGAAAGGGCTTTGGGGCAGCGTCTCAATAAAGGCCAGGAGCCACTCGACCGTCTTCACCGCAAAGTCCTGGTCGGTCACTCCCGTCATCTGGATGCTCCCGATAGAGAACAGCTTCATATTGAGTTCCTTCCAGCCGCCACTGAAAGGCTGTCGAATAACAACGGTCGACTGATTGTAGAAGGAGTCCTCTGTTGCCTTTCGATTCGTAAAGAGATCCTTGTAGCAGGCCCCGAACACTTGGCCCTTGTGTTCGATTTTAAGCACCCCCGCCCCGTAATAACCAATAGGGATGAGATGCTTTTTGAGCTGATCGAAGAGGACATCTAGTTGGATCGGAAGGCCCCACTTGGCCGTCACGGTCATTGTTGAAATGCGAAGCGGGGATATGGTGAGTGCTTTCGACATTGTAGGGGTTTGTGTTTGATTTGAGTTTAAAGGATAAACGTCGATCAAATTTTTGCCGCGAATCCTTTCTGAAAGAGCGCGATTAAGTTGACAACAAGAGAGTCAACACAGGATGGATGAAGTCCAGCATTCAGCATTGGAATCGCGATATTGAGTGCGGTCAAAAACTCTTTGTCAAGAATTGCGAGTAAGTTTGATAGAATAAGGAGTTCTGAGAGGATCATGGTGAGATCTACGTCGGTGTCCTGTAAGAACGTTGCGATCTTCTTTGGATGTCCGTTCAAATAGAACCAGAGGCGGTTATCCATGGAGGCTTTCTTGCTCGTGAGTCTGAGATCACCGCGCGTAATTTCATGAAAGGCCGTGCGTGTCTCTGCGTTTGTATTCGTATTGGGCGGATCATAGCGGATGCGAAGAAGGCGCTGTCTAAGTTTGGGATGAATGCGACTCTGTGAATTACAGATGAGAATAACGCAGACCTCCTTGGGATCCTTGTCTAAAATGGTCTGAAGAGAGAGCTGAGCGGCCTCTGTCAATGTTTCACATTCATCGAGAATGATGAACCGAGGCTTGGGCGTGCCGGTTTCAAGGGCCGTCCAGGAGGCGCGGAGGAAGGGGAAGATCTTTTGCCGAATGGCTTCGAGGGATCGTTCATCTGCGGCATTCATGGAGATACACATGAGGGACTTGTGCTGCTGCCAGATTTCGTTCACGAGCCATTGAGCGGATGTAGTTTTCCCAGATCCGGGTGGGCCGAATAGGAGAAGATGCTGGAAAGAGGCGGGATTCTTGACAAAGGTATCAAAATATGTGCGGACACGGGAACACCAGAAGTCTTTTTGGATGGTTGTCATCCCTCTAGGGGGAAAAGGGACATGCGGCTTAAGTCGAACATTAGATATTTTTATCCTGATTTCCTGGATTAATGCATAATCGATGGTCCCTTTAGGGACCATCTATCATTTAAACCTGGATACCAGAGCGAAGAGCTCTGGTGTCCCAAGGGCCTAAACGTTCATAGCCAAAATGGAATAGAGATGTCAGGCCGTGGTCGAGGACGCAGAGCAAAGGTTATAACCACCATCGTGCCCGTTGAAGGAAATGTCTTAGAAGAACCAGTTGTCAAGCCGAAGCGCGGGGCCAAGAAGAAGTTCTCCGTAGTTGCCGTGGTAACACCCGACGGAATCGAGGGATCCCTTCAGCCTGAAGCGAGAAAACCCCTGATCGCGCATCTTCCCATTCAAAGCAAGGATGTCATATTTCACGACACGCCCATTCAATACAACCCTGTGCCCCCAACAAATGTGGAGCCCTACGATGCCGCCACAGATGACCCCTTCTGCGAATCCGTAGAGACCCTTCAGAATGTGGTTGTTGCGCCCGTTGCAACAACCACAGCCACAACCACAACATCAACAGCAGAACCCGATTATTACAAGAAGGCCACCCTATTAGTCCAGTTCCAGGGCTCTGAGGAGACAAAGGCCCTTCCTGAGCGTGTCGATATTGCATGTTTCTGGTGCTGCCACAAGTTCGATACAAGGCCCATCATACTTCCTGTTCGCGATCAAGGAGAGTATATTCAGGTCCAAGGGAATTACTGTTCGCCTGAATGCGCTATGGCCTACCTCTTTGATATGCCACAGGATTCCTATGCCCGCTGGGAGCAACTCTCCCTTCTCAATCGCCTATATGGGCCAGCCGTCGGTGGCCCCATTAAGCCTGCGCCCCCCCGTCAGATCTTGAAGATGTTCGGTGGCCCTGTTTCGATCGACGAATACAGGAATCTTATACGCCAAGGCAAGCTACGCGTGGATATCCATTTGCCACCCATGGTCTCCTTGCTTGCGACCATGGATACAAAGCCAATTGATTTCTATGACGTGAGTCTCACGAAGAACGTCATGGAAACAGTGAAGGAAAGGCTAGCAAAGGCGGAGGAGGTGCTGAAGCTCAAGAGAACAAAGCCTCTGAAGGCCTGGGAGTCCACACTCGATGCCTGTATTAACTTGAAGGTGCGAAGTAATGCTTAGAGAGGACGCCTGGCACGTCTAGTAGCGCGCCTTGCTTTTTGGGCGCGCGATGGAAGAGTCACTGAAAAGGCACTGGCCCTTGAGGATGTAGAATACTGTGTGCTTCCACTTCTAGAAGGGGATCTCTCAGAACGACTTAACGTATTACCTGGAGCTTTGTGAGGTGATACGTGATTATTTTTTGATACACGCATTGTGATTCCATGGTAGTTATGCCCTTCAGGTGGAGGGGATACCATGGTTACTCCATGTGAATGACCTTCAGGTGGAGGAGATACCATGGTTACTCCATGTGAATGACCTTTAGGAGGAGATACCATGGTAACTTGATGTAGTGGTGTAGGTGTTCTGCTCTTTGAATGACGACTTGAGTGGGATTTAGAGTGTTTCGCCTTTTTTGTTAGTTTTGATGAGTGCTTCTTCGCCCTTAGTTTTGATGAGTGCTTCTTCGCCCTTATTTGTGCCTTTAATTCCGCAACACGGTCACCTGACTTCAACCAGGAGTCATAGAGTTCTCTCAGATCGGGCATTTTAATATAGATGGAATACATCATGCCTTTTTCACGATACTCGTCCACACGTTTTGCGTATTTATTAATTAGACGCTTTTGATTGGTTTCTTCCATTTCTAAATCCAATTTAAGATCATTCAAATCAGGGGATGACATCTATAAATATTACACATATAAAATTTGATGAGGTTCTAAAGCCTTTGTTAGAGTATTAAGTAGTCTAACAATGGAAACTGCCATTACAGAAGCCTTTATAAAGTCCGTTCAACAATCCATCGATAAATGCATGGCGGAGGTCAAGGAGGAGAGCCGTAAGTTCGCTGCGGCTCTGAACGCAGTCAAGCATCTAACGCCTGCTGTTGGTGTTGCTGTAGCAACACCATTACCAACACCATTACCAACACCATTACCAACAGCACAACCTGTCGATAACAGTCATTTGGAGCACCGCCTCTCCGCTTTAGAACTTGCCTATCAGCGCCAAGTTCAGAAGACAATCGCCGGCCTGTCGGAAGACATCGGAGATCTTGATGGCCGCCTCTCTCGCTTAGAACAGAATCAGGTTCCCGCAGACGATCAATGTGCTTCCTGGACCTTTCAAACCACGGATAGTGGATGGCCGGGTCCCTCCAAGACAAATGAGATCGTTCTCGGCGGCAGCGTTGTTGTAGATGATCGATCCACAGTGGTGGACTTTGGACTCGGAGATGTCGTTGTGAATGTTAACCATCTCAGTCAAGATCAGGATGTGGAGATGACAACCGCACATCCAGTGTCTCCTATTGTGTCTCCTACCGTGTCTCCTGTAGTTCAAAAAGAGGAACAAGAGGAGGTAAAAGAAGCAGAAGAAGCAGAAGAAGAGTCCCTTGAACTAGAGGAATTTGAGTTTGAAGGCGAGACCTATTACAAGGATCCTGACAATAATGTGTATAAGCCCAATGAAGAGGGTGAAGTCGATTCTGAGGCACCTATCGGTAGATGGTTGGAAAAGAAGCAGACTATTAAGCTATATTAGGAAGAACCTAAACAATAATCGACTTTGAATTCTAGATAGGATGTCACTCCATTTATATTTTCTTGGACTATATAACACAGTTACAGATGGACTTAAGGTTCTAGGAGAGGCTAGCAGTGAAGCCTTCCATGCCACCTGCAACTATTTGAACGGCACCTCTAGTGAGTGGTATTTCTTCGACGATTCCAGTCCCCTCCCTTCCAGTGCCTATAATATGCCTAGTCGCAGATTTCGTGATAGGGTTCAATTCACATATAATGCCTATCATAACACACTTATTCAGAGCTATTCGGATATTCAGCCAAATGCCCTAACTGTAGATTGGCTCAGTGCGAACCTTGTTATTGACGGAAAGGAGTATGTGCTCGATGATTTTATTCAGAGTTTTTACTTTGCTATACATAACTATCAGGGGTTTACTGTGCGTCATTTTATTGATGCATGGTCGATTCGATCCAGAATATGGCCCGATGACTGCGAGCTTCATATTATTGATAGCGGGGGCGAAAGTCATGTATTTGAGGCAAATGATGGTGTCAATGATGAATGGCTTGGGCTTCTGCCTAATCCCGTTCAGGATGGTTCTGATCTGACAGTGGATAGTGAAGAAGAAGAGGAGGACGAATATGAAGGGGATGAAGAGGAGGAGGAAGAGGAGGAAGAGGAGGAAGAAGATGAGGAGGAAGATACTAGTCCTTCAGAAGCAGTCGATACATCCTTGGTTCCTGATGCCGATGAGACAACGGTTGAGACAACAGCTCCTGTCTCGACAGAAGTCGAGACAACGGTTAAGACGGCGATCAATACTCCAGCCCCTGTCGAGACACCAGTAGATACACCAGCACCTATTGAGACAACGGTTGTCGAAGCATCCACTACAGAAGTTCAATCAGAACCTGTTGAACTTGAGGCACCTCCTAATACTCCTCTCCCACCCTCCCCAATAGAGGAGTCGACAGGACTCATCACCGAATTGCCTCTAGATTCAGAGGAAAAGTAATTAAAAATGCTAAAAATAAAATTTGAACTTAAGCAATTGCTAGAGTGAATTGCCTAGCGAATTATATCCATAATGTCAACCGATACGCTTGATACACCGATTCCATCAGGGTTCTGGACCCTCTTCTGGCACTCTTCTGAAGGCAGAGACTGGTCTCCTGCCTCCTTCACCAGCTTCGGTGAAATGAGAACATGGCGCGACTTCTTTGCGGTCATGAACCAACTAAAAGTCGATACCCTAACCGACGGCATGTTCTTCCTCATGCGAAACGGCATCCCCCCTCTCTGGGAGAACTGCCAAAATGTCTATGGTGGAGCCTACTCCATCCGCATCCTCAAGGCCAGAGCAGGTGCCTGCTTTGTGCGCTATGCTATTGCCGCAATGATCGGCAATCTTACCAAGGACAGTAAGAACATCATCAATGGCCTCTCTATTAGTCCTAAAACCACCCACAATATCATCAAGATCTGGAACACGGATAGGGTGGCATTTAAGAGCAACACGGATCTCGTTATTCACCATCCAGATGTCTTGGATGAGGAGACGGTCTACACGAGGTTCACGGACAAGAAGATGTAGTGGGGGACCTCCATGTCGGCAAAGCCGACATGGTCTCCCCCATGACCCCCTGTTTATTTTATTTTCTATCTTATTTTTATTGGATTATCCAGCAAAAATAAGATAATAGTGTGTAATAATGTGTAATAATGTGTAATAATGTGTTAGTAACTAATGGCTATTTGTTCTGGCCTATATTTTGTTCTACGTAATCCCCCTACCTCTCGTTTCTTCCGATAGGTATTGGATCCATGGACTATATGAAGAATCGTCTGTCTCGTATCCAATTGGATCATCTGTTCCTCAAAGTTGTTTGTCAGCATCTTTTCAACCGCACAGACCTCCTCATCATCATACCTATGCGTCAATAAATAGCTTCTCTTGTAGGCCATTGTGCAGTGAAGCGCATGTCGATCATGATACGGTCCCGCAACGTAGACTGCATCCTCCTCCATAAAGTACATGTAGACCTTGGAGCAACCAGCAATCTCTATTGCGGGATTGGCTGTTAGTGCCTTAACCGCTTCCGAAACGCGGGTCGGCGGATAATAATCATCATCATCCATGACAACAATAATATCCCCCTTTGCCTCCCGTACTAGCTGATTTAATTTATAACCCATCGGCTTCTTATCGGCTAAGACTATATGATAAGCCCCAGGAATCACGGATAGGTATTGGTTGGTTTGTATGCATTCATCTTCATCGCTATCATCGAGGATCAGCCATTCCATCTGATCTCTTGGATACAGCTGCTGTTCGAAGCATTTGATAAGGGCCGGTATAAATCGAGAGCGATTGTAGGTCGCAGTAATCACGGATACAAACATTGGGTGGTTATTAATGTAAAGTAGTTATGTGAGGTCAAATTTATAGGGTATGCTATAGCATAGGCTATAGCAAAGGCTATAGCAAAGGCTATCGCCTACCCAAATCTATCCATCCTAACCGCGCATGATCTTCGACCACCTGCAGCATGAAATACTGTCCGTTCCAGTAGTTCAGAAGCGGTGGAATGACGGACAGGGTTGTTATGAGGGGATCCGTGCTTGGCTGAGAGAGGAAGGAGGCCATGCTGAGGGCCGCCATGGCGGCAGTTCCTGGACTCCTGATCCAGACATTCAAGAACGCATTAATATCCTTTTCAGCATATTTATTGAGATATCCATTTCGCACCAGAAAGAGCAGGAAGTAATCGATGCCACCTGGCAGCCCTGTGGTGAAAAAAAGGGAGAATCCCATGAAGGTATGAGCCTGAACGTAGCAGCCAATTGGGAGCGCCACGCCGATCATAAGAAGGTGATGAAGCCAATCGTCGAAGCGGAATTTTTGGTAATACAGTGCAATATGATATAGATGAAGGGCAGCACAGAGCTGAACGGCGAACCAATTGGTATCATATTTGGCAAGTCCATGAAGGTCCGTGAAGGTATGATATATATCAGGGGCTGTGCTATAGACAATGGCAGCATTATGGATTGCGTGGACGGCATAATAGGGATTATTCCACTTGGATCGCGTTATAAGTTTATCAAGGCTGGCAAACAATCCTAATAGAATGGATGTTTCGAGGATGGCCCAATACATACTACCTCTATCAGATCGGGATTATTTAGATTATCAAACCAAACAAAAATTGACAATTTGTTTGGTTTGCCAAGTTAGCAAATCACTATCAGTAGTATGTCCTTCGAGCCTGGAAATTTCAACTTTATGAGCGACGCGCATAGTCGCCGGTATGTAGAGGATGCATATAATGCCATGCTTGCGGCAGAACAGGTGGATCTAATGCGAGAGGAGCCCGACACTAGTAAGGGATATATGTTCACATCGGATGAGCGATATGACCTCATCCATAAGCACATGAAGTATTTGGGCGAACACAGTGGGAGCTCTTATGCCTGGACGATGCGCCAGGTTCAGTATATCGCCCAGAAGGGCTGGAATGCCTATGTCGAGTTGGTCTTGAGTAAGACCTAATCCTCATTTACGCGAGATTTACGGGATTTACGACTTTTAGATGGGGCAGTTTTACCTCGAGAAGCTTTCCTGGATGCATTGTGGAGATTGAGAGCCTTCAATAGGAATGCCATACGATCACTGTTATTGTTGTTATTGCTATTCCTAGTCTTACTTTTTCGTGTTTTGCCGCGCGATTTTGAGGGACTGGCGGCAAATTTTACGGTTTTACCGGGCCTAGGATGCGCTACCTTTGGCTTCGCGGGTTTTCTTCCGCACTTACGAATACAGGTGAGGTCACTTGCGCGACCAATCCTGTGCGGGGGAGCCATCTTGACAATGACGCGATCTCCATCAATGTAGACGACCTGGCCTTCCTCTTTGGGATTGGGGAGCATGACCTTGGAGCCGACGGAGACATCTCGATCATTTACATCCTTGAGTTTGAGGGCCTTCTGCTCGGCCTTGATGTCATCGTAGTCGGGGTCTTTTCGATCGGGGGCATGAAATGTAATTTGACTGAATCGGCTCATCCTCTACTATAGACATTAGTATAAAGATCGGACGCAATATCAGAAATATGTTAAAGAAAAAAGTAGTATTTCTGCTATGTGGTGAATCTAGATGTAATCCATTATCATTTAATGGAAACCCTAATTTAGATATACTTACTAGTTTTTCTGCCTTCATATTTACAGAAGAATTTAAAAAACAATATGATTATACAATCTATATATCAACAGACGATATACATTTGGAAAGGACAATTGCCTATTTTGGAAAGGAACATATATCAAATATTCATTTAATGAATACTAATTATTATTTGAAACCAATTAATACGGATATACCAAATTCATCGCATTTTTTAAATATATATAATGTATATCCTAATCCTGAGAATTATCGTAGATACCCTACAAGTATCCTTCAGTATCATAGATTATTAGATGCCTATAATTTATTTAAGAATGATTCATGTGGCTGTGATTGGATTATACGATTGCGATGGGATTGTATATTTTCCGTGAATATTATGGATATTTTAAAAACATTTGAGAATAATCCTAAGCAAGAGATTGTTACATCACACGATCATTTTGCGGTTGGTAAAAAAAATATCATGGATGTATATTGTAATACTTTATTACATAAATATGGTACATATACGTTCAATTCAAGAATATATAAGCCTGTTAATTTATTATGTCAATTAGATAAAAACTACCCACCAGATGATTTGAATATGTGGACTTATGCTCCAGAGATTCAACTTTTCGAAACACTGTTTGAATATTGTATAATTAACTCTCTTGATATGGAAAGTGCACTTATTCCTATGAAATGTTGTAAAATTGTACGATAGTATAAATAAATGGATATAAAGCACAGATGATAATCTTATGGTAGGAATGTCATCTATTCTTGGAACGCTTGGCTTAATTGTGCTGGGCCTTTTCGCAGCATCCTGTTTCGCAACGGGTGTATTATTTTCTATGGAACCCCTGATTATTACAGGAATAGTTGAGACTGTTGTATTTATTATTATTCTGGCGCTCATTATGTATTTTGTTCCGAAACCATCTACTACACAGGTTCAGACCAATCCAACGCAGCGATATACAGCGAATAATATGAATTCTATGAAACGAAATAAGTCGGACACGGATCTGGAGCTCATTAGTAGACAGGAGGAGGCTCAGTGAGCGCGTCTTCCTTTACGATATGTGCGACGCTTCTTATGGTTCTTAGAACGACGACTCTTGCGTTTGCCGCCCTTCTTTGTTGATAGTGGGGGTGGCGTGCCTTCCTCCTCATCCTCATTGTCAGAAAAATCTTCAACTTTTAAATCTGATACCATCCGTTTTGAACTATTGGTAGGGCTCACCGCAGAAGAACTTGAACTACTAGATGGAGAAACTGATGAGAATAATGATGTATTTGAACTAGTGGTAGGGCTCACCGCAGAAGAACTTGAACTACTAGATGGAGAAACTGATGAGAATAATGATGTATTTGATCCGGTAGATCCAACAGATGCAGCAGGAGACACAAATGTAGAAGTCGATGCGCTAGGAGATGCTAATGATGTGCTAGGAGATGCTAGAGGTTCACTATTACCCTTTATAGGGGGAGAGGCAGCAGAAAATGCTTCATTAGCAACCACTGGCGCAGCCATATTCTCTTGAGCAGAAGAACTAAAAGCTGACGTAACATATGTATTAACACCTTGAGTAGGTAGTGCAAGCGTCGGATAATTAGGCATAGAAGGCATAACTCCCCTTCCCCTCCCTTCTGGTAAGGGTGTTTTCATCCCTCCCCGTAGTCTATTTCGTGATCGTCGTTTTCCAGATTTCTTAACCATTCTAATTATATTTGATATTTAGAATTGTTACGCACAACATCTGTCTATATTCTATTAGGGGACGAATAGGGGTTCATAGTCTATAAATAGACAGGGGGTCAAGGGGGAGGCCGTCCTGCGTAGCAGGGCGGCCTCCCCCTATGCCTTCTGTTTATGCCTCGCCAACACCAGCCGAATCTCCCCCAGATTCGCCACCATATATCTTAGAACCAACGGATAGTCATTCTTCAAATACAGCTCTATGGAAGGGCATAAATTGGTACACTTGGTAAACATCGTCAGGTATTTGAGCTCAAAAATCCCCTGAACGATCTCCGTCGGAGTTCCCAGCTTCTGGACCTTGATCCCCGTCTGCGCCTCAGACAGAATGACCGTCTCGCCATCCACAAAGTCCCCTATACACTTAAAGATGAGGTCCTTGCCCGAACAGGTGATTTCGAGCTTCTCCGCCAATGCATTGAAGTCACGGCAGATCTTCTGGAAGTCGCAGCTCGGCATATTAATAATCGAAGTAAACTGAATGTTCGGCATCTCAATATTATCCACATTCGT
>Ga0114967_10002350_pt1 | contig 15842 bp, 17 predicted proteins | sample M_130628_MF_Meta_FD_92639 | JGI IMG/M metagenome (GOLD analysis project Ga0114967, IMG submission 92639) | Freshwater microbial communities from Lake Montjoie, Canada to study carbon cycling - M_130628_MF_MetaG | ecosystem: Environmental > Aquatic > Freshwater > Lake | place: Lake Montjoie... | reverse complement strand
ATGCCAAAAGAAGTTATTGAAGTAGCCAATAAACTTCTTCAAGAGCCAGTTCGTATTCTAGTTCCTGCGGAAGATGTAACTCTTGAAGGTATTGAACAGTATATTGTTGACGTTGAAAAAGATGAATGGAAGTATGAAATTCTATGTGATATTTATAAACAACTCAATATTAATCAAGCAATTATCTATTGTAATAAGAGACAGAGTGCTGAATGGCTTTCTGATAAACTATCAAATGATGGTTATCCTCTACTTTGTATTCATGGTGATATGGAAAATTCAGAACGTCGTCGGCGTATGCAGGAGTTTCGAGAAGGTAAGGTTCGTGTTCTAATTTCAACTGACTTACTTGCGCGTGGAATTGATATTCAGCAAATTAGTTTAGTAATTAATTATGAACTACCAAATAATCGTGAAAACTATATTCATCGAATTGGTCGTTCTGGTCGTTTTGGGAGAAAGGGTGTGGCAATTAATCTTGTTTCCAATTCTGAGAAACGTATGAAAGAAGAGATTGAAACTCACTATACTGTAAAGATGAAAGAACTTCCTATGGATTTGAGTAAAATTGTTCTATCATAAAAAAACAGTTTCTCTTTTTTACACTAATTTTCTCTGATATCATGGCGACATGTTGGACAACGAACACTTCCATTGAGCCATGCGCTAATACAATTATCATGAAACATATGATGACAGGCATTAAGTCTTCTTACTTGCCTATTATCTTGGTTAAGTGATTCTTGGCAGATAGCGCAATTATCTGTATTATTTGTTACTTCAACAATAGATGAACCACTATTAATCTGTTGACGTGTGGGACGAACAATCACAGGTTCCATAAAGTTAGTTGCGGTTTGTCTACGTAGTGTAGGAAACATCATATTATTTGTTTGAGGATAGAGTGCTGCACTAAGTAGTGTAGCAAGAGGATTTAATAGAGAATCATCTTGTAGAGGGATAGACTCAATTTCATCATTATTTGCTGTAGTATAAGTGACACGGATAGTATCATTATTACCAGTAGAAATATGTGTTTCATCAACATGAACTCTTGTTCCATTCATTCTTCCAGGGATTTGAACAACCTCTCTATTGCGATTATGATTATTTGTAGCTCTTGTAAATAAATCATACCGATTCCGTGCTTGAGAACGAATATAAGATACTAGTTCATTATCATCAAATTGATGACCATAAAGAACAGCAGGAAAGTAGTTATGAAGATCATCAAGAATACCCACGTTATAGTAACGTTGATATTCAGACATTTTAATACAAAACTTAAACATATTTATACATTTAATTTTTTTATATTTTTACATAAATATAAAAAAATTAAATTACTTATATAAAAAATAATAGTATCAACTAAAGATGGGGACTAATGGAACTGGTGGAATTGTAAATGTGGGTTTCACTTGTTACGCAAACGCTACTCTTCAAGCATTTCGTCACTGTCATAATATTGAAAGTCTATTTCAAGAAGATAAGTATTCAACTATTCTAAAAGATGGTTGTAAATATAATGAACTTACAAAACAATTTGCCAATCTAGTTCAAACATTATCAAGCATTCAGAGTAATTCTTCTATTAAACCCAACGGATTTTGGCACGCCTTTTCAGAAGCAGCAAAAGATTCGTGTTTTGAACATCTAATTTCCAGAGAACCACATGACGCACATGAGTTTCTAATGTTTCTACTTGATTCTCTTCATGAATCACTTTCACGTAAAGTAAATATGAATATTACAAAATGCGATCTTAAATCTGAAAAACAGATTTTCCAACAAAAATCTCTAGAAGTTTGGAAGAATTCATTTGAAAAATCTTATTCACCTTTTGTAAATCTATTCTTTGGATTATTTCATATTCAAACTCTTTGTGAAACTTGTGGATTTATTTCAAATAAATGGGAATCATTTAATACATTAAAAGGAGTTATTAAAAAAGGAGATTCTCCAACTTTGATTGAATGTATTATGGGTGAACTGAATGAAGAACTAATCGATGATTATGCTTGTGATAAGTGTGCTCCTAAGAGATCAAGAGCACTAAGAAAAACACGGGTATGGAAACTTCCTAAGAATCTGATTATTGTGCTAAAACGTTTTAATTATGATGGGCAGAAGATTCATACGCCAGTTAAATCCTTTGGACCAGTTATTTCATTAGAAGAACTATTTTCACAATCATCACCTAATAAGAAATTGTGTGATTATCAATTAACCTCAATTATAGACCATCATGGTTCATCTCGTGGTGGACATTATACGGCTCAAGCAAAAAATCGTTCTGAAGAAAAATGGTTTCTTTATGATGACCAAAATGTTCATTCTATTGAAGGTCCAAGTATGGGAGAAAGTAGTTATATATTCTTTCTAGAATCTAAATAGATGAGTTCACCACGATGCACTTTGAATAGATGGGGATCAGGGGGGAATACAGGAAGTTGTAATTCAATTCCTAAAACAGAAGAAGCAAAAGCTATGGACATAAAGTTAAAAAAAATGATAGAAGAGAGAAATAAAATAGATAATATTTGGAGTCAACCAGTTGATGCGACTAAACAATCTAAATAAAACTTATTTTTTGTTATAGATGGAAGAAAAACCTTTACTTGGATTATGTATGATTGTTAAAAATGAAGAACATGTTATTGAACGCGCTATTCATTCTGCGTTACATATGATTGATACTTTCTGTATAGTTGATACTGGTTCTACTGATAAAACTAAAGAAATTATACAAACAGTTTCAGATAAACTTGGAATAAAAGGGTTTGTATATGATAGACCATGGGTTAATTTTGGGCATAATAGATCTGAAGCATTAGAGTTATCAAGAAATCATATGAAATGGGCATTAGTTCTTGATGCGGATGATACAATAAAAGGAGAATTTGATAAAAAAATGTTAAATGATAAGATTGCTGGATATAATTTAAATATGGTTTCTACTAATTCTATTTTTAATATGTTATTTTTATTAAATTTAAAATATAATTGGAAATTTATTGGCGTTACACATGAATATTCTAAATGTCTTGATGAAAATGTAATTATTGGAAAATTACCTGATACATTTTCTATGATATATACATGTGATGGTAATAGAAATAAGAGTAATCAAAAATTTTTAAATGATATATCATTATTAGAAAATAATATTTCTAATATATATTCTAAATCAAGAGAAATATATTATTTAGCTCAATCATATATACACGCTAATAAACCAAAAGAAGCATATAGATATTTAAAATTAAGAACTAAATTAAAAGGATGGAATGAAGAAATATATGTATCTTATATGTTTTTAATTGATTTAACAGATGACTATAAAAAGAAAATTAAATATGCATGGAAAGCTCAAAATATAAATCCAAAACGAAAAGAAGCTGTATACAAAGTATTATTATATACAAGAAAAAAGGAAATATATAATGAAGAATTATATTCATTAGGATTTATGTATAAGGATAATATAATAAACACATCAAATTTATTTTCTGAAGTTTCTAGTTATGGATGGCAGTACTATGAAGAATTTGCATTACATGCATATTATACACAACATTATGATGAATCACATGAAGCATTTATAAAAGCTATTAAATTATGTGATGATAAAGATGAGATAATAAGACTACAAAAAGGTTTAGAATTTTGTAAAGATAAAATAGATAAATTAGAAGAAATAGAAATATAAAGAAAATATATATATTATTAATATGAATAAATATATTATATATACAGAATTTTCTGAAAAAAATTTAATATTTTTTATTAATTATTTAAAACAGCTAGAAAAACTAGGATGGAAATTAATAAAATTTAATACTAAAGAGGTTCAAGAAATTTTATTAAATGAAAATATAGTTTTAATACATACATTTTATGAAATTGATTATTCAGAATTTATTATTAATAAAAATTGTAAAATAATATATAAAATAGAAGATTATTATGAACATAATAAAATTGGCTCAAAAGAAATTATAAATTTTTTTAAAGAAAAATCATCTATAATAATATCACCATATGCTTATAATTTAGATGTTAAAACTAAATTATGGGTTCCTCATTCAGTAAACGATGAAAATATTAAAGATATTAATTTTAATAATAATCCCATAAATAAAATTTTATTGTCTGGTTATCTTTTAAAAGATATATATCCATTTAGAAGTTTTGTATCTGAAATGAATGATTCAAGAATTGATATACTAAATCATCCTGGTTATAAAGATGGTGATTCTGGACATGATAATGATATTGTAGGAGTTAAATATATTAATTTCTTAAATAAATATATTTGTTGTTTTACTGATGCTTCTATTGAAAAATATATATTTTTAAAAAATTATGAAATTACAGCATCAGGTTCATTATTACTAGGAGATGATTCTATTGAAGAATATTTGAAAAAACTTGGATTTATTGATAATATATCGTGTATATTATGTAATAAAGAAAATATAAAAGAAAAAATAGATTACATTTTAGATCCGAATAATAGAAATAGTATTGATGTTATAAGAAAAAAGGGAATGTTAATATCAAGAAAACATCATTTATCAAGTGTAAGAGCAATACAGTTTAATGATAAAATAGATTCTATTTTTAAAAAAGTGAAATCCAATAATAAAGATGAAATTCCTAGAATAATTCATCAAATTTGGATTGGCCCAAAAGAAGTTCCAAAAAAATCATTAGAATATATTAAAAAAATAATAGAATTACATCCAAATTTTCAGTATAAACTATGGACAAATAAAGATTTAACAAAAGAAAATTTTATTAACTTAGAATATATTAATAAATGTAAAACATGGACAGAGAAATCAGATATAATGAGATATGATATATTATATAAATATGGTGGTATATATCTTGATATTGATTTTGAAATATTTAAAAATTTAGAACCACTATTAACAAAAGATTTAATAGTATGTAATGAAGATAATGGTATAGATCATTATATGACAGGTGCTTTTATTGCGTGTAAACGATATAATAAAAATTTATTAAATTGTGTTAATAATATTAAATATACAGATTTATCATTATCTCCAAGTGTATCAACAGGTCCTTATTATTTTAGAAAAAATATTGTTCTTGATAACAATGTAGAAATTTTAGCAACACATACAATGTATCCAACACATTGGACAAATAAAAAATATTATCCATATAAATATTTAGATGGAACATATGGTGTTCATCACTGGAATGGAGATTGGTCTGGAAATGGAATTAATCAACCCCAATAATAATATAAAAATGGACAGATATACATGTTCTTAAAACCACGTTTTCTAATCTCTAAATGAAAGTTTACATGTTCTGCCGCGACAGGATAATTATAACCAGAATTATTTTTATAAAAGATTTTTTTATCTTTCAAGTAACATCCTAAACTACATCCATCAATATGTGTTTTAGGATTTGGATCTACTATCGATAATCCAGAATAAAATTCATGTAATGTATCAGTTACATCCGCACTATAAGAACATCCTTCAATCACATTTGCTCTATAAATAGCTATTCCACCAAAAGCACTTATAACAGGAATAAATCCATCATCAATAGTATACTTTTTCTGTATTTTTCCCATATGGGCATCAGACCAAAATAACTCTCCTAAAATCTCTGGGCCATATGGAAGTTGGTCAGATCTAAACTCGTATCCATCATAATAGTGTCCATTATGCTGAATACCATTCGCAAATAAAACATCTATCTCTTTAGGAAAATTATATACAATATGCTTAATTATTCTAATATCTGGAGACATATTAATATCTAAATCCATTATAATAACGTAGTCCTCAGAACCAAGATTTTTGGATTGAATCATTTTTAAAAGTTGATTTCTGGCAGAAGCTATTTTGTGAATTCGACAACCTTCGTTTGTGTAAGTTCTTCCTGGAAAAGAATTTAGAAAAAAACTTTCTTCAAAGTTTTCAATTTGAATTTGAATAAATTCATTTTGGATTGAATTTAAAAATTCTTTTGTAGAATCTGTACTATTATTTTCAAAAATACAAACTTCAAGTTCTGGAATTTCGTTTTTCAATAAAGTTATAAATTTTAAAATTTGAACAGAATTTCTTTCAATATTTCTAACAATTCCTCCTAACACAACTTTCATAGTTAAAAAATAGACCCTATTTTTAAACCAATTTTTAAACGAATTATTTAAGTATACATCCCTAAATAAGATTTATCTTGAGTATCTTTCTTTTTTAAGAATAAATCAACATGCTCTTTCTTGAGAACAAATGGGAGACTGAAGTTAGGAATATAGAATGGCATCTCTTTAGAATTGAAAATTCGTAACATATTTATTTTCTGGATAATCTGTTCAATAGATCTCTTAAATTCACGAACACCAGATTCTTCTTTGGCATAATTTTCAATAATATACTCAATTATTTCTTTTGAAAACGATACTTTTTCTTGTAGATTTACTTCTTTTAGAGCATTAGGAACTAAGAATTTCTCACCGATTGCTATCTTATCTTTAATTTGATAACCTTGTAGTTTAATTACAATCATTCGATCAAGTAGGACTCGGTCAATCTTATTTAAATCGTTTCCACTAAATACAAACATTACTTTTGATAAATCAATTGGAATACCGCTTAAATATTTATCTTCAAAATCAGCATTTTGAACTTGATCTGTTAAATGAATTAACATATTTTGAACCTCTTCACCTTTGGGGGTTTGAGAAATCTTATCAAGTTCATCAAACATTAAAACCATAGACATACTTTTAGCAGAAATTATAGAATTCGCAATCTTACCACAATGACTGCCTTCATATACGACTTGATGACCAGTATAGGTGCTCGCATCACTATCACCACCTAAACTAATAAACTGAAAAGGCCAATCGAGTGCTTTTGCGATTCCATTGCGAATTAAACTTGTCTTACCAATACCCATTTCACCAGAAAGTAATAGAGATAAACCACGTGAACTAGGATTTGCCATCTTTGTTGCGATAAATTGGAGAATCTGTAGCTTCGCTTCTTCTTGGCCATAAATGGCATCTTCTAAACACTTTTGGGCACGTTGCATGAATGCGCCACATACAGCTGGCCCATCTTCAATCTTTGCAGGAAGTTCTTTGTAAGTTCCAATAGGTAAACTTGTTACTTTTTCTAACCAAGCTCTTAATTTGAAATATTCACCAGATGTAGGTTCCATCATCTGAAAACTATTATATTTTGATAAGACAAGTGCTTGTGTTTCACTAGGAAGATTCATAGTAAGAATTTTAAACATTAGAGATTGATCTGTATTATTAGGTTTACGCTCAAGTGCGTCAATCATCTGTTTCTGTTTTACTAATTCCATGGTTTTAAACTGATCTATCTGGTCATCAATTGTATTAGGTTCATTTTGTTTCGTAAGAAGTTTCACAAATTGTTTTACTTCAGATGATTCTTTTTTCAAATTGTGACGTTTTGGAATCATACGATCCATATGTTCCATGACACTTCCTCCTCCAAATGAACCAATTATAATACTAGGTAAGTCTTTACCTTCTTTCATATCATTTTCATCCTCATCATCATCTTCATCCTCATCTTCATCTTCGTCTTCATCTTCGTCCTCATCCTCATCTTCCTCCTCATAATCTTCATCAATTTCCATTGATGATTCAGATTCAGTTTCATTACGTTTATTTTTTGATTTAAATGCGCGAACAATTCGTTCTCTTGCTTTAATTGCTGCTTTTCTGGGTTTATTTTTTCTTACTTTATTTTCAGATTCTTCTGATTCTTCTGAATCATAATCATAATCAATTAAATCGCGAATATTGCCATAACTATCGACACTATCGTCATCATCATCGTGTTGAGAAATTGATTTCTTAGGAGCTAGCTTCTTTTTTCCGGAAGGCTCTTCTTTCTTCCCCTTACGAACCATTCTACCACGTTTCTGGAATTTTGAATCCATGGTTTTACTAAACCATCTCATTCAAAATTAATTATCAATTTTTATAATTTTTAACGGCGACCGTGACGGCGTGTGGACTTGCGAGTAGAACCGCGGCGATTCTTGCGACCACGGGTAAGATTGCTAATGGTGTTGTCTGCACCTTTAGCGAATCTAGAACCAACATTGCCAGCAGTGTTTACAACCTTTCCAGCAACGTTACCTACACCTTTAGATACACTTCTGACAGAGTTGCCGGTAGCCTTAAAAAAGTGACCGAAAGGTGAATATAGTTTACCAACTATAGAAGAAGAAGAACGTCTACTACGAGCAGATCCGCGACGAGCCATATTTCTACATATATCTAATATTTTTTTTATCTAGTTGCGGGAGATGGGCTCGCCGAAGGTGGTGGTATAAAAGTTGTTGAAGGAACTAGTGTATCAAATAATCCTCTTGTTCTAGCATTTCCTGTTCCTGCTCCAAAGTACGCATTATATAGAGAAGCCGCCGCTGTATCAAGTGCATCTACCGCAGCTTTATCTGCTTCAGCCGCTAAAACGCGTTCAGCCGCAGCTTCTTTTCCCAACGCCGTAGCTTCTTTTAATTCCCACACAGTTTCACCAAATGTTTGTAAAGACTGAACAACACTCGCATAATCTAAGTTATAATTTACACCGGCCGGAGGTGGTACTACTGCTGGTGCTGGTGCTGGTGCTGGCCTTGGTGCTGGTGATGGTGCTGGTGTTTGCTGGCCACCAACCATCTGTGTTGTTAATGTAGACATATCGATATTATTTTTTTTATTCTTATCACCCCCTTTTTTAATATATGTTTTTGATCTTCTTCTATTTATTCTACGAGTTTTCCTCATCTACTATATACTTTTTAAATAATCCTGAATATCCATTAGTAAGAATCGTGATTTAGAAGATATACTAATAAATAGTAATTTATTATTTATAATTTCATCATATGGATTTTTTACAAGTTCAAAAAGTTCTCTACGAATATCAACATAAAACTTATCATTTTTATCTTTTAATACTTTTGTAATACGTAAAAGACAATCAACATACTGTTCAATTAGAATAATCTTATTTTCTTGTTTGCCATTATTTAATATTTGAGTAAATATTTTATTATAGATAAGTGTTAATTTATCAACACTCAAGATTTTAATAGAAGTTAATTCTGCTAAGAATTGACTATATCCCTGTCTATACTTCTTCTCTCTATTTTTCTGAATAAACTCTTCATAATTTGTAGAACTAGACTCATCGCATTCATCAAAGATTTCTAAATAGTTTTCATGTAGTTTATTCATTTCATCCAAAATAATTGGATATTTTTCTGAAATATCCCCTAAAAGTTTTGCGTATAAAGGACAGAAGATTTCTTCACTTGCTGCTTTCTTAAATACAAGACTCATGAATTCTTTAACAAATTCTTCAGTGCTATTCTGTTCTTGTGATGTTTGAAAAGCATCTTGTGAACCAAGAATTTGAAATAAGAAGTCACGAATCTCATTGTATGTTGATAAACTAAATTTATTTAGTTTTGATAATATAATTGTATTTAAAATTTTATCTTCTACTTGGGCTTCACTATTCTTATATTTACTCACATATTTATTTGGAGTACGGCTGGGTAAACTTTCATAAGAAACATTTTTTGTAATTTGATTTTTTAAAGGTGAATTTAAATTTGGTAGGCTCTGAAACGAATCAACACGTGATGAACCAAATCTGGGAACACGAATTTCTGGTTTCTTATCATTATTTCGCCAGTTTGGAGAAACATTTTGTGTTTCTAATAAACCAACAAGATTTGCTATTTTTTTTATAATCTCCTCAGATGGTCTACTAACTGTAGATTCCATCACCAAATAATCTTTAATTATTTGGATTTTCGGGATTAATAAAACGTTCGCAGACATATCTAACTAGTTTAGATAATCTTTGCGTTTTAAATAACCTTAATGAATAATACTAGAATTTAGAAGATGAATCAATCAATTTTAAAGGATTCTGGTTTAGAAAAAGTTAGTAATATTCTTGATACAAAACTATTCTATGCTAAAGAATTATGTGATAATCTTATAAATTTATCAAGTATACATCCTAATACAAATAATATACTTTCCACGCAAAGTGTTATTACATCTTTAAGAAATTTAAATAAAGAAGATACAAGTGAATTAAATAATCTTTTTGAAAAATTTGCTGAATGTGAAACCCAAGCGAAATTTTTTTTTGAAGAAAAGAAAAGTTTAGATTCTTTAGAAAAAGATACATTTGGACAACTTATATTTCAAAATGAAAATTTTAAAACTCTTAACTTTATTCCATTTCTCGTATTAAGTATTTCTTATTTAAAAATATTCTTTATTCCAATTGTTTCAGTAGTTTTTCCTATTATAGCTTATTTTCTCCCTTATTTAATCATTAAATATATATGGAAGATGCCAATAACATATGATATCTATACACAAATTATAGGTAAAATGTGGAACTTCTCATTGGATATGAGCCCTCAAAAACTTTTTCAAAACTGTCTTACACTATTTACACTTGGACAGTCTATCTATCAGCCTATACAGAATGCCTTACATTTATACACTATTCACTCTAATATTCATGATTTAGGTTTAACAATCTATAACTACAAGAAATGTCTTGACGATTTTAGAAGTCTTTTAGAAAGAAATAAGATAAAATTTAATATATTTAATAGTCTAGAAGATTTACCAGATTTCAATGATACTCATCGTTGTTTTGTAGAGATTTTAGAACAACCAAGTCGTCTATTCCTAGTTTCAAAAGATTTAGCGAAATTAGAAATATTTTGGAAGATTGCGCAAAATAGAGATTTCCAAAAAACAGAACTATTTAATTCTGAAACTCCATATTTTAAATCAGACTATATTGTGGATATAAATTTAAAGAATGAATCAAGAGTTCCATCATCTTTAATAATTGATAGTAACTCCAATCATTTTTTACTTAGTGGACCAAATGGAGGAGGAAAATCTTCATTTTTAAGAGGTGTTCTTCAAACTATACTACTGTCACAAACTTTTGGATACTCTATTGGTAAATCGGTTAAAATGTCACCATTCGATTACATATTTTCTGGATTACATATTGTTGATAATCCTGGGGCACAATCATTATTTGAAAAGGAAATAATATTTGCCAGAGATGTTTTATATCATAATAATCCAAAATTCAAGGCGTTTGTTGTTTTTGATGAAATATTCCATTCAACTAATCCTCCCGATGGGATTAAAACATCTCAACGTTTCTTAAATACTCTCTGGTCTTTTAATCATATGTGTTCTATTATAAGCACTCACGTATTTGATATAATTGAACAATCTCCTAAAGAAATTAAGAAAATTTGTGTAAATGCTAAAAAGAAAGATGATATTTTAGTTTACGATTACTGTATTTCGGAAGGTATTTGTAAAGAAAGTAGTGTTGAACAAATTTGGAAAAAAGAATGGAATTCTATTTAGCATGCGGTTTAACTCTTTGAAATAAGAATTAGGTACTAAAAGAAATGAGTATTTTAAGCGAATCTATCACTATAGGTTTACTACTAGCACTTGTATTTGGCGCTCTATTTTTCTACTTATATTCACGAATCGCTTATACTGAAAAGCGCATTAGCTTAATGGAAAATATTTTATTAGATATCAAAATGAATCAAGAACAACTACCAATGCATTTTATCCCTCACGTTCCTCCGAACATAAACTTTCATGATATCTCAAAAGTTCCTATTGTAGTAAATCGCTCTACATATTCTGAACCAGAACCCCATAAGGAAACAGTGTTAGAATCACTCGATAAACCACTAGTTATTGACCCTGTATCTGAAGAAATCTATACAGAAGCATTAAATAATGCTCATAATGAAGCATCAAAAGAAGAAACGCCTATCGCCCCCACTAAACTTTCAGTAAACTATGAATCTATGACAAAGGAAGAATTAATAGAGATTGCGAAGAAACGAGGATTACGCACTGGTAATAAACCCGGTCGTGAAAAGCTATTACAGTTAATACGTAAATCTGAATCAGCGCATCCTGAAGGAACTAGTTCATTTGATACGTTACAGGAAGCTGTTGAATTAGATGCATAAATATTAGTAATTAGTAGTATGGATTCAAATCATTTTAGAAAAATATCTCAGCCAAACGTATATGATTCTTATTCTAGTGTAAAAATTAATGAATCACAATTTAATCTTCCAATAGATAATGCTCCTGATAATCGTTATCCAAAATGGGCTGCTCAAATGAGTGATGGGAGATTAGCAACAACTTATATGAACCATTGTAGCCAAAATATACCCACTGGTTCACAATATCCTACAAAACAGTGGTTAATACATAATACAGAATCTATAGTAGATTATTCAAGAAAAAATCAGTTTCCTAATACAAGAGCTCTCGATAGTTCAGTTTTACCTCCTCCAGCAAAAACAGTAGAATGTTCTAAATCAGAATGTAAGATAAAAGAAACTGGATTAGAAAATGGGATTGGTATAGAATTTATTAACGGTCCTACGCCAGAACTATTTGGAACATTTGATTCACAAGGATTTGAAGAGAAACCCCAAAACCCTATGGTAACACACTATTTTGAAGGAGGTAGAAATACTCCCCGTGGAACCTATAAGAATCTAGGTGATGTTTACCATCTAAAAAAGAATGAAGATTACTAATTTAGATGTCTGTAATCTGCTTTGATATTGGTATAAAGAATTTAGCATGGTGTTCTTATAATTCTGACAACAAAAAGATTTTAGGTTGGCAGAATTATGATTTGATTAATGATGGTGATGTAGCAGATGTAAAAGACAAATATAAATGTATAGTATGTAATAAAAATGCTTTATACACTTATGATAGTAAATACTACTGTAGTAAACATAGTTTAAAACCTATTTTTAAAGATTTATCTGGAAATATATTGAAAAAAATGCCTACAGTATCGGTTCTAAAAGAGATAACAAAACAGAGTGGTAAAAAAGAAGAATTATTTGATTATGTCAAGAAAAATTATAGTTTACCAATTGAAAAAAAAAAGGCAACTAAGAAAGCATTTAATTTAGAAGCTTTACATGATTCAATACGAAAATTTGTTATTGATAATAAAGAAATATTTTATCAAGCAAAACATATTGGGTTAGAGAACCAGCCTGTGCTAAAAAATCCTACTATGAAAACAGTTCAAATACTACTATACGCTACTTTACGTGATATATTACAACCAGTTGTCCCAAGTATGCATTTAATTCATGCTGGAAGAAAAATAAAAGGAAAGGCAACGGGTGAAGCAGGTTATAAAGATCGTAAAGATGCCTCTGTAGAAGAAACAAAAGAGTTTTTAAAAAAAAATATACAGGAATCTAAATTTACTGAAATGTTTAACAATTCAAAAAAACAGAATGATTTAGCAGATTCTTTACTAATGTGTTTGAACGCATCATTTTAACAAATTTTCTAGACCTAGATTTTAAATTTAATTTAGCTGTGCCCGGTAAATGTGCGTAGCAACACCATCTAAAAAGAACTAAAATATTTCAAGAAGGATGAGCAGCATTACTTTGAAAGATATGGAGAACGAAGTTCGTTTTATGAATGGTTCTGGTGGCAATGATATTTCTATATCAAACGATTTAGGAAATATTATTGAACTAAACGATATTAACGATACGCTCGGCCTTGATATGATTGCTAATACAAGAATGATGTCTTCAAATGAGCCATCAAGAATGCCTGCCTTGGCAGAAGTTGAAGTTAAAAACATAAGTTCGTTTGAGCCTGTCACTATAAATCTTTCTGAACCTTCATACCCACCATTTCAAGCAGAAGTTAAAAGAGAAGATAATAATATTTTTTTAAATAATCAAACATCTTCATCTCCCTCGCTATCACTGGAACAACCTCAGAGTCGTATAAGTTCTGAAGATGAGAAAAAAGAAAAGATGGAGTATCTAAATAAGTTACAGCGTTTAGAACAAAAAGGTTATCCAGTAAGTCGTCGTTTTACACTTGATAACTCTCTAAGTGAAATTAAAGATGAATTTGACAGATTAGTAGATGCTCGTAATTTAGAAGCATCACTACGTTTCCAGAGACAAGCACTCATGGGTATTATTACAGGGCTTGAATGGGCGAATACAAAGTTTGACCCCTTTGACCTAAAACTAGATGGTTGGAGTGAATCCGTTCACGAGAACGTAGATGATTTTGATGAAATCTTTGAAGAGCTTTATGACAAATACAAGGAGCGCGGCAAGATGGCACCAGAAGCTCGTCTGGTTGTTGCCTTAGCTGGCTCTGGTTTTATGTGCCACGTAAGTAATACATTCTTACGTTCTCGCATGCCTAATGTTGATGATGTTCTTCGTAACAATCCTGACATCGCTCGCCAAGTTGCTGGCGCTGCCGCTTCTGCCGCTGGTCCAGGATTTGGTAACTTTATGAATATGGCGATGAACTCTGGTCGTAATCCTCAGGCACAGAATCCTCAGCCTACACAAATGTTTAATGCACCCCCTAATGCCCCTCAGTCAGTCGCTGCGACAGAGGTTCCCAGTCAATCACTAAGACGTGAAATGAAGGGCCCTAGTGGAGTTGATGACATATTAAAAACATTTGAAGAGGCTAGACGTAACGATGTATACATGATGCCAGAATCTATTTCTACTGTAACTCAGCCAGCTGTTGCCGCAGCAGTTGAGATTCAGAGTTTACATTCTGAAGAAATGATGTCTCAAGCAGAATCTGCGAGAACTGGTCGTGGCGGTGGTCGTCGCAAGAGAACCGCGGTAGGTAATAGTGTCAGTTTGGCAGTGTAGAATATGCGGAATACCCTATTTTACCGACCACGTGTCCTATTGTAAATACTGATAAATTAGCACCTAATGCTATAGATACAAAAATAGGAACACTAATAAAAGGGCTAACAGCTCGTAAGTTTAGTTTATTTAGTATATCTAATCTAGAGTATGCCGTTACTATTTGATACGGTGTAATAATACTAAAATACGTAATTAACAACATATTATCAATAGGTTTTTGTTTATATGTTGCTATACCGTTAAATGTTCCCAATAGTAAATTACAGAATGGTATTATAGACATATCTAATATATACTATTAATTCTTTAAAATCTAGACATAACTCCCATATAAGATTCTGTAATTTGAGAAATAATATTAGTTTCTTCTTTATCTGTTGCTTTTGATTCTTCTGGTGTCATATTTGAGCTCCGTGCTATTTTATCACTTAGTTTTTTGTGAATCTCCTGTTCTTCTGGTGTTAAACCGTTTGGTTTAGGAGGTTCTTCTTTTTTTACTTCTTCTTTTTTCTTTTTTTGATCTGGTATATTTGGATTGAATAAGTATAATTGACTTTGATCATTAAATAAGTAACCAAGTAACACTATAAATATTATTGATAAGAATAATGATGATATAATATTACGTGTGCCGACAAAAAATATAACAAAAATTAACAAACGACGAAACCAAGGCTGTTGAAAAAACTTATCTTGTTCCGGAGTAAGTCCTGTTGCTAAATGACGACCTCCTAAATTCAATAATAACATCATAAATCCGATAAAATAAGGATTTCCGTTTATGGATGAAATAACATTTTCAATTGGATTTAGACTCTGTAGAGATTGTTGAGGAAATGGGAAACTCATCTTTATAAACCGCCTATTTATAAAGTAGAAGTTGTAAATCCATAAAATAGAAAGTAATAGCAAATGCCATCATTATTGATAGTGCTTGGCACCAAAGTCCTCCGATCACAAAGGTAAATAATAGCAATAATCTCCACAATGGGTATACGTAT
>Ga0114967_10002349_pt1 | contig 15845 bp, 13 predicted proteins | sample M_130628_MF_Meta_FD_92639 | JGI IMG/M metagenome (GOLD analysis project Ga0114967, IMG submission 92639) | Freshwater microbial communities from Lake Montjoie, Canada to study carbon cycling - M_130628_MF_MetaG | ecosystem: Environmental > Aquatic > Freshwater > Lake | place: Lake Montjoie... | reverse complement strand
GGGATGCCCGCTGGCCCAGCAGCAAGGGATGCTTCGTAAATTGCAGTGATCTGTGGCACTCCAACACCCGCGACAACGCGAGTTGTGCAAATCGAACCTGGTCCAACTCCAACTTTTACAGCGTCTGCGCCAGCGTCGATAAGTGCCTGAGCGCCACTTCGAGTTGCAATGTTTCCACCAATAACTTGAATCGTTGTTGCCTTCTTCAGGCGGGAAACCATTTCAAGTACAGCTTTTTGGTGGCCATGAGCGGTGTCGACAACAACTACATCCAGCCCCACTTCGACCAAGGCCATTGCCCGCGCAAACGAATCCTCACCAACTCCAACAGCAGCGCCAACCATCAGTCGTCCAGCATCATCTTTTGTTGCTAATGGGTAGCGATCACTCTTTACATAATCTTTAACTGTGATCAGCCCAGTCAATTTGCCTGACTTATCGACTAGCGGAAGTTTTTCAATTTTATTAGTTCGTAATAGTTCTAAAGCAGTTTCGCCAGTCATGCCAGGTGTTCCGGTTATGAGAGGCATCTGGGTCATGACGTCGCCAACTTTGCGATTTTTGTCATCTTCAAAACACATATCACGATTAGTTACAATTCCAATAAGTTTTCCATCGGCGTCAACGACAGGTAAGCCACTGATTCGATAATTTGCACAAAGTCGATCGACTTGTGCCAAAGTATCGGTTGCCAGGCAGGTGACTGGGTTTGTGATCATTCCCGCTTCACTACGCTTTACAAGATCTACTTGGGCTACTTGATCTTCAATCGAAAGATTTCGATGCAAAATTCCAAGACCACCTTGGCGAGCCATAGAAATCGCCATTCGGGATTCAGTCACCGTATCCATCGCAGAGGAAAGCAGCGGAATTCGAAGCGTAATTTTTTTCGTAAGTTTTGCGCTGGTATCAACTTCACTTGGAATTACATCGCTGGCATCAGGAAGTAACAACACGTCATCGTAGGTGAGGCCCAGCATGGCAAATTTTTCAGGCAAGCCCTGCGTTGTTGTCATTGGATCACCTTTCTTATCAGTTGGTTTTCCGAGCAACTAACGCGCACGAGATGAGTTCCCCATAACTGAATTTCTCAAGGTTACCGCGAAGTGGGCTATGACCAAAAAGGTCGATATTTAAAACTAACGCCCCGATGCAGCCGCAAGAGCGACTAACGTGCTGGTGAAATCGTTGGGTTTCGTCACATCAGCTGGAAGTGCCTCTTGCCAGCCCGGGCCCGCACAAATTCGCAAGTGTCCAGGCCGCATCGGCTCAACTAAATCCCAGATTGAAGTGTCGGCGGTGCCAAGTGTTTGCGACCAAACCACTATCGCGCTTGGACCCAGTTTCTTGACGGCGTTGGCAAGGGCTTGCGCTGGCATCCGAGCGCCCAAAATTCGGCTTGAGATGTTTTGCTCAGCAAGCGCAGCTGCGATGGCAAAAATTGGAATCGTGTGAAGTTCATGTGGGGCGCAGGCGAGTAAGACTGGCCGGGCATTTAGCGGTTCCGTGACTTGCGTTGCCATGTTTCTAAATTGACCAATGATGGACTCAGCTAACAGATGTTCCTGATCAACGCCTTCTCCAGTCTCGGCCCATTTTTGACCAAGCGAGATAAGAACCGGCAGCAAAACTTGCTCCCAAGTCCAGACCACACCATGGGTTTGGATCGTATTTGAAATTATCTGATCGCAGCCAGCTGCATCCAAGTTTGAAGTCGCTCGGTTGAGTGAACGAATGATTGCCTTTGGGCCATCAATGGCAATCACATTGTCGGGGGTCGCGTTATTAAAATCAGCTTTTGGTTCTAAGTCAGAGCCACCCTGCACCAAGTTGGCTGGGGAAACATCTTGACTGAGTGCACTTCGGGCGGCCTCACTTGGAAGCACACCATTGAGCATGAGTTTTCGCATTAAATCAATGCGTGCCACATCGATCGCGGAGTACCTGCGGTGGGAGCCTGCTAGGTGAACGCTGGGCCCAAGTCCATAACGGCGGTCCCAGGTGCGAAGTGTGGCGGGCGCAATGCCAATACGCCGGGCCACTGCAGCAACTGTAAGTCCTACTCCTGCAGGTGGCGCGGTTTGTGACATGTCACTCATTCTCGTGTGATTTGAGCGGTTACGCACCTTGGGACATTGAGGTTTCGCTAATTCATTGGGATTTTCTGGACTAGCTGGCAAGCATGCCAAAACCAGTTCGGCGATTTTGCTTGACCAACTTATGAAACGGTTCTAGAGTCATAGTTATCGGGAGTGAGTTTTTTCAGGAGGTAAGTCATGGCTGATCTTTCAAGATTGCCTGGACCAAATGCAGATTTCTGGGATTGGCAATTAGATTCTGCCTGCCGCGGATTAGATTCAGACATTTTTTACCACCCAGATGGTGAACGCGGTTCCGCTCGAGAACGGCGGGTTTCCACTGCCAAGGCAATTTGCGCCGCTTGCCCAGTAATGGCGCAATGCCGCGCACATGCGTTGAAAGCTCGAGAGCCATACGGCGTATGGGGCGGCCTAGGCGAAGAAGATCGCGAAGTGATCTACGCGCAACAAGCCAAGAAGGCTCGACTATCTTCATAGTACTTTTAAAAAACTAACGGCCCTGGAATCGCTCCAGGGCCGTTAGTTTTTTTCTTAGTTAATTTCTAATGCGTGTGTCCGGCGTGGCTGTGACCCGATGCATCAGTAGGAGCCTTTTCCTTTTTTTCCACAACGAGTGCTTCGGTGGTCAAAAGCATTCCTGCAATTGAGGCAGCATTTTCAAGTGCCGAACGAGTTACCTTTACTGGATCAATAACACCCTGGGCAACAAGATCTCCGTACTCACCTGTTGCTGCATTAATGCCTTGACCCTGACCAAGTTCGCGAACCCGATCAACTATTACGTAGCCTTCCATACCAGCGTTTTCCGCGATCCAGCGAAGTGGCTCAACGACACCACGGCGAACAATCTGAACTCCAATAGCTTGATCACCAGTCAGTCCAAGATCGCCAATTAGAACTGCAGAAGCGTGAATCAAAGCAGATCCGCCACCAGAAACGATGCCTTCTTCGATTGCAGCCCGGGTTGCCGAAACTGCATCTTCGATACGGTGCTTCTTTTCCTTGAGTTCAACTTCAGTGTGTGCGCCAACTTTAATTACGCAAACGCCACCGGAAAGTTTTGCTAACCGCTCAGATAGCTTTTCTTTGTCCCAATCAGAGTCTGAATTTTCAATCTCGCGCTTGATCTGGCCAACCCGATCATTTACTGCAGAAGCATCGCCACCGCCATCAACAATCGTGGTGTTGTCCTTAGTGGAAACTACGCGTCGCGCTGTACCCAAAACTTCTAGTCCAACCTGGTCAATTTTTAGACCGACGTCTGCAGAAACTACCTGAGCGCCAGTAAGAATTGCAATGTCTTCCAAGATCGATTTGCGTCGATCGCCAAAAGCTGGTGCCTTGATTGCCACACTTGAGAAAGTGCCACGGATCCGGTTCACAACAAGAGTCGAAAGTGCCTCGCCATCCACATCTTCGGCAATGATGACAAGTGACTTACTGGCAGCTGAAACTTTTTCCAAAATTGGAAGTAAGTCAGAAACACTAGAAATTTTGCCCTGTAATAAAAGAATGGCTGGATTGTCTAGAACGGCTTCCATTCGGTCTGCATCTGTTACGAAGTAAGGGGAAATGTAGCCCTTGTCGAACTGCATACCTTCAGTGAATTCAAGTTCCATTGCAGTTGTGCTGGATTCTTCAACAGAAATGACGCCGTCCTTGCCAACCTTGTCGAACGCTTCGGCAATCATGTCGCCAATTACTTTGTCGCGGGAACTAATAGAGGCAACTTGGGAAATTCCTTCTTTGCCGTCTACTGGACGCGCTTGCTTTAACAATTCTTCGTTAACGGCTTTTACTGCAGCGTCGATTCCGCGCTTCAGTTCAACTGGAGCACCACCCGCTGCAACTACTTTTAGTCCTTCGCGCACAAGTGCCTGAGCTAGAACTGTTGCAGTAGTTGTTCCGTCACCGGCAACGTCGTTTGTCTTGGTGGCAACTTCTTTAGCTAGCTGAGCACCAAGGTTTTCATAAGAATCTTCAAGTTCGATTTCGCGCGCAATGGTCACACCATCGTTGGTGATTGTTGGCGCGCCCCAAGCCTTGCTAATGACAACGTTGCGACCCTTTGGTCCAAGTGTTACTTTTACTGCATCAGCCAGTGCGTTAACGCCACGTTCTAATGCGCGACGAGCTTCTTCGTCGAATTCAACGGTCTTTGCCATTTCGTATTTCTCCAATTTTTATGTTGCCACTAGTTAGTGACCTGTATTTCCATCGGCTGCACTTGGGCAACCAAAACTTAATGATTGTGATTAGCGCCCCAGTAATTCAACCGGGGCGCTATCGCAAATTTCTTACTTCTCGACGATTGCGAGAATGTCGCGGGCACCAAGTAGCAAGTACTCAACGCCGTCGTACTTAACTTCGGTGCCGCCGTACTTGGAGTAGATGACTACGTCGCCGACTTTAACGTCAAGCGGAATCCGCTTTTCGCCGTCTTCATCGAAACGACCTGGCCCTACTGCAATTACTTTGCCTTCTTGTGGCTTTTCTTTGGCAGTATCTGGAATTACCAAACCCGAAGCTGTGGTCTGCTCGGCTTCTAGTGACTGAACGAGGATGCGATCCTCAAGTGGCTTAATTTTGACCGACACGTCGTGTCTCCTGATTATTTCTCGATTTGAATTAGCACCCGAGGCTTTAGAGTGCTAACTCCAAATCTAAGCAGTTATTGACTTTAGGTCAATTTGAGGCCAGTTACGAGCCAATATCAAGGCCCAAGAAATCCTTAACTTCGGGTCGCTCAGTTGGCCCAAACCAGAGCATTTCATCAGGTTCTTGGGGGCTACTAGCGAAAATGGCACGAATTAGCGGCTCGCTAAGCACCTGCGTCAAAGTTACTTCGCCGCTCCGGCCTGCAATCTGCGTGGCTGATGCTTCTGCGACCAAAACTATGGGTTTATCTAAACTGGCAGTTTCCAAGATTAGGGCTTCTAGGACTTCCTCGTCTTGCTCGGATTGCTCCTGGGTAAAGGCTGGAGTTACCGAATAGCCCTTGGAAACTTCAAGGGTGCCAGTTTGATCAAATACTAGAAACTCTTGGATGGAAACAGGAACCCAAACTCGCATAGGTCCATTGTTGTCTATTAATAGGTAAGTGTCAGGATGTAGTCATGGATGCAATCACACAAGTTCCCGTTCCGTACAACGAGCCGATTGGCACTTTTGCCCCCGGCACACCAGAGCGCGCTGGGCTAGAACAAGGTCTTAAAGATCTAGTTGCTACCCAGCACGAGCTGCCAAACATTATTGGTGGCAAACGGGTTATGGCGACCGGTGAAAAAATTGAGGTTCGAAGTCCGCATGAACACTCTCGTGTTCTTGGCGTAACTGGTAACTCAGCGCACGCCGATGCAACAAGTGCGATTGCTGCAGCAAAAGCTGCGGCTCCGATGTGGCGCGACTTACCATTTGATGAACGTGCTGCCGTTATTTTGCGCGCTGCTGATTTATTGTCAGGGCCGTGGCGAAATAGAATTTTGGCCGCAACCGTTTGGGGTCAATCCAAAACTGCTTACCAAGCCGAAATTGATTCAACTTGTGAGCTAATTGATTTTTGGAGATTCAACGTGCATTTTGCGCGTCAGATTTTGCAAGAGCAGCCTGTTTCCTCCCCCGGTGTTTGGAACCGAACTGATCATCGCTCTCTCGAAGGTTTCGTTTACGCCATCACGCCGTTTAACTTCACTGCGATCGCTGGAAACTTACCGACTGCCCCAGCATTGATGGGTAACACTGTGGTGTGGAAGCCATCACCAACCCAACAAGTTGCCGCTTCCCTGACAATGGATTTGTTAATGGCTGCTGGATTGCCACCTGGTGTGATCAACATGGTGACTGGAGATGGCATCGCAGTTTCTGATGTCGCGCTAGCTGATCCTGATCTTGCCGGCATCCACTTCACTGGATCTACTCCAGTGTTTCAACACCTCTGGAAAACAGTTGGCAACAACATTGAAAACTATAAGACTTACCCGCGCCTAGTTGGCGAAACCGGTGGCAAGGACTTTATTTTTGCTCATCCATCAGCCGAACATCGAACCCTAATTACAGCGATGATTCGTGGCTCCTTTGAATTCCAAGGTCAAAAATGTTCTGCTGCCTCGCGGGCTTATGTGCCGCGCAGTATTTGGAATGCAATCAAGGATGACTTCTTAACTGAAGTTGAAGGCATCAAGCAAGGTCACGCATCTGACTTTAGTAACTTCATGACCGCAGTTATTGATGAAAAAGCGTTTAACCGAGTCAGTGGTGCAATCGATCGCGCGCATGCGGATAAGACAATCACAGTTGCTGCGGGCGGAAAGTATGACGGTAGTGAAGGCTGGTTCATTCGTCCAACAGTTCTTGTTGGCAGCGATCCAACTTCGGAATTCTTTACTGATGAATACTTTGGCCCAGTTCTTGCCATCTATGTGTACGAGGACAACAACTGGCGCGAGACTTTAACTCAAATGGAAAACGTGGCTAAGTATGCGCTGACCGGTGCCATCATTGCTCAAGATCGAGATGCTATTACTGAAATGTCGCAGGCGCTTCGCTTTGCTGCCGGCAATTTCTACATCAATGACAAACCGACTGGCGCAGTTGTTGGTCAGCAACCATTTGGTGGTGGCCGAGCATCCGGAACTAATGACAAAGCTGGCGCAGCAATTAACTTGATGCGCTGGACAAGTGATCGCAGTATCAAGGAAACCATGGTGCCAGCCCAGAATTACCGATACCCATTTATGGATTAATTGTGGCTTCCAAGGACTCCGGCAAACTCAAATCATTTTGGGAAAGCGTTAAGTCTTGGTCGCGAGCGTCTGCAGACATGCTTCGTGGTACGGAGCCACCATTTTGATTTCCGCAATTCTTATTACTGATGGTGATTGTGAGTTTTGTCAGCGCACGGCTGGAAAGTTAAAAAATATAGTCCCGAGTGGTTGGGCTAATGTTCCAAGTAATGAACTGACAGAAACTTTCGAACTTACGCCAGCGCAGTTAGCCACATCCGTTTGGTTCATCGAGTTTGTTGGAACCCAAGCCACTAAATACAGCGGTGCCAAGGCAGTTGGAAAAGTTTTGCGAATCCGTGGTGGGCTTTGGGGCGCAATTGGTTGGCTGCCATTTATCCCACCAACGTCCTGGATTTCAGCGGGGTTGTATCGACTGGTTGCGAATAACCGAAAATTCTTTAGCCGATTTATTTAGGTTCTAATTTTGCAAGCGCCTTACTAAGTGTTAGCAATAACTGCCCAGCAACTTAGGAGTTCATCCTGAGCCAATTTGTGCAAGCGCAGGTAACCTTTAATTCTTATGAATCAAATGCTGTCACTCGATGCACCTATTTTGGAAATAATCGAGAAAAATTTTGCTGGCCTCTACTCGGGCGAACTTGGACTTAGCTCCATCAAGGGTGGTCAGACTGCAGCAGACCAAGCGCTCGCAACACTCGACATAACTGGCTATGCAGCCAAACGTTCTGAAGTTCTTCCGAGGTCACGCCGTGGCGCAAGTGTTTTATCTCCCTACATTCGCCACAATCTTTTAACTTTGCCACAAGTGCATCGCGCCGTAAAAACTGCGCCTTACAAGGACCGCGAAAAGTTTCAAGAGGAACTTTATTGGCAGGAATATGCTCGGCATCTTTATGCCCGCATTGGAACTCGTCTTTTTGAAAATCTGCGATTCGAAGCTAACGCCACCACCGAGGGTGATGGTTGGAATCGTGACATGAGTTGTATAGATGAAGTAGTTTCAGAATTGGAAACAGATGGCTGGCTAGTCAACCAGACTCGAATGTGGCTTTCCTCGCATTGGACTGTTCGAAACAACATCAGTTGGCAGCTTGGCCAAGAGCGAATGTACCGAGAATTAATTGATGGCTCGCGAGCCGCAAACTTACTTGGTTGGCAGTGGACGGTTGGGGCGGGAACTGGCAAACCTTACGGATTTGCTCGCTGGCAGGTTGAAAAGCGAGCACCAGGATTATGTAAAAGTTGCGCGCTTGTAAATTCGTGCCCAATCCAAGACTTTCCTGAGGAAGCGGATTTAAATCGTCTTGAAGTTGATTCGATTCTGGAATTTGATCCCGATCCTGAAAATACTGCCGGGCCAAACGTAGTCGTGAAAGTTGGCGATCCTCATTATGTTCTATTAACGATTGACTCGTTAGGCGATGACGATCCTGCACTTACAGCGCACCCAGAACTTCCAGCCGTCTTTGTTTTCAATGAGAACGCTTTGCGTAAACTGCAGTTGAGTTCAAGGCGAATTGGTTTTTATCTCGAGACTCTCCAAGACTTGGCGCAAAGGCGGAGTTTGCAGGTTTATCTCGGCAGTCCATACGAATTTGCTCAGCAGAATCAGGTTGCAACAACCTTTGCACCCGTTCCATCATTCAAGAAATTTACTTCACTTGCTGAAATTCACCCTTACCCGTGGTTACAAAAACCACATTCAGGTTCAATTAAGAGTTTTTCAGCTTGGCGAAAATTTAAATAATTCCTCTGATTATTTCTCTAGACACCAATCAAGAAAAAGTAATCCCTGACTATTGAACGGCCAAAGTTTTAACAGTCTTTTTGGACTTTGGTAATTTGCCCTTTATAGATTTTGGTTCTTGCACTGTAAATGTAACAACACAGTTTCCAGCCTTAAGGGTCTTTAACTTTGTGCCTGAAATAGTGCAAATATTTCTGGATGAATTAGCAACTTTGAAAGTCACAGTGGCTTTTTTGGAAATGATTGTGACGCCAACTTGCTCAGCCAGTGATTTCGCAGAGTATGACGTTCTAGCTACAACAACTTGTGTTGAAGTTGAAGTTGCTGCTACCGGAACCCGAATAGCCGGGTTGGCTAATACGACTTCGGCAGTAGTTGAAGGTGCCCCCGTAACTGTTCGTGGAACACTAATTCGCAGTCCACTTGAAGTATCGCCATACTGCGAGCCGTACGTTTCACTATCAATTGCTGTGATCTGATATGTGAAACTTCTTCCCTGATCAGAATTAGAAAACCTGTCCTCTATATATGTATCTGCATTTCCAGTTATCCAATTCTTGCCATCAGAGCGATAAACCGCATAGCTATCTCCACCTACAGGTGCTGTGAAACTTATCCGTAATCGATCACTGTTTATTTCCTGAACCAATAGGTTTGTTGGCGCAACAAGTGGCGCGGCGAAGGCAAGGTACCAGTAAGTAGGGGAATAGTGACCAGTAGCGCGACAGGATTCATCGCTAGCAAACACCGAAAAAGTCCGCGGTAGTCCGGGATGAACCCCAGTAATTTGAGCACTTGTTTGTGAAGTTGTAATCCAGGCTCCCTGACCGGCGTCGTAATAGCAATATGAAGTTGCTGAACTCACCGGGCTCCAAGAAGCAGAAACTTGAGTCCGACTGACGACTGAAACTGATATACCTTGTGGCGCGGGCAGTAAGGAACTCGACCAAGTGATTTGGTTGGATAGGTTTCCTAGATTTCCAAATTCATCAACAAAGCGAAATTGTCCAGTAACGGCGTTAGTTTTCATGACGTAATCACACGTTATAAATGTGCTACCAATAGTTTGCGAACATGGCGCGCGATCCCCGTTGTCAAGACTTAGTACACCGATGGCAGTGGGAACTGGTTGTCCCGTATGAATGAGTAGCGAATTTGCAGATACCGAATTATTAGAAATGCTAGGGGCGGCAATCGAGACTGCAGTGAACGGTGTCGCCAAGACTGGTTTTGTTTTGACTAGTTCGCTGCTGACAACCTGTATCGAATACGCAGTGTCATTCATCAATCCACTAATGGTGAATTGTGATCCACCAGATTCAGCAATCTTTCTTCCATCAACATAAATGCTGTAAGGGGCACTTCCAAGTGTCGCACTAGCCCAATCAACAGATAGTGCTGAGTCCGAGGCGGTCACTGTTAAGCCTGAGACTAACAAGTTCGCTGAAATAGATTGGGCCATCTGCACTGCGAGTAATGCATCAACCACACCCGCGCCGGTATAAAACCGAGTTGGCCACCTTGCGGGTGAAAGCCCTGAACACTCCCAGAGATCTGCTACGCGAGTGCAACTTTCCCAAAGATTTGGAATTGCACTAACTGGAGCGGAGGTGGTTGTTTGTAATACTGCTTGAATTTGAGCAGGCGTAAGGGTTGGTGAAGCCTGCTTCATTAGCGCCACAATTCCAGCCACCATTGGCGTTGCTGCTGAGGTACCACTGAAATAGGCGTTTGGCCCCCACGGGTAAAGCGTTGCAACATCCGTGCCCGGGGCGACCACATCAACAAATGATCCGTAATTCGAATAGCTATTTCTAGTTAGATCTCGACCAATAGCACCAACAGTTATTAGCCCTGGAATTGCGAGCGAGCCAGGAAAGCTTCTTGGCATAGTTGTCTGAGTGCAGTTTCGTATCCAAGTTTGATTGCCATTTGAATATGTAGGCGCGCAGGCCTGATTTCCAGCGGCCACAACTACAGTGATTCCCTGCGAAATCGCATCAGTAATAAGCTGTGTGATCGCAGGCTCGATTGCTGAGCCAGCAATACTCATGCTGATCACATCAGCATCATTGTCGATCGCCCACTTAAGGCCATCCACCATCCATTCGTTTCGACAATTCGTATTAAGGCAAACCCTCACATCAAGAATGGTTGCCCCTGGCGCAACGCCGCCAATTCCCGCTTCTGGCATAGGGTCAGCCGCAATAATGCTAGAAGTTCCGGTTCCATGGTCATAATGGCCCGAGACTGAATGTGTTGCATCAAATCTTGCAACCACTTTGCTGGCAATTCTGGCATCTCGCATATCAATTCCATTATCGAGAAGTGCGATTCGAATTCCAGATCCGGTAATTCCCGATGAATTAACTTCATTCGATTTAATCAAGTTGTATGCCCAGCGATTATTTTCAGGCGTCATCGGAATATATAGTGAAGTTACTTCGCTTTCGAAATTGTCAGAGTCAGTACCGCTTAACGGAGTGGAATTTGCAGGTCCCGCCATTAAAGAGATTGTGATCGCGAATGCAATGGGGAAAATTGTGTATTTAGGACAGGCTGAAAGCTTCAACTTATTCCACATGTCTGTCCGTAAGATTCATTAGAAACCTGATCGTGTTGGCTGGGAATATGTAAAGCTTAAATTCAATTGTACCCGTTCGAAAAACAAAGTCCTAGAAGTATTTATGGCGAATTTACCAAAGTCAGTCATGCGCTTAAAGCGATAAGCCAATGAGCCTAGGTTCAGGTTTAAGTTCAATTTCAAACTTTGCAAGAACACCATCACGAATGTGTTGAGCTAACTCCAAAATGTCCGCACTAGTTGCGTTGCCTCGGTTTGAGATCGCCAAAGTGTGCTTTCCAGATAATGCGGCGCGACCATTTAAAGTGAAGCCTTTGCCAAATCCTGCTTGCTCAATTAACCAGGCCGCGCTTACTTTTACTGCGCCACTTGCTTCTGTCCAATTTGGGGCGCCCTCTGGTGCTTGGGCAACTCTCGGATTCATAAAGAACGAGCCCACACTCCAAGTGTCATGGTCGCTGGCATCAAGCACCATTCCTTTTCCGGCGCGCAGTTGCAATACTGCGTGCTGCAGATCTGTCGTTGGAACTCGATCACCAAGGTTCACACCAAGTTTTTTTGCTAACTCGTCATAACTAATTGGCGAAGACATCGTGCCAAGTGGCAGCTGAAAAGTCACGCTTAGGATTACCCAGGTGTCAGGGTTAGCTTTAAATATTGAAGTTCGGTAACCAAATTCACAGTCTGCGGCAAACAAAATTTCTACTTCTTTAGTCTTGCGATTCCAGGTGCGAACTTGGGCAATTGTTTCGCTAACACTTTGCCCGTAAGCGCCAACGTTTTGAATTGGAGTTGCGCCAACTGTGCCTGGAATTCCTGCTAAACCTTCGATACCAGTCCAACCACTTGCTACGGCGGCGGATACAAAGTCATCCCAGTTATGTCCAGCCTCAACTGTGACCCAGGCGCCAGCGCACGCAGATTCATCATTTGTAAAACCTTGGGTTTCAATCTTTATAACGTCACCAGCAAAATCATCACTGACTAATAAATTGCTTCCACCGCCAAGAATTAACACCTCGGGGCCGGACGCTGATACTACGTCAATAAGTTGCGCTTGAGTAGTGACAACATTTAGGGACGAAGGCGTGCCGCCAACGCGCAATGTTGTCAGTTCCGCGAGGCTGCGCATCATGTTCCTATTGTGCTAGTTGCACAGTTGCTTTTGCTTGCCCAAGCACTGTGATGCCATCACAAATAGCGCTTAACTCAATGCGCGCAACGCCATCATCATTTAATTCAACGACTTTTGCAGTGAAAGCCACAATCGCGCCACTTGGTGTATTTGGCACTACTACTGGTCGGGTCATGCGAACCCCGTAATCAATTACGGAAGCTGGATCCCCGACCCAATCAGTAACTAACTTGATAGCTCGACCCATGGTGAGCATGCCGTGTGAGATCACATCTGGCAGTCCAACGGATTTTGCAAATTCTTCGTCCTGGTGGATTGGATTTTGATCACCCGATGCGTTCGCGTAATCAACTAGATCAGAACGAGTGAAAGAAAGTTCAAGCGTAGTTAACTCATAACCAACAAAAACATCAGCTGATTTAATCTTCGCAGTCATTACGCTTCACCGCGCACTATTAATTTGGACCAACCAGTGCAAACTGGTTCACCGTTTGAAGTGACTTCAGTTCGAAAAGTTGCCGCGTCATTATTGCCAAGAGAGCGAATTTCATCGACGTGAGTGACGACAACTAATTCATCACCAACTCGAATGGGACGCTGATAAGCAAAGCGTTGATCGCCATGCACAACCCGCGTGAAATCCATGTTCAGCGCAGGATCAGCAAAAGCATCTTTCATGGCTTCCATGGTTACCAAAATCGGATACGTAGGTGGGGCGCAAATTGTTTCGTGTCCTAATTCGCGCGCAACTGCCACGTCAAAGAATGCAGGATTGTCATCCCCAAGTGCGCGCGCAAAATCTTGAATACTTTTTTCAGTCACCAAATAAGGTTCGGAAGGCGGGTAGGCAAAGCCCACCATGTCGCGGTTCATTCCCAAAGAATTTCCTTAACCGTTAACGAAAGTTAATTAATTAACGTGTTTCTTTGTGGGTGGTGTGCTTGTTGCAACGTGGGCAGTGCTTTTTGATTTCTAAGCGGTCAGGATCGTTACGACGATTCTTGCGCGAGATGTAGTTGCGTTCTTTGCAGTCTTCGCATGCCAAAGTGATCTTTGGACGAACATCGTTACGTGCCATGTTCTTGCCTTTCGTTTGAGCAGATATACCTGTTGTGTACCTGGTCTTGCCTTTACGTACCGAGGGCCGGACTTGAACCGGCGACACAGCGATTATGAGCCGCTTGCTCTACCAAGCTGAGCTACCCCGGCTTAAAACCGTGGGTTAACACGGCATTCGAGCCCCCTGTCAGAATCGAACTGACGACCTCTTCCTTACCAAGGAAGTGCGCTACCACTGTGCCAAGGGGGCCAGTCTTTTCTTACAGACACACATTTCTGCGCCCCGCTAGCGTACCGAATACCTGCCATTACAGGGAAATTGGGCAAAATCAGTCAAATTGCGTTATCTGCAACTCCTTGGCAAGGCCATTTTCCCGGTTTCTACTACGATTGAAAAAACCTTTGAAATGGGGAGAAAAGCCATGGCGTCAACAGGTGAAAATTTGAGTGTTAGCGCTCAGGCACAAGATGACCAATTAGGCATCTTGCAGCGCCGGCGAATTGAAGCAAACATCATTGATCCGATTTACCAGATCATGGTTCGCGAACTAGGGCAAGAAAAGGCCGCTGACATTATTCGCGAAGCTATCACTGAGGATGCACAGAAAGCTGGGGCTCGATTTGCCGCGTCTGAACCAAATGGCGCGAATCTCCTAACTTTTATCGCAATCCAAGATTTATGGAAAAAAGACGATGCTTTAGTCACAACAGTGATTGAAGAATCTGAAGAGGTTTACACCTACGAAGTAACGCGTTGTGCTTATGCCGAGATGTACCAGGAAATGGGTCTTGCTGAAATTGGAAACCTACTTTCCTGCACCAGAGATTTTGAATTCATAGTTGGGTATGACCCAAGCATTGAAATTACTCGCACTAAAACCATCATGGGTGGCGATTCGCATTGCGATTTCCACTATGTTCGCAAGTCGTAGGCATGACCACTCCCCAAATTGATTCTGCTCGACTTTGGAAATCTCTAACTGAAATTTCGGTGTTTGGCGCGACTCCAGCAGGCGGACTTCATCGACTAGCCGCATCAAAGGAAGATGGTCAGGCTCGCGACTACGTCGTAGCGGCGGCGCGTGAACTTGGCTGCACAGTTCGCATCGATGCACTTGGTAACACTTTTATGCGCTGGGCTGGCACCGATGCAAAAGCAAAAGCGATTTTGATTGGATCACATTTAGATTCCCAACCACTTGGTGGCAAGTATGACGGAATCTATGGTGTGATGGCCGGCCTTGAAGTACTGCGCGCACTAGATGCTTCCAAAACTAAAACAAGGCATGCAATTGAACTTGCAGTGTGGACCAATGAAGAAGGTGCCCGGTTCGCTCCTGCCATGATGGGCGCTGCATTTTTTGCTGGAAAATTTGCTGCTGCTGAACTTTTGAGCCGAGTTGATTCGCAAGGCGAGAAACTCGGTGATTCCTTGGCCTCAATCGGTTACGCAGGTAACGATGTGGTTAAGCCAACTGAACATGCGGCGTACCTGGAAATCCACATCGAACAAGGACCAATTCTGCAGGATGAAAACTTGCAGATTGGCGTGGTCACTTTGGTGCAAGGTATGCGCTGGTTCCGGATTGGAATTTCTGGTCAGGCAGGTCACACTGGAACTTACCCAATGGAGACTCGTCGAGACGCCCTAGTTGCAGCCTCGCATTTGATTAAGGCCGTGCAACAAATCGGTTTGGATCAACCGTTAACAGGCCGCGCAACTGTGGGACACATTGTTGTCACTCCGAACTCCCCCAATGTGATCCCAGGTCATGTGGAATTAATGGTTGAATTCCGAAACCCTGAGGTTGCTGTGCTTGATGTGATGACAGCTTCACTCAATCAGGCCTTGAAAGAGACTGCGGATAAATATGGTGTTGAAATCGTAAATAAGCAGGAACTTGATTCGGCAACCATAGACTTCACGCCCGAATTAATTGACCTGGTTGAGCAGGCCGCATCGGCTTGTGGCAAGACATCCAAGCGAATGATCTCAGGGGCCGGCCATGATGCCTGCCAACTGTCAGCTGTAATGCCAACAACGATGATTTTCATTCCTTGCGACAACGGAATTAGTCACGCCGAAAACGAGGCCATCACTCAAGAATGGGCTGCCGATGGCGCGCAAGTTTTAATTGAAACTGTTCTCGCGTTTGACGCGAAATAAGCCAGAAAACAAAGAAGGCGCTAAATCCCGTCGGATCTGGCGCCTTCTAGTGGCAGATAGTGGGTTCGAACCACTGTAGCTTGCGCGACGGATTTACAGTCCGCTCCCATTGGCCGCTCGGGCAATCTGCCGTGCCGCCCAAAGGCAACTTAGTAAGGATACCGACCGAATGGGCATAATTGCCAATCGGCAATTGGCTAAAAGGAATCCATAATGTGTCGAGTACCGCGATCAAAGGTTAGGTAGTTCCACGTCCAGTCGGCCATTGTGCCAATGTTGTTTCGGCCGCCGAGAAGATAAAACAAGTGC
>Ga0114967_10002348_pt1 | contig 15846 bp, 11 predicted proteins | sample M_130628_MF_Meta_FD_92639 | JGI IMG/M metagenome (GOLD analysis project Ga0114967, IMG submission 92639) | Freshwater microbial communities from Lake Montjoie, Canada to study carbon cycling - M_130628_MF_MetaG | ecosystem: Environmental > Aquatic > Freshwater > Lake | place: Lake Montjoie... | reverse complement strand
TTCCCCACAGGGCTCACCGAAGGTAATCCCATTCTCCTAAGAGTAAACGATTCCTTTGAAAAAGGTTATGCTTTTAGTGACAGACCCCCCCACAGGGCTCACCGAAGGTAATCTCATTCCCCTAAGTAGTACACTACACCTTTGAAAAAGGTTATGCTTTTAGTGACAGACCCCCCCTCTCAGGGCTCACCGAAGGTAATCCCATTCCCATTATAGTAAACGATTCCTTTGAAAAAGGTTATGCTTTTAGTGACAGACCCCCCTCAGGGCTCACTGAAGGTAATCCATTCTTGTTTTATAGTCCGAAAAGCAGTACTTTCGCTTATCAGGATACAACAGTTATGCAAATCAAATTCGTTTTAATTGCTTTTTTCACGGTTTTGGGAATCACCGCCCAAAACGTAGAAACTGATTTTGACGCGGTCGATTCCCTGTATCGAGAGGATCAGTTTTATTTTAATATTTCTTATAACATCCTACAAAACGGTCCCTCTGGGCTAAGACAAAATATATTTTCTACCGGTATTGCAACTGGTTTTCTACGAGACATGCCTCTTAATAATAAACGTACGATTTCGGTCGCAGCGGGCTTAGGATATTCTTTGGCAGTATACAATGAAAATTTAGGAACGTTTACGGCCAATGGGGTAACGGTTTACCAAATATTGGGTGCCCAACCCGCCTATTCCAAAAACAAACTTACCCTGCATTTCGTGGATTTGCCAATTGAATTTCGATGGCGTAATTCCACACCCGATAGTCATAAGTTTTGGAGAGTATATACGGGTGTAAAACTGAGTTATCTTATCTATGACCAATACGTGTTAGAGGCGGCCGGTGCAAATACCAATAAATCCAATAATAAGGACTTAAATAAAGTCCATTACGGTATTTATTTAGCCACAGGTTGGAATACTTGGAACATTTATGCGTATTATGGTTTAAATTCTTTGTTTAAATCTTCAGCAAAAATTGAGGGACAGGCAATTGATATGAATACGGCCAATTTTGGGCTAATGTTCTATATCCTATAACCAAAAATAGAAGAGCCCCAACTGAGGCAAAATCCCACACAAAAAACCGATAAGCAATTCTTTATTAGTGTGCGCTTTCATGACCAAACGCGAAGAAGCCACCAAGCCATTCATAAGGACAAAAAAGGCAACCAAATGAATCGTGTTGATTTGGTTATGGATGCTTAACCCAAAGATAAAAGCAGTCAAAGAGCTCATCCCCAGCATATGAATACTGGCCTTTATTTTAGCATACAGTAAGAGGAAGGTAACGGCCGCACTTATGATACCACCCAAGAAATAAAAATACAAAGGTGGAAACCGATCGATCGTTATGCTTTTTGAAATTAATAGGGCAAGCAATACAATATGCAACAACAAGGGAATTTTGCGCTGCGCAATATTGGAAAGCATTACGTTTTCAATTTTACCGTAGGTTTTTAGTAAATAGAAAAAGGCTAGGGGCAATAAAAAGGTAATGATGATGATTTGCAAAAACAAGGCAATATACTGGACCTGAGAAAAATAAGGTCCGCCTAACAGTACATAAAAAGCAGTTCCCAATAACGGCATGAAAATAGGGTGGAAGAGATAAGAAAAAAAAGGAAGGTATTTTTTCAAAAAAGTAGGGTTTAAATTTTCTTCCGCATCCTCGCCACAGGAATATCGAGCAGTTCTCGATATTTGGCAATCGTTCTTCGGGCAATAGGGTACCCTTTTTCTTTTAATATTTCTGCCAATTGATCATCAGGTAACGGCTTATGCTTGTCTTCTTCTTCAATAACCGTTTGCAGTATTTTTTTAATTTCCAAAGTCGAAACATCCTCCCCTTGGTCGTTCTTCATCGCTTCTGAGAAGAACTCTTTGATCAGTTTGGTACCATAAGGGGTATCCACATATTTACTATTCGCAACACGAGATACCGTGGAGATGTCCAAGCCCACCATATCGGCGATGTCTTTCAATATCATCGGCTTTAGCTTAGTTTCTTCGCCATCTAAGAAGTACTCTTGTTGAAAATGCATGATGGCATTCATGGTAACAAACAGAGTCTCTTGGCGTTGCCGAATGGCATCAATAAACCACTTGGCCGAATCTAATTTTTGCTTAATGAACTGTACGGCATCTTTTTGAGAATGCGATTTATCGCGTGAATCCTTATAGGTTTGCAGCATTTCTTGATAATCCCGAGACACGTGTAGGGTAGGGGCATTTCTGCCATTCAAACTCAATTCCAATGCACCATCTACAATTCTAATAGCAAAATCGGGGACAATTTGCTCCACTACGCGGCTACTGCTGTCAAAAGACCCTCCCGGTTTAGGGTTGAGTTTTTCAATTTCTTCAATTGCTTTTTTTAAGCGTTCTTGGGTAATCTCATATTTCTGAAGTAACTTTTCATAATGCTTTTTGGTGAAAGCATCAAATTGGTTTTCAATAATGTCGATTGCCAAAGCTACATATTCAGTAGGTGTCTTATGCTTCAATTGAAGCAATAAGCACTCTTGCAAATCGCGGGCGCCAACTCCTGAAGGCTCCAATTCATGCACGACCAACAATATTTTGTTTACCGTTTTTTCATCAGTGTAGATACCTTGCGTAAACGCCATATCATCGACTATATCTTGAAGATTTCTGCGCAAATAACCGTCGTCATCAATACTGCCTACCAAAAATTCAGCGATACTGCGTTGCTCGTCACTAAGAATAAAAGTATTGAGTTGATTAATTAAATCTTGATGAAAACTAACGGATTCCGCAAAAGGAGTTACGCGGTCATCATCGTCATCACTGTAATTGTTCGACTGCAGTTTATAGTCCGGCGTTTCATCGTCACTTAAGTATTCATCAATGTTGATTTCGGTGTCAATGTTATCACTGCCTTCATAATCATCATACTCTTCATTGTTGTCAAATTCGTCCTTATCATACAATTCTTCTTCTTCTTTACCACTTTCCAAAGCTGGATTCTCAACCAATTCTTCTTTCAGACGTTGCTCAAAGGCCTGTGTAGGCAACTGAATCAACTTCATCAACTGAATTTGCTGAGGAGATAATTTTTGAGATAATTTTAGATTAAGAAACTGTTTTAACATGTTATGTTTTTATAAGGTAATGATAAAACCTGAAACCTGAAACTTGAAACCCTTTTTAAAACTCCGCATTCTGTGGCGTTCTCGGGAACGGAATCACATCTCTAATGTTAGTCATACCCGTTACAAAAAGCACCAATCGCTCAAAGCCTAATCCAAATCCTGAATGTACGGCAGAACCAAATCTACGGGTATCTAAATACCACCATAATTCTTCTTCTTCAATACCAAGAGCTTTCATTTTTTGAACTAATACATCATACCGCTCTTCTCTTTGAGAACCCCCAACAATCTCTCCAATACCAGGGAATAATATGTCCATCGCACGTACCGTTTCTTTTCCTGGCTCCGTATCATCATTCAAACGCATATAGAAGGCCTTAATCTTAGCAGGGTAATCGTAAAGGATTACCGGACAATTAAAGTGTTTTTCAACTAAGAAACGCTCGTGCTCACTTTGCAAATCAGCACCCCATTCTTCAATCAAATACTGGAATTTCTTCTTTTTATTAGGCGCTGAATTTCGTAAGATATCAATGGCTTCGGTATACGAGACACGCTTGAAATTATTTTCTACCACAAAGTTTAATTTTTCCAACAAAGCCATTTCACTGCGCTCAGCTTGTGGTTTTTGCTTTTCTTCGTCCAACAAACGGCCCTCCAAGAATTTCAAGTCATCGGCGCAACGGTCCATAGTATACCGAATCACATACTTAATGAAATCTTCAGCCAAATCCATATTGTCATTCAAATCATTGAAGGCTACTTCAGGCTCGATCATCCAAAACTCCGCTAAGTGACGGGAAGTGTTCGAATTCTCCGCACGAAACGTAGGGCCAAAAGTATAAACCTGTCCCAAAGCCATAGCATAAGTCTCTGCCTCTAATTGGCCAGAAACCGTCAAGTTCGTTTGTTTACCAAAAAAATCTTCTTTGTAATTTACCTTCCCTTCTTCCGTTCTAGGCGTGTTGTCAAACGGTAAAGCACTTACCTGAAACATTTCACCAGCTCCTTCAGCATCCGAACCCGTAATGATCGGAGTATTTACATAGAAAAAGCCTTTTTCTTGGAAGTAGGAGTGAACCGCAAAGGATAAGACGGAACGCACACGCATAATCGCCCCGAACGCATTCGTTCTAACCCGCAAATGCGCGTTTTCTCGTAAAAATTCTAACGAGTGTTTCTTCGGTTGCATCGGGAATTTCTCGGCATCGCAATCGCCTAATATTTCTAAAGTCGTCACTTGAACCTCATATTTTTGACCAGCTCCCTGACTCTCAACCAATTTCCCAGTCAAAGCCACCGCTGTCCCGGTGTTGATTCTTTTTAAAATATCCTCTGCCGTGTTTTCAAAGTCCACCACACACTGTAAATTATGGATAGTCGAACCATCGTTCAACGCTATAAATTGATTATTTCTAAAAGTTCTTACCCAACCTTTTACCGTTACTTCATAATCCGCTTTTGAGCCGTTTAGTAAGTCTTTAACTTTTGAATGTTTCATTTTTATTCTTTTTTTCTGATACAAATATACTTTAAAATGAGCTTATTTTTTATGAACTTAGATTTCCTCTTCCTCCTTGTTGTCTCGGTAAATATTCATACTGGGTTCCTCCAAGAACTCTTTTTTACCGCTCCATTTTTCGGTGGTTAACACCAAAGCCGGGAGGACCACTAAATTGGCAAACATCGCAAAGGTTAAGGTTACGGATATTAATCCTCCCAATGCGATCGTTCCCCCAAAACTGGATAACGTAAAGATAGCAAATCCAAAAATTAAAACCACAGAGGTATAGAAAGTACTTACCCCTGTTTCATGCAACGCACTAATCACTGCCTTTTTAATTTTTCCGCCGTTCTGAATCAAATCATGACGGTACTTAGCCATAAATTGTATGGCATTGTCTACCGATATCCCAAAGGCAATACTAAAGACCAAAATAGTAGAGGGCTTCAACGGGATGCCAAAGTATCCCATCAAGCCCGAGGTAATACACAAAGGCAAAATGTTCGTAACCACCGAAGCAAATATCATCTTCCAAGAACGGAACATATAGGCCATCAAGCCCGCAATAAGCAGTATGGCAAAAATCAAGGATTCTATTAAGTTGTTGACCAAATAGGATGTTCCTTTTTGAAACACCAAGGCTTTCCCCGTTAAGGTTACGTCATAACGGTCGCTAGGAAAGATTTTGTCAATTTTAGCATGCAATTTCTTTTCAATTTTAGCCATCTCTTCGGTGCCAATATCTTTCATGAAAGTGGTAATACGAGCGTACTGACCCGTTTTATCCACATAGCTTTTCATCAAATTGTCTTTCGATCCTTTAGTAGCATTCTTGGCATACGACAAGATAAAGGCTTGCTCCTGTGAGGTAGGCAAATCATAATAGGCCGGATTGCCATTGTAAAACGCTTGCTTAGAATATTTCACCAAATTCACAATGGAAACCGGTTTCGACAGCTCCGGTATGCTGTCAATCGTATTTTGCAATTCATCCATTTTTCGCAAAGTAGACGCCTTCATGACTCCTTTTTTACGCTTGGTATCAATCATAATTTCCAATGGCATAACACCATTAAACTCTTTTTCAAAAAACACGATGTCTTTAAAAAAAGAAGCTGATTTGGGCATTTCCCCAATCAAACTACCCGAAACCTTCATCTGCGTAATGCCAATGACACTAAACAGCAATAACACCCCATAGATGCCATAAATCAAATTTCGCTTGTAGCGGACCAAATGTTCTACCGAATTCAATATCGAAAACAAATAGTTTTTACTCAGGTGGTTCAAATGCTTTTCCTTCGGCAAGGGCATAAAACTGTATACAATCGGTACCACCATCAAAGTCAATAAGTAGACGGTAATAACATTGATCGAAGTAACTAAACCAAACTCATACAACAAATCATTACCCGTAATCATAAACGTCGCAAATCCAATCGCCGTAGTCAAATTCGTCATCAGGGTAGAAACCCCGATCTTCGAAATAACACGTTGTAAGGCCTTTGCCTGATTGCGGTGGGTTTTAATTTCCTGTTGGTATTTATTAATCAAGAAAATGCAATTGGTAATCCCAATGACAATAATTAAGGGCGGAATAATAGCCGTTAAAATGGTAATTTTATAATGGAACAGGCCCAAGGTTCCAAAAGACCACATAACGCCTACTATCAAGATGCAAATCGAAATAAAAGTGGCGCGATGCGAACGGAAGAATAAAAAGAAAATTAAGGAGGTAATGAATAAAGCTGCCCCAATAAACAATCCAATCTCACCCTTCATGTTCTCCGTGTTAATGGTTCGGATATAGGGCATACCCGATACTTTCAAGTCAATATTAGTCGCTTTTTCAAATTTCTCAACCTCAGGAACTAGTACGTTTAAGATGAATTGCTTACGAATAGGCGAGTTAACCACATTCTTTTTCATGTATACGGCAGACCGGATACTGCCCGACTTCTTGTTAAACAACAAGCCCTCATAAAAAGGTAAATCATGGAATAACTGACGTTTGATTTCAGTCAAATAAACGGGATCAACCGTTCTTTTTTGGTCTACTAAAGGAACCAATTCGAAACGCTCTAAACTGTCGTTCTTTTGTAATTTTTTTAAATCGTTTAAGGAGACAACCAACTCAACTTCAGCATGGGACTGCAAAGAAGACATCATTTCATTCCATGCTTTGTAGGCTTGGGGAGTGAAAAATTTAGAGTTTTTTACGCCCAGTACAACCAAATTTCCCTCTTCGCCAAAGGTATTGAGGAACTGGGTATAGTCTTTGTTCGCTTGGTGATTTTTTGGTAATAAATTAGCTTCGTTGTAGGTCATACCTACATTTTTCCATTGTAAAGCAAGGAAAAGGGTTAACAGTACAATTCCAATACTGATGATTATTCTGTTTCTCAAAATAATTCCAGCGATAAATTCCCAAAAACCGGCTGTTATTTTCTTTCTCATTCTCGAGTTTAAACGGTTGCAAAGGTAATTAAAACGGACATATTTGGATAAGAATTTCCAAAAGTTTTAAGTAATTTAACACGCGGTTTGGAGGCTAAATATATTTATTGCTTTTCCCTCAAAAAAAATTGAAAAAATAGATTGCTTTTTAGCATCTTTGTAGAGCACAAGTCGGATTTGTTTGGTATGAGAAATTTAAAAAATACATTATTCTATTTGGTGGTGACCGGAGGATTTACCGCCTTGATGTACTGGATTGTAGAACAAGGAAAGCTTTTAGAAGTAGGTAAGAAAATTGTCTCCCCCACAACAGCCGACAGCCAATGGGTGCAATTCCTATCTTCCTTATTTCACAATTTACAACACCCACTAGCATTACTCCTGTTACAAATCATAACCATCGTGTTTGTAGCGCGTATTTTTGGATGGATCTTTAGAAAAATTGGACAGCCGTCCGTAATTGGCGAGATCATTGCCGGGATCGTAATGGGACCTTCGCTTTTTGGGTTGTACTTCCCCGATTTTAAAGAGGCCTTGTTTCCAGTAGCATCACTAGGAAACCTCCAAATGCTAAGTCAAGTGGGGCTAATTCTTTTCATGTTCGTCATCGGGATGGAATTAGACTTAAAGGCCTTAAAAAATAAAGCCAACGAAGCCGTAGTAATCAGCCACGCCAGTATCGTAATTCCATTTGCCCTTGGCATTGGATTATCGTATTTTATTTACCCTAATTTCGTTCCCAAGGACATCAACCCTGTAACCGGGGTCGAACAATTTAAAATCCCATTCCTTTCGTTTGCCTTATTCATGGGAATTGCCATGAGTATCACCGCCTTTCCTGTTTTAGCGCGTATCGTCCAAGAAAGAGGAATCCATAAAACCCGCCTAGGAACTATTGTCATCACTTGTGCCGCCGCAGACGACATTACAGCTTGGTGCATCTTGGCAGCGGTAATTGCTATCGTAAAAGCGGGTAGTTTCATAAGCTCCATATACGTAATCGGCCTAGCGATAGTGTACGTTCTGGGAATGCTATTTATAGTGAAACCGTTCTTAAAGCGTATTGGCGAATTGTATGCAAAAAAGGACAACCTTAAAAAATCTGTAGTCGCCATTTTCTTCTTAACTCTTATTGTTTCTGCCTATTTAACAGAAATCATTGGTATTCATGCCTTGTTCGGAGCCTTCATGACAGGAGCCATCATGCCCGATATAGCCAAGTTCAGAAATATTTTCATCGAAAAAGTAGAAGACATAGCCGTGATCTTATTCCTGCCCTTATTCTTCGTTTTCACAGGACTAAACACAAACATCGGTTTATTGAATGATGTGTATTTATGGAAAGTAACCGGATTTATTATCCTTGTAGCGGTGGTAGGGAAGTTTTTTGGTAGTGCCTTGGCGGCCAAATTTGTGGGCCAAAACTGGCGCGAAAGTTTAACCATTGGTGCCCTAATGAATACAAGAGGGTTAATGGAGTTAGTAGTGCTTAATATAGGGTTAGATTTAGGAGTGTTAACACCCAAAGTGTTTACCATGATGGTCATAATGGCTTTAGTGACGACCTTCATGACAGGCCCAGCACTAGACATCATCAACTTTATTTTTAAAACGAAAGATACCATCATTCCGCTAGAAGTTAAAAAGAACTCAGAATTCAAAATATTAATCTCCTTCGGGAATAATGAAAAAGGAAAATCGTTATTACGCCTGGCCAATAGCTTAGTGAAAAAGCAACCTGAAACCGCCAATGTTACCGCTATGCACTTGTCCATCAGTGATGAGATGCATGCCTATAACCTGGAAGAATACGAAAAGGAAACCTTCGAACCAATCGTCAAAGAGTCCAAAAAATTAAACCAGGAAATCACCACAATATTCAAAGCCACCGGAGATATGGAAACGGATATTGCCGACATAGCGCGGGAAGGTAAGTACGATTTGGTATTGGTTGGTTTAGGAAAATCCATCTTCGAAGGGACCCTATTAGGAAAGGTTCTGGGTTTCACCTCCCGAATCATTAACCCCGATCGCCTGTTGGATAAATTCAAAGGAAAAGAAGGCTTGTTTGAAAATTCTCCCTTCGATGACCGTACCCGTTTAATCATCTCTAAAACCAAAACACCGCTAGGAATTTTAATCGATAAAGACCTTCACCAAGTAAAGAAGGTATTCGTAGGGGTATATACCATCGGGGATGTATTCCTTATTGATTATGCTCAAAAATTGATTTTCAATAATGATGCAAAGGTGTCCATACTGGAAAACAACGACCAAACTAAAAACAACTTTATCGTTGAAAATGCTTTTGAAGCCCTCGAACAAAAACATCCAAATAACATTCAGCTGTTAAGCCCAGACAAAATAAATAAGCAACTTTTAGCCGAACAAGACTTGGTTGTCTTCAGTCTGGAAACTTGGAAAAAATTAGTAGACGAAGAAACCGCTTGGTTGACCGATATTCCTTCCGTACTAATCATCAAACCTTAAAAGCCTAAATCGAGTACAAAACTAAATTTAATCGCCAGGTTGTCTTCAAATCGAGGCAATTGATTCGGGCCATAACGATAAAAACTCGTTAGTCCAATGCCCTTATAAATTTGATTAAGCTCAATACCCGACTCAAAAAATCCTTGGTCTAACGTTTTATAATCGATGCCCAAATGTCGTTCTGGATTTTTCATATTCCCCCAAACCATTCGAGTCACTAAAACCAAAGATGGTTTGACTTTCTTAAACAGTTCCACCCGCCTGAATCCGTGCTTAAATTGCATCATTACATATTCACTGGAGAAAAATTCATTAAAGTACATCGTTTCAAAACTGTTTTTACCAGCAATCGTTAAACGACGTAATAAAATATCGTTTGTCAAATTGTTGGGCATCATATTGTAGAGATGCGTAATGGGAATAGCGCCAAATCCATAGCCGGCCTGAACTAAAACTTCCGATTTCTGACCGTCTAAATATTTTTTTTCATACTCTGCTCGGGCATCAATTTTACCAAAGTTAAAATCATTACCCATGTAATTTGGTAAGGTTTTAGTAAACTGTAACGTAAAGCGAGGAAACCGCTTTTCATATTCAATTTTACCATTTGGTGTTTGCATAAAATCACTAAAAGGATTCCATTGTACAGAAAACAATGCCGTAGTCATCGCAAAATTCCGATATGATTTACCTCCATAAGCAAAGGTGTAATCGAATAGCGGACTTATTTCACTATGGGTAAGTTGCCATACACTCTCGGTCTTCGGAATGATTTTCGTCTCAATGTACCCCCGCCAGGTCTTGTGATTGTAAAACGTACTAATGTTAATTGGCCTTGGATCATACAACTTAAAAACCCTTTTGTCAGTAGCAAAACTGCTGCTAGCAATTTCTCGCACATCGTCAGTATAGCTGCCGCCAATCCACGAATTCGTGAAATGGCCAATACGAACCGCCGCTCCAATATTGTATTTAAATGCTTCATCTTTTATTCCATAAGCACTATAACCTTCCAGTCGAAATTTCCGGGAAAATTGTTCGTTGGTAATACCGCCAACGCCAAAGCGAAAGCCTTCAAAATTATTATAACTCAATAAATAGCGTAAATCAAAATCAAAAGGGCCAAAAGGCAAATACCCATTAATGACTTTACGGCCAAACTTAATCTTCTTTTCGATCTTCTGTTTCGTAATCACACTGTCCAAAACAAAATAGGTCCGTTCACTTCGTGAATCAATAGTGTCCTTGCGATTTTCATTCCAGAAAGCGGCGTCGCGCTGATTCGCATTCGCCTGCACATCAATGGTGATAGAAGATTTTTTAATCTTGACTGGAGCCACTTTCAAATCATATACATGCATTTCTGAAGCTAAGTAGGTAAAGTCAGAAGCATTCTTCTGCTGTGGCGACCCTTCATCATTTTCCGCTGCAAATTCAATCCGCCCTCCCAAGATGGCAGTTGGCTCCTTACTTTTCCCTTTAACGATTCGGAAATGCTTTTCCCTTGGGAACCAAAGGGACGCTTCAGGCAGATACCGAAACTCATGTACCCCCGTGATGTCCAGTACACCCCGAATCCGCATCACTGCTTTGGCAATAGCAAACTGCTCTTGGTCTATATACAGCAATCCTTCCAATCCTTTTGTACTAATCTTGTTTTTAAAATATACCACAATGACGGGACGATTGTCGATTTTTGTGGTGTCCAATATTTCATAGCGGTATTCCTGTAAGGCGCTTTTTGAAATCGGACTTTTATACTTCGTCTCAAACAACTCATACTTTTCATCATAGATGGAAAAAGATTGCAACCCAAATCCAAGCAATTCATAAATAGGTTCCTTAAACCCAGCCATCTTAGTGCCAATAATGGTCTCCTTTAAGAGGGGCTTCTCAAATTGGAATCGCGATACTTTTTCAGTCAAAAACAAATGCTGTTTAGTAATTATCTTTTTGAATTTAAAATCAGAAGAATCTATTTTAACGATTCTGTCACGATGGCTTGGCACGGCATATAAGGTGTCAATCTTCCCCGCAATGGAATCCGGATTGGCGGTTACGACCAATTTACTATAGGTTTTAAATTCAAAACTTTTCAGTTTTTGCTGCGGATTGTTGAGGTTCTTTTGAGCAATTACTTTAGCCAATAAGGTGTTGGCCAAGTGGCGATTGGTTAGCACAACTTCCTTTAATACCGTAGTATCAGGGGCAAGCATGACCGTGTAAAACGACTTAGTTTCAAAAAGCGATAGGGTAGTACTACGATAACCTACATAAGAAATCGTCAAAGTCTCCGGTGCCGTTAGCAATCCAAAATCAAATTTTCCATCCACATCCGAAAGGACTGTAAATCCTTGTTCTGTGGTAATCGTGGCAAAAGGGAGTGGTTTTTTAGTGGCCGCATCTTTGACGATGCCATGAAGCTGATATTGGGCCTGAAGCGAAAGCGAATAAAAAAAGACAAATAAAAATAGCTGCTTCATTAGTAAGGTGTTGACTCAAGAACCAGTGCAAAAATAACAATAAAAAAATCCGTCTCGTCATATTTTACCTTGACGAGACGGATTTTAATATCGATTTAACTAAGTAATTACACTTTCATGATTTCGGCTTCCTTAATCACCAAGTGTTCTTCTATTTTCTTAATGAAAGAGTCGGTCAATTTTTGAACATCATCTTCAGCCGTCTTACAAACATCCTCTGAAGTCCCCTCTTTTTCTAATTTCTTGATTTCAGTATTCGCATCCTTACGAGCATTGCGAATTCCAATTTTAGCATCCTCCGCTTCCGCTTTGGCTTGCTTAACCAAATCACGTCTGCGCTCTTCAGTCAAAGCAGGTACATTAATAATAATATTGTCTCCGTTGTTCATCGGATTAAACCCAAGATTAGCAATCATAATGGCTTTCTCTATCGGATGCAACATGTTTTTTTCCCAAGGCGTAACCGTGATCGTACGAGCATCAGGAACGTTTATATTCGCTACCTGCGACAATGGGGTTTGCGAACCATAATAATCTACAAACACACCACCCAACATCTGAGGGGAGGCTTTTCCAGCACGGATGTTTAAAAATTCTTTTTCTAAATGCGCAATTGAACCCGCCATAGATTCTTTCGTGCTGTCTAAAATAAATTCAATTTCTTCCATTCTATTTCGATTTTTTGTAAGCTTCTTTTTTTCAGTTTACGCAACTGCGACGGCCTACTGCGACTGTTACTTATATTTTAACTACGGTTCCAATGTTTTCGCCTTCGCAAATTTTCATCAAATTCCCTTTTTTATTCATGTCAAATACCACGATCGGTAATGCGTTTTCCTGACTCAAGGTGAAAGCCGTGGTATCCATTACATTCAAACCTTTTTTAAGCACATCATCAAAACTGATGGCGTCAAATTTTACCGCATTGGCATTTTTCTCCGGATCACTGTCGTAAATTCCATCTACTCGTGTTCCTTTCAAAATAACATCAGCATGCACTTCAACACCGCGCAAAACAGCAGCAGTATCGGTAGTGAAATAAGGATTTCCAGTTCCTGCTCCAAAGATTACAATCCGACCCTTTTCAAGGTGACGCACGGCTCTTCTTTTAATATAAGGCTCCGCAATTGCTTCAATTTTTAAGGCGGTTTGTAAACGAGTCAACATTCCCTTATCCTCCAAAGCGCCTTGCAAAGCCATGCCGTTAATCACGGTGGCCAACATTCCCATATAATCGCCTTGGACACGATCCATTCCATTACTGGCGCCAGCTACCCCTCTAAAAATATTTCCCCCTCCAATGACAATCGCAATCTCAATTCCCTTATCGTGAATCTGCTTGATCTCATCCGCATATTCCGCTAAGATTTTCGGATCAATACCATATTGTCTCTCACCCATTAGGGCTTCACCACTCAATTTTAGAAGAATTCTTTTGTATTTCATTCGTTGTTTATATTTTTTTTTAAAGTCTCATGCTGTCGCCCTTCGGGCTCGAGTCATTACAAGTGTATATTTTTTTTTAAAGGTGTAATGCTGTCGCCCTTCGTGCTCGAGTCATTCGTTGTTTATATTTTTTTTAAGGTCTCATGCTGTCGCCCTTCGGGCTCGGGTCATTACAAGTGTATATTTTTTTTAAAGGTCTCATGCTGTCGCCCTTCGGGCTCGAGTCATTCATACTATAGCAATTACCGGTTCTCATTGCTGAGATTACTGCAATTGTCGTGCAAATATAAACATATTCTGTTTTTTTAACCCATCTCCCAAAAAGATTATTTGGTATCATTTAGTACTTAATATCACTTTTTGCTTTTGTAATTTTGTAACGTAAAATCCTGAATTATGGTAACGGTTACAAACGATGCATTAATACAAAGCTATTCATACCCAGAATATAGAACCAGAATAGCCCAATTACTACGGGAAGGGAAAACCTCTGGTAACACCCAATCTGAAGCTTTGGTAAAGTACTCTCAGTTGAATAGTACCCGCATGAATCGTTTAGATAAGACTCTTGCGATTACGGAGGAATTTACCAATCAGTTGCGCAATATCAAAGGAAAATATCTTTGGCTTGTCCTAACCGAAGGCTGGTGCGGCGACGCCGCTCAAATTGTTCCAGTGATGAATAAAATGGCGATGCTTTCGGAGGGTATCGAACTTAAATTCCTCTTCCGTGATGAAAACGATGAACTGATGAATAAGTTCTTGACCAACGGGACCAAAGGCATTCCTAAACTAATCATCTTAGATAAAACTACCCTAGAAGTCTTAGGGGATTTTGGACCACGGCCAAAAGGTGCTGCCCAATTCCTGCTGCAGTATAAAGCAACGCATGGCCTAATCGACGAAAACGCTAAAGCCGAATTGCAACTATGGTATTTTCACAATAAAGGAATCGAAATCCAACAAGAAATAATGGACCTGATGCAGTCTATTGAGGCAAACTGGCTTCAAAAAGCGCCGGTGTAAGGGCAGCGGTAACGGTGTAGTCCCCAATTTTCGTGCGCCGTAAAGCAGTTAAATGCCCACCCGATTGTAAAGCATTGCCATAATCATAAGCGAGCGAACGGATATAAGTGCCCTTGCTGCAGCTAATCCTGAAATCAACTTCAGGCAACGCAATTCGGGTGATTTCAAATTCATAAACCGTGGTTTTTCGAGCTTCAATCGCTACAACTTCTCCAGCACGCGCATGCTCATACAGCCGTATTCCATCTTTCTTAATAGCCGAAAAAACAGGGGGTTTTTGATCGATCTCTCCGATAAATTGTTTGGTAGTTTCCAAAAGTAAAGCATCCGTAATATGCTCCGTAGGATAAGTAGCATCCACTTCCGTTTCTAAGTCATAGGAAGGGGTAGTGGCACCCAAAGTAATAGTGCCGGTATATTCTTTGGTCTGACTCTGAATCTCCGTAATTTTTTTAGTAAATTTTCCAGTACAAACAATCAACAAGCCAGTAGCCAATGGATCCAAAGTACCAGCATGACCAATCTTGAACTTTTTAGGTAAATCGTATCTACGCTTTAATAAGTACTTCAATTTATTGACCGCTTGAAAAGAAGACCAAGTCAACGGCTTGTCAATCAAAAGGACTTGCCCCTCTAATATCGCTTCGGCCGTCATTAAATAGTCGTTAACTTCATGACAAAGAAGTGAATAAGCAGTATGGCTAATCCGGCTGCGATGCGGTAATAACCAAACATCTTAAAGCCATGTTTAGACAAATAATCTATAAAAGATTTGATAGCCAATAAAGCCACAATAAAAGCAACAACGTTACCTAGTATCAAATAGTTTACCTGATCATGCGTCAAAACATAACCGTCTTTATAATAGTCATAACATTTTTTTACCGTGGCACCTAGCATAGTAGGAACCGCCAAGAAAAAGGAAAACTCGGCCGCCGTCGTACGAGATAATTTCTGAGTCATACCGCCGACGATGCTCGCCCCACTCCGAGAAACTCCCGGAATCATAGCCAAACATTGGAACAACCCAATCTTCAAGGCAGTGGTATAACTAATGGTATCTTTGGTTGTTTCGGTCTCCTTCGGCGCAAATAATTCATCCACTTTAAGTAAAATAATACCCCCTATAACCAAGGAAATCGCCACCGTAATCGGATTCTCCAACAAAGCATCTATTTTTTTGCTGAACAACAAACCAAATACTACGGCCGGAATGAAAGCAACCAACAGTTTAAAGTAAAAATCTAAGGTCTGAAAAAAGCGCTTGAAGTACAAAACCACAACCGATAATATGGCACCCAACTGGATAACCACCGTAAACAGCTTTGTAA
>Ga0114967_10002346_pt1 | contig 15852 bp, 11 predicted proteins | sample M_130628_MF_Meta_FD_92639 | JGI IMG/M metagenome (GOLD analysis project Ga0114967, IMG submission 92639) | Freshwater microbial communities from Lake Montjoie, Canada to study carbon cycling - M_130628_MF_MetaG | ecosystem: Environmental > Aquatic > Freshwater > Lake | place: Lake Montjoie... | reverse complement strand
GCATCAGTTTCTACAGTTTGTCAAGGACAGAATTCTGTTGTTTATACAGTACCGGCGGTTTTAGGAGCTACAAGTTATACATGGACGTATTCGGGAACTGGAGCTACATTTTCAAGTACTACTAATAGTGTGAATGTGAATTATACATCAACCGCAACCACTGGCACCTTAAGTGTAGTAGCCAATAATACTTGTGGAGTAAGTACAACTCGTACGTTGGGAATTACAGTCAATCAGCTTCCTTCTCAACCAGACGCCTTTACGGTATCAACTTCAACAGTTTGTCAAGGACAGAATTCTGTTGTTTATACAGTACCGGCGGTTTTAGGAGCTACAAGTTATACATGGACGTATTCGGGAACTGGAGCTACATTTTCAAGTACCACTAATAGTGTGAATGTGAATTATACATCAACCGCAACCGCTGGCACCTTAAGTGTACTAGCTAATAATACTTGTGGAGTAGGGGTGGCTCGTAATTTAGAGATTACCATTAACCCGATTCCTACTGCTCCAACGGCATCAACTAATAAATCTAAAATTTGCTTAGGTTTAGGTGCTACATTGACTGCAACTGGCTGTGCAAGTATTATCACATGGTCGAACGGAGTTACAGGTAGCTCAATTAATGTGACGCCTGTGGTCAATACTGTTTATACAGCTATTTGTTCGACGAGTTCTTGTGTTTCGGTTGTTTCTAATAGTATTTCCATAACCGTAATTCCTCAAGATTTAGCAATTAGTTCGGTAACTCCCGCACCTTTCGAGGCAAAAGATAATATCACAACCACAGGGACAATAGTAATTAATGGAAATACAACTTATAAAGCGGGAAAGTCAATTTTAATAACATCAACCCCTACAACTAATGTGAGCACAGGTACTAATGCTGTTTTTGAGGCAAAAATACAGGGTTGTAATTAAGTATAAAGCCTTAAATTTTCTCTAATCTCACCAAGTTTTCTTCTTAAGAAGTACCAACCAATACTGCATTACCCTTCAACTAAACTGAGAGGTTAGCGGTTTTTTAAGCCTAATGAAAAAAGCTTATCGCCACCATAAACAACTATAAATAGGAAACTACATTAGTGCATTCATATTTTTTGGTAAAGGAATCGAAGATTATAAAGTTATCGAAAAAGGTATGAAAAGTGCTTTTAAGAAGGTGAGTGCTGTTATGTAAAAATTGGGCTAATGTTACTCAAAAAAGTCAAAAGTATTTTTACCTTTGATGTAATTAAACTCCGAAATACATTTATTTATGATAAGAGTACTCCTTTTTAGTATTTGTATAGTTATCCCTCAAATTTTATTAGCTCAAGTCCAAGATGAAGATTCCCCCGAAGAACGAATAAGGCATGAAACCAAAATGACAATTGATCCCGCCTTAGGTCGTGTTCCGTTTGAAAGACTTGTTCAAGAACGTGAAAAATTACACAAAGGACTGCAAGATAAAACTATAAAAACTGCTATTGTTGGTCTAAATTGGTATGAGCGTGGGCCTAATAATATTGGTGGTCGAACCAGAGCCCTGATGTTTGACCCCAATGATGCTACAAAAAAAAGAGTTTTCGCTGGTGGAGTTGGTGGGGGATTATGGTATAACAATGATATTACTTCGGGTGTAAGTTCTTGGACTAAAATTGATGATTTTTGGGCAAATATTGCAGTAAGTAGTATTGCCTATGACCCATCAAATACGCAAATAATGTACGTAGGTACTGGTGAAGGTTGGTATAATGCAGATTCACAAAAAGGAGCAGGTGTTTACAAAACCACTAATGGCGGCACTACTTGGTCTTTGATTGCTTCTACTACTACGGGGGGAGCAAATGCTTCTGCTTTTCAATACACTCAGAAAATTATTGTTAATAGTTTCGGCGAAGTATTTGCTGCGACACAATTAGGGGTTTTGAAATCTATTAATGGTGGAACTACGTGGAGTGTGTCGCAAGCAGGAACAAACTTTGTGTCAGATTTAGAAATTGGAACTGATGGTGTTATTTATGCTGCTTTTGGAAGAGGTGCTTCTTCGAGTCGAATCTATAAATCAACAGACAGGGGTGTATCTTGGACTAATATTTCTCCTGAAACCACCCAAAAAAGAGTTGAAATAGCACTTGCAACATCTACATCAGGAACTTCACAAATAGTTTATGCAATGGCAGATGCAAATCCAAGTGCCAACTCACCAGCGTGGATAAAGAAATCAACTGATGCAGGTGAAACATGGACAAATGTAACAAATACAGCTATTTTGGGAACGCAGGGGTGGTATGATATGATTTTAGCAGTACATCCAACAAACCCTGACTTAGTAATTGCAGGGGGAAATGTAATCGGTAGAACAATAGATGGAGGTATTACATGGACTCTACAAGACTACGGTACTCCACATCCTGACCAACATGTAGTGATGTTTAGGCAAAATGGGGGTAATTATAATGAAGTAGTTATTGGGAACGATGGTGGGGTTATATATTCATCTGATTATGGCGATGCAGCAGATGCATCTCCAAGCTTTTCGACACGAAATACTGGTTATAATGTTACGCAGTTTTACGGCATTTCTATGAAAAATGTAGCAGGTGATGGTTATATCGTAGGAGGAACTCAAGATAATAATACACTTAGAATTAATTCTGCTGAAAACATAATTGGTGATGGAACTAATGTAAACGGAGGCGATGGAATCACTTCCTTTGTTGACCAAGATGATCCAACAATTGCTATTGTCTCGGCCCAATACGGAAGTTATAGAAAGATGAATACCACAACCAATGCTTTAACTTATTTGGGTATAACCAGTACTCAATTTATTACTAGTGCTGATTATGATAGTCAGAATAATATTTTCTATTCGGATTATACTAATGGAACAGCCATATGGAAAGTCAGAAGTGTTAACACAACTCCTGTAGCGACTTCATACACCACGACTATTCCAGCTGGAAGTACCTTTATTCGAGCAGGAACAACCGCACATACAATTTTTGTGGGAACAAATAACGGGCAAATTCACAAAATAGTTAATTTTGGTGAAGTTGGGCAAGCAAAAACTGTGATTGGACAAAGTCCAGCAATAAATGGAGGTTCTGTTTCTTCTATATCTATTGGTGCTTCCGAAAACGAATTACTTTTAACACTTTCGAATTATGGAATAAAATCAGTGTATTATACTAATGATGGCGGAACAACTTGGACAAGTAAAGATGAGACAACCTATGGTTTACCTGATGTGCCAGTGAGATACGGTATTTTTAATCCACTTGATAGAAAACAAGTACTGTTAGCAACAGAGTTGGGAGTTTGGTCCTCAACAGATATTACGGCAGTAAATCCAGGCTGGGGAATAACAAATACGGGTTTGGCAAATGTAAGCTGTTATCAGATGGTTGTTCGCTCTGCCGATAACACAGTGGCAGTTGCTACACATGGTCGAGGAATTTTTACTACTAAATTGACATCATGCCCAACAAATGTAGTTAAAACAGGTAATATGTCGGGAACTGAGACTGTTTTGTCAGGAACTTATATTAATGGTAAGACAACAAATGTTATTCAGACTGGGGCCAACACAACGTATAGTGCAAAAAATTATATACTGCTCGAACCTAAGTTTGAAACTCAGAATGGAGCTATTTTTAAAGCTTTAATTGGAGGATGTAATTAGAGTCCTCCCAAATATAATAAAGATTCCAACCTATTTACGAACATTGGAATCATTATTGATATATAAGACTTTTAAACTAATTATTAAAATGAAAAATATTATGTTGTTGTTGGTTGTATTTTTATCTTTGTTTGGTTGTGAAAATGTACCCATTGATGCAGGGATAGTAGAAGGGAAAGTGACGATTGGACCACTTTGTGGAAATATGCCTGCGGGAACGACTGGCAATAATCCTTGTGGATTTACTGACGAGCAAATGGATCAAGTTTATTCAAAATATAAGGTTGCCATTTATAGCGAAAGCAGCCCAAAGGCTGCATTAAAAGAGGTGGTTTTAAATAGAACAGGTGCTTTTTCTTTTGAAGTCCCAACAGGGGGTTATTCGGTAGAAGTCTTGATACCCCAAGGAAGTGCCGCAACTACACAATTAGGTAGCGAATTAAAAAAAACGGTCAGTATTTCCAAAAGTAAGGTTACAACTATTAGTCTGAATGTAAATACTGGAATTCAATAGGAAATAATATGAAAAGCTACCTAATATTATCGACAATATTCTTAACATTGATTGCCTGCTCATCGCAAACAATTACGCCAGATATTGGTTCGCTTGATTTGAAAGTGACTGTAGGGCCACTTTGCCCCGTTGAACCTTGTAATAAAAATACCGATGATATTAGAAAAGTATATGAAGCCTACACTTTTACAGTGAAAGAAGTAAAAACTGGAAAAGTAGTTTTGGCGAAAACATTGACTTATAATGGAACAAATGGTTTGCTAAAAAGCACTGATTTGTCGATAGGTGAGTTTGAACTTGATTTTAGTCCAAAGAGCTTTTTCAATAAGCAAGGGTTTCCGAGACCATTCATAATCGAGAAAAGTAAAACAACCCAACTTAATATTTCGATTGATACGGGTATTCGATGAGATATTTTTTGATTTTTAATACGCCAACCTAAACGATTGGCGTATTTTGTTCCCTTTTTCAATCAAGTACCGCTGCAATTTTTAGCTTCAATGCTGGGAATAACACCCGAAACTTTTAGTCGAGGGAATTCTTATCTCACTTTCCAATAAAATGATAGATACAACTATATAAGAAGGCTTCGAGTCAATAAATAAAGCATTGAAAGATAAAGCTGAAAGTTTGTAGCATTTTTTTATTATCAAAAAAAACTGATAGTAAGCTATTTAGCGAATTTTTTCATTTATTTTAGTGGTATAATTCAACCTTATTCCTCTAAAACCGTATGAAAATATTTTCGTATGCTTTCGTATTACTTGCTTGCGTGCTTTCAGCATTCAATTTAACCCAAAAAAGTGTCCGACTTTTTGATGGAAAGACCTTTAAAGGCTGGGATGGCGACACCCTAAATACTTGGCGTATCGAAAATGGCACTTTAGTTGGTGGCTTTTTAGATAAAGATGTGCCACACAACGATTTTATTTGTACTACTAGCAACTACGCTAATTTTGTACTAAAACTTAAAGTAAAACTTATTGGAAATAAAGGCTTTATCAATTCTGGCGTTCAATTTCGTAGCCAACGCTTGAAAAATCCCGCTCACGAAATGACAGGCTATCAAGCAGATTATGGAGAAAATTATTGGGGAACACTCTACGATGAATCTCGAAGAAACAAAACGATTGCTGGACAAGATGCAAAAATTACGCAGAAATATATAAAACTAAACGATTGGAACGACTACGAACTTCGAGCCGAAAATCGCAGAATTCGGATATACATTAACGGAAAACAAACAACCGATTATACCGAACCTGACCTAGCAATTCCACAATCAGGACTCATTGGCCTACAAATTCACGGAGGCGGAGCTGCCCAAGTGGCCTTCAAAGATATTTATATTCAAGAATTACCTTAATCATAGTTACTTGAGCGATTTCGTTGCCTTCGACTTCGCTCAGGTATCGAAAAAATTACGACAAAACTATTCAACCTTAATATCAAAACTATGTACAAATCACGTTTACTATTGCTCCTGCTTTTGGGGCTAATTATTCTTCCTTCCGTATATGCCCAAGATACAACAAAATTTGATAAAGAATTTACGCTCGAGGCCACTATGTTGGGCTATTTCTTCAAGAATGGTACAAGAAATCCTACTTTAAAAGTGAAAAAAGGAAGTATAGTAAGAATCAACATTGTCAATGGAGAGGTTATGACACACGATATTGCCTTAGAGAAATTAGGCATTAAAAGCGGAACAATTTCTGAAAAAGGTTCAAAGTCGAGTATCACTTTTGTGGCTAATAAAAACGACACATACTATTGTACTGTTCCTGGACATCGTGCCGCAGGTATGGTTGGGAAATTGGAAGTAGTAGAAGGAGAAATTATTGAAAAAATTGTAGTGGGTAAATTGCCTATGAAAAACGGCAAACCCCTCAATCTTAACTTTGAATCAGGAGATTTGCGTGATTGGACTGCCACTGGCGATGCCTTTACAAGCCCTTTGATTAATGCCGACCCATCGCCCATCCATGATAAGGATATGACGATTGGCTTTAAAGGCAAAAACTTCCTTAGTTCTGGTGGAACTGTCAATTATAAACTAACAGGAACACTAACGTCTGTGCCATTCGTCGTAACTCAGCCTTATGCCTCGTTTATGGTATCAGGTGGGGCATTGCAAGATACTCGTATAGAAATCGTTCTGGCAGATACCAAAAAGATTATTTTTCAGTCATCTGGGCAGGGGAGAGCCAATCTTCAGCCAGTAATTATTGATTTAAGAAAATATCTCAATAAAAATATCTTTATCAGAATAATAGATAAAGAAACTGGTATTTCGCAGATACCGTATATTCCGAACGATAAAATGGCTCATATCAATTTCGATAATTTCTTGTTTTACCCTTCGAGACCAGATTTTCAAAACGAATTATTTCAAAAAGATATTATTGTTTTACCACCACTCGACCCCGTTATCAATGCTGGGCTTTCGGGAATTGAGGCCGCAAAAGCCATGACACCACCCAAAGGTTTCAAGATTACATTGGCAGCAGCCGAACCAGATATTATACGTCCAATCGCTTTTACTATTGATTGGCGTGGAAGACTTTGGGTGGTTGAGGGACATACTTATCCAGTACCTGCTCCCGAAGGGAAAGGACGCGATAGGATTTTGATTTTTGAGGACACAAACGGCGATGGAACACTTGATAGCCGTAAAGTTTTTACTGAAGGACTAAACCTTGTTAGTGGGATAGAAGTCGGCATGGGTGGCGTTTGGGTTGGTGCTGCCCCTTATTTATTGTATATTCCAACCGATTTCAATACTGATAAACCAACTGGTGAGCCACAAAAATTGTTAGATGGTTGGGGAACACAAGATACCCACGAAACTCTTAATAGTTTGCGTTGGGGTCCTGATGGTTGGCTTTATGGCACGCATGGAGTTTTTACTCACTCAAAAGTTGGTAAACCAGGTACACCCGAGGACCAACGCACTAAACTCAATGCGGGTATTTGGCGATATCACCCAACAAAGCACATTTTCGAGTTATTTGCCGAAGGAACAAGCAATCCGTGGGGCTTAGATTTTAATGAATATGGCCACGCTTTTATTACGGCCTGTGTGATTCCGCATTTATACCACATGATTCAAGGTGGTCGTTATGTACGTCAGGGTGGTAAGCATTTTAATCCATATATTTATGATGATATTAAAACCATTGCCGACCATGCCCATTTTTTGGGAAACCGTGGACCGCATGCGGGGAATTTTCGCTCCGCAGCAGCAGGTGGAGGACACGCCCACGCAGGAGCAATGATTTATTTGGGCGGAAAAAATTGGCCGAATGAATACCATAATAATATTTTTATGAATAATATTAATGGTGCGAGATTGAACGTTGATGAACTGACCCGCGAAGGCTCAGGCTATGTGGCTAAGCATAAAAAAGATTTTATGCCCATGAATGATAGCTGGTCGCAGTGGCTCAATTTCAAATACGATCCAAGCGGTTCAGTTTTTGCGATTGACTGGTATGATAAAAACCAATGTCATAGTTCAAATCCCGATGTACATGACAAAACAATGGGACGAATTTTTAAGATTAGTTACGAAACCGATAAATGGGTACAAGTCGATTTACGTAAAGCAACTGACTTAGAATTGGTTAATTATCATTTAAATTCGAATGAATGGTATGTTCGTCAAGCAAGAACAATTTTGCAAGAAAGAGGTGGAAATAAGCAAGTACATGATGCTCTAAAAGTTATTCTAAATACAAATTCAGATATTAGTCGTAAACTGAGGGCATTGTGGACACTTTATGTTACTAACGGTTTTTCGGAGAAAGAATTAATTGATTTGCTTTCACACCAAAGTGAGTATATAAGAAGTTGGGCGATTCAGTTTTTGGCCGAAAATAATACCGTTTCTTTTGATGCTTTAAAACAGTTTGGGATAATAGCTAAAACTGATAAATCAGCTTTAGTGAGGCTTTATTTGGCGTCGGCCATGCAAAGAATCGAACCCAATAAACGTTGGGAGGTTGTGGAAGCTCTCGCTCAAAAAACGGAAGATAATACCGACCATAATTTACCCTTGATGATTTGGTATGCTGCCGAGCCTTTAGCTGATGTCGATGCGAATAGAGCAATTATAATGGCAGAAAAAAGTTCGATTCCTAAGTTTTTAGAATATATGAAAAAAAGAACTGGAAATAATTCAACAACCGATAGCGAAAGTCCTAACCATAAACATTAATTCAAATTTTAGATTGATAAATAAGATGAAAAAATATTTCAAAATATTCCTACAATTTAGTCTTTGCGGTAGCCTAATGGGTGTAGTATCGCTTTCTACGTTAGCTCAAGGCTTTAAAAAAACAATACTTTCAAGAGATTTTCTATCAGAGGGTGGGGCAGTAGCTGATTTGAATAAAGATGGAAAACTTGATATTGTGGCTGGTTATTTTTGGTTTGAAGCTCCCAACTGGACTCGTCACGAAATGGCTCCTTCAAGAGTCTTTAAGCCTCGTGAAGAATACAGTAATTCATTCCTTAACTTTGGAATGGATGTAAATCTTGATGGCTGGGACGACGTTGTGATTATAGATTATCCAGGAAAACCGGCTTTTTGGTTTGAAAATCCCAAAAAACAGCAAGTAATCGAATGGAAAAAGCACATTATTGCCGACTCAGTGGGTATAGCCAACGAATCACCCAATTTTGTTGATATTGATGGCGATGGAAGGTTGGATATTTTGTGTGGAGATAAAGCCAAAAAACAGATTGTTTGGCTAAAATCGCCGAGTAAAAAAGGAGAAACTACTTGGAAAAGATTTAATTTAACAAACGAAAAAGTAGCAGGAACAGAAATGTTTTCGCATGGAATTGGCTATGGCGATATTAATCACGATGGAATAAAAGATGTGGTTATTCGTGAAGGCTGGTATCAAGGCACAAAAGACCTCAATGGTGGAAATTGGGAGTTTCATCCAGCAAATTTGGGCGAACCGTGCTCTCACATGCAAGTTTTTGACGTAAACGGTGATGGTAAAAATGATGTTGTAGCGGCATCTGCACACGCAATGGGAGTTTGGTATTATGAGCAAATCAACGAAAATGGAAAAATAGATTTCAAAACTCATACAATAAGCACAACCACCTCCCAAACGCACGCATCAATAATGGCTGATTTGAATGGTGATGAAAAAAAAGAATATATAACTGGCAAACGTTATTTGGCTCATAATGGTCGAGATAATGGCGATGCCGATGCTCCAATTTTGATGTATTTTGAGTTTGATTCTAAAAAGCAGCCCTATTGGAATGAACATATCATTGATAGCGATTCAGGTTCGGGGCTTAACGTAACGGTTGCCGATATGAACAAAGATGGCAAGCTCGACATAGTTATTGTCAATAAAAATGGCGTGTTTTTGTTAGAAAATAATTTGAAGAAAAAAGATAAATAAACCATTATTCGATTACTAAAATGTAAGATTTAAAGCTTCAATCGCTCTCGAATCTCACGGAGTTTATCTTCATAAGAAGCTCCAATTGCTATTTCACTACCCGCCATCTAAACCGACTGGCGGGTAATTTTTTGAATCTTACTCAATGCCACAATATACGAGCGATGGAATCTAATAAATTGATTGGTAGGAAGTTGATTCATACATTCCCCAATATTTTGTCGGCATAATAGTTTTTTATTTGATAACACATACAACATATAATTCCCTTCGACTTCTATAAAAAGAATATCATCAAGCAATACTTTTTCTTCTTCGTAGCCTGTTTTTAGAAAGATAAAATTATGCGATTCTTCACTTCTTGAAAGCTTTATTTCGAGGACCTTATTGCAAGCTTTTGTAAATCTGGCGATTGAAAAAGGTTTCATCAAATAATCAACGGCATCGAGTTCAAATCCATTTAATGCATATTCAGAATATGCCGTTGTAAAGATAATCATTGGTGTTTTTTGTAGAATACGCACAAATTCGATACCCGAAATATCAGGCATTTTCTTGTATTGTTGTAAATAAGGTATCGCCTCAAAAGCGTCGGTAAAAGTTGCTTTCAGTTCAAGAAAAGGTACTTTGTTGAGTTTGGCAGTCGTAACCATCGAATCGAATCTGCTTGTTTCTTGGAAAAGTCGGCGGACAACGTAAATAAATGTGGAGAAGGCAATAAGAATAAATTCGTAGCCTCTGATTTTTTGGTAATGATTGCATAGCTTTTTCATAAGTTTTCAACAAAACTATGCTCTGAATTTACACAAATCTCAAAAATGTTGCAGAAGTACTAAAAAAAGTGACGAATGACAGGTTGAAAACCTATCCTACAAAATTAAAATTCAATTTTTCTGCGTTCAGGTTCTTCTGTAATTACTTTCATCAGGTTTCCTACAAAACGATTTTCGTATTTTTCATGCCAATGTGGCCGTCATTTGTCATTTTTCGACTGCCGTTTTAAGTTTATCGTTTTCAAGTTGGAGTTTTTCAAGAGAAAAATCAACAGGGTGAGACTCAATATCCAAAAAATCAACAATACTGACGTTCAAAATTCTTGAAATTTCGGTAACTCTTGAAATCGTCAATTCTGTTTTGTTTCGTTCAATGTCACCGTAGGCGGTAGTTGAAATTCCCAACATATCAGCCATGTTTTCTTGCGAAAAACCCTTATCAAGTCCAATTTTTCTTATTTTATTGCCTGTGTTCATAAACGCAAAGTGTCTATATATAAGAGTCTTATAAAACTGTTGACTGTTGACTGCCAACTGTGACTTATTAAATATCGCTTTTTCTGAGAAAATATCTGAAATTCTAAAAAAATTCTAAAAGAATAAACATCTTTGTATCGAACAAAACGTATTTATAGAAAGTTATTATTTTGAACTTTGCAAGTAAACGTTCTGTTTTGAATTTAAAGAAACATCAGTCAAAGCTGATAATTGATAACTATTAATTGAAATAATATGCATTTTGGAGAAGAATTTCGTAAGTATGCCGTGAATCACATGGGCATGAGTGGTTTAGGAATTGATGATTATATGAAACACAATGTTCAAAACATGACTCCAAACATCATCGAAGAGCGTCCGATGCGTTTTGCCGCTATAGACGTTTTCTCTCGTTTGATTATGGATCGTATTATTTTCTTAGGAACGGGTGTTGATGATTATGTAGCAAACGTAGTAGTAGCACAATTGCTTTTCTTAGAATCAGTTGATGCCAAAAAAGACGTTTTGATGTACATTAATAGCCCAGGTGGGTCTGTTTATGCAGGATTGGGTATGTACGATACAATGCAGTATGTACGTCCTGATGTGGCCACAATTTGTACTTCATTGGCTGCTTCAATGGGAGCGGTATTATTGGCAGGCGGTGCCACAGGTAAGCGTTCGGCGTTGCCTCATGCTCGTGTAATGATTCACCAGCCAAGCGGTGGAGCTCAAGGACAATCACGCGATATGGAGATTACTGTGAAGGAAATTATCAAATTACGCCATGAATTATACGAAATCTTGGCAAATCACACAGGAAAATCTATCGAGCAAATCGAGCAAGACTCTGACCGTGACTACTGGATGAAAGCCGAAGAAGCAAAAACTTATGGTTTGATAGACGAGGTTTTGTATCGTGATAAATAAGAAAAGTCAACAGTCGGCAGTTTACAGTCGATAGTTTTTTGAAAAAGTCTGTGTAATTAATTTATGCAGACTTTTTTGTTGTAAAACCTTGATTTATAGTACTTTGTAAAATTTATCATTTATCATTATTAATTCATCATTACTTAGCCCTAACTTTGCCTAAAAATTAAAAAGCATGAGTTCAATTCCAATTGGAGCAATTATCGCTCCTTCTGTTTTAGCAGCCGATTTTGCAAATCTCCAACGCGACTGTGAAATGCTCAATGTATCGCAAGCGGATTGGTTTCATATTGATATTATGGATGGCGTTTTTGTGCCAAATATTTCGTTCGGAATGCCAGTTTTAGAAGCAATTCAACGCCACGCCAAAAAGCCGCTCGATGTACATCTGATGATTGTTCAACCTGAACGATATGTAGAAACATTCAAGAAATTGGGTGCTGAAATCATCACTGTTCACTACGAAGCTTGTCAGCATTTGCATCGCACGATTCAGCAAATCAAAGATTTAGGCTGCAAAGCAGGAGTTGCACTTAACCCGCACACTCCAGTTAATGTGCTTGAAGATATTATACAAGATATTGATATGGTGCTTATCATGTCAGTTAACCCAGGTTTTGGTGGACAGAAATTTATCGAATACACTTACGAAAAAGTCCGTAAAGTACGCCAAATGTCAGCTACCGTGATGATTGAGATTGATGGTGGTATAACTTCCAAAAATGCCAAACAACTCACTGAAGCAGGTGCGAATGCTCTTGTTGCAGGAAGTTTTGTGTTTAGTTCGGAAAATCCGATTCAGACCATTGCAGATTTAAAACATATCTAATTGATGGAAATACAGCAATTTCTAAAGCAAAATACCAACTTTACTCTTGTCGGAATCGTAGTTTTAGCTTTTGGTTTGCGATATTATAAAATAGGTGAACACGGACTTGCTGGCGATGAAAAATATTCACTTTTCGTGAGCCAGTTTGTGTCCTACGAAGGTAATAATCAACATGATTCTGTACGAAAGCCCAACGATAAATATTTTACGCCTAAAGAGTTTTGGTCAGAAAAACACTTACCTGACTTTTTTGATTCGATTGCTCGTTTAGATACTGGGAATGGTGCATTATATACTTATTCGTTGCATTATTGGACAAAGGTTTTTGGAGTGTCGGATAAAAGTATGCGAATACCCTCCTTAATTTTTAACCTTCTCACCGTTATTTTATTGTTCTTTTTCGTAAATGAGCATTTCCATTCAAAGAATTTAGCATTACTCGCTTCATTTCTGGCAGCCATTTCGCCTTTTTATATCAATTATTCTCAAGTTGCACGTAATTATGGCCTTAATATGTTTTTGGCTTTATTGGCTACGCATCTTTTTTTACAACTAATTAAGGAAGAAGAAACAAATAGAAAACCAGTATTGAAATATTTTCTTTATGGCTTTTGTGCTTTGGCTTGCGAACTATGCCATTTAGCAACTTTTCCATTGTTTCTGATTCATGCCCTCTATTTTATTTTATTTTTCAGAAAAAAACGTGGTTATATTGCTTTTGCCTTAGCTGCCCTTATTCCAATCGTTGGTGTTATGTTATGGCTAAGAACAGATGGTGGTAGATGGTTCATTGATTATGTGACCAATAGTGTGAAAGTATATAATCAAATGGCACTTGAAACGCCCGATGAATATTTGAATATTGCCAATCTAAAAAATATCTTAAAACAAGTAAGGCACGTAATTTCAGCTATGTTTTTACTAGTCGATGGCTATCCAACGCTTTCGGTATTTTATAAAAAAACGTATTTTACAATTCTCGCTACTTCAATTTTTTCATTGATAGTTTTTGGATATAGTACTTGGAAACTTCAAGATAGAGAAAAGTTCAAATTAAGAATTTTTCTGTGTTTATTATCATTTTTACCAATCTTTGCAATCATTGCTTTTGCTTATCAAGATGGCAATACTTTCCGAATTATGCCTCGTTATGTGGCATATTCTTACAGCTTTTCTTTGGTATTAGTAGCACTGATAATTAAGGATTTATGGAATAGAAACATTGCTATTAGGTACTTAACACTCGGAGTCTTCACAATTCAATTATTGATGATATCGAAGCTAATAAATAATATTTGGGAAGATAAAGCACCACGTTATTTCATGTACTTTTCTGAGCCTCGTAAACAAAATCCATATCAGTTTTCTGCACAAAATATACTTAAAGTATATGCCAAAGGTGATACAGTATTATATCCTTCGGTCTTTGTTGAAAAACGAGGAGGAATCGGGATGCCAACTTTTTCGGTTGTTGATGCACAATTGACTAATTTTTATTTGCCCCGAAACTCAGAAATCATCCAACGAGTAAATATTAATGAAGAAAATAGAATAATAATTAAGAAAGCAGATGGAAGCAAAAAGCTAATATTTGATTTTAAATATGATAAATATAGATATTAAAATTTCTATTTGAGTTTTTATTTTTCAGTTTGCAGGCATTAAAATTGTGGGAAACTAACCTCGATAGGTTTCTAAATTGTTAGCATAGAAAAAAATATAAGGAACAGAGTGCAGTCGGTACTCTATATATAATAGTCAGTCCATATTATGTACCTACTTTTAGGAATTACTTCCGAGCATCATCCGAAAACACTTACCCCTTGACGAGGGAATATTCAATGGTCTAATCGCAAAAATAATAAGATTTAATGCGTTTAACCTGATATTGAATATAATTACTATGACAACAATTTAAGCTTGCTGGACAACATTTTAAAGCTTGGTGAAAGATACTGTAATTAATTTTGAACTTTATTTGTTCACAAATTTCGATTAAAAGTTTTGAAGGACTACATTCTTTTCTGCGAAATCTGTGGGAGTAGAACATCAAATTAATTACCATTAATAAACAAAAAAGAGGTGTAGCAATTTGCAACACCTCTTTTTATTTAACTAATTTCAAAATTAGAATTTATACACACGCTTTGTAATTTGCTGCGTTGCAGTACGAAGACTAATCGTATATGTTCCTTCTGAATAATTACTCAAATCAAGGCGATAATCTAATTGATTTGGAGTTAAGATAGTTTTAGAAATTATTCTGTTTGTTTTGTCAGTAATTATTATCATTCCCGAATCTTTCAACATATTTTCAGACACAGAAACTTTTATAAGATCAGACGTTGGATTTGGATAAACCTGGAATACCTCATCCGCTACAATATCAATTGAAGCAGAAACTTTTGCAGGAGTCGTTAGTATCAAAACATTAGTATAAATAGAATTTCCTTTGCTATTTATCGCTCTTACGCGATAATAATATTTGGTTTTCTCGCTTACTGTCTTATCTGAATAGGTTACCTGATTACGACCTGTTGAACCGATTTTCGCGAAAGTAGTTCCATCTAAAGAACGTTCTACATCGAAAGCAGTTTCATTATTCGAATCATCACCCCATTGCAATGAAACTTCAGCCGAAGTTGCAGTTCCTTTTAGGTCATAAGGTGCGTTTGGTACAGAAGTTACTGCAACTGCAATTTTGGCTGTTGCTGAATATTTAGAAGTACCATATTGGTTTGAGGCATTAGCTCTAAAATAATAAGTAAGGCCTTCTTCAATCGGAATACTCGTAGCAGCTATTGAATTAGAGTCAAGGTCAGCTCTCACAGTAGTTGATGTAATTCCTTTTGCAAAGGTACTATCAAGTGATCTTTCAATTGCAAAACCCCATTCGTCATCCGAGTTATCTTTCCAACTTGTTTTTAATAAAATATTTCCTAAGGCATCACTAGCAAGAACAGCAGTAAGGTTAGTAGGAGCATACGGTGGCCCTAAAGTTGTAGCACTTGCTACATTTGAATAAGGTGATTGTCCTTGGTAATTTGCTGACAAAATTTTGTACCAATATTTTGTTTTGGGCATTCCAGTTTTGTCAGAGTATGTTGTTTGATTGTTGTCAAGAGTGGCAATTTTGATAAAACTTTCAGCAGCTTCACCGCTAATTGACGAACGGAAAATTTCTTGCGAGACACGTTTGTTAGTTACACCATCTAGTATGAATT
>Ga0114967_10002340_pt1 | contig 15870 bp, 8 predicted proteins | sample M_130628_MF_Meta_FD_92639 | JGI IMG/M metagenome (GOLD analysis project Ga0114967, IMG submission 92639) | Freshwater microbial communities from Lake Montjoie, Canada to study carbon cycling - M_130628_MF_MetaG | ecosystem: Environmental > Aquatic > Freshwater > Lake | place: Lake Montjoie... | reverse complement strand
TGTATTTGAAGCACAACATATTGACGACCGTTGGGATGGGAAATATAAAAGTGTAGATGCCGAATTGGGCACTTATTTCTATTTATTAAAATACACTTGCTCTTCTACAAATAAAAGTTATCTGTATAAAGGTGATATATTGTTGGTGAGGTAGAGTTTGCTTCTATTGCAGTAAAAACTAAAAGTTTTAAGAATGACTAAATAAAAATGCTGTCCTTTTGAGACAGCATTTTTATTTATTGTGGAATAATAAATCTTAATCCTAACATTAAACCAAGATTGAAAATGTGTGTATTTTCTCTTTTATCTGCATTTAGATTTGAAACTGGTGTATATTTTTGAGCAATACCTAAAGGCAAAAAAGATCCAGTTAGCCAACTTGAACCTATATCATTTGCTTTTAACATAATTGTGTCTTTATATTCAATATCAAACAATGAATATTCAGCATTTAATTTAACATACACTTGAAAATTATTAGTAATTGGGAAAGAAGTACCTGCACCTACATTTAAACCAAAGTTATTTTTCTTATACAAATATTTATTCATTGTTGCTTTAGCATGAGGATTTGAAGCAGTAATATTTTTATAGAATTCATATTGGTCTTTTTCTATAATTCTTGTAAATCCATATTGAGGTTCTGAAGTATAATCTCTTGAATAAAATTCTCTGTATTTCAATAATTTCCAATATTGAATTCCTCCACTTAAATTAAATTTCAATTTCCCTTCTCCATAAGTTTTTTGTAGGGTAAGTGGTATAGATAAATAAGATAAATTTGAATTAATAGTAGTTTTGTATTCATCTCCAAAAGCATCTAATGACTTTCCTATATAATCTTGATTTACTTTTGAAGTTTTTGGATTGATACTTATGATATAAGCTTTTTCTAATTGATAACCAATTTCTACACCAAAACTTGTACCATAAGAACGTACATAATCTAATGATTTATCTGCTTTAAAATCATAATGATTATACAAATTACTTTTATATCCAAACCCATTAATGCCCACTACTATACCTGTTTGTGCTACGCAAACTTTAGTAAATAAAACTACTACGCCAATAGCTGTATAATTTTTCAATTTATTCATTATCTGTTTTTAAGAGTTTTAGTAATTCTTTGTTGTTACCTGTAAGGATATTTATTAAATACTGCCCATTCGCATAGCTCGAAATATCTATACCCATACTCATATTAGTAAGGTGTTGTTGTTTCAACAGCTTGCCTTGTATATCTCTTATTTCTACCATACATTCTTCTATTTTGTTAGGAAGTTTCACATAAAACAAACCAGTAGTTGGGTTAGGAAAAATAATTGTTTGCTCTGTTTGGGTTTTAGCATTGATCATCTTGGCTGTTCCACCACCATGACCTTCTCCATTATCTTCATCATGTTCTGAACCATAAAAAGGATTTTCTCCACACTCAAATGTTCTTGAAGTACGGTTTCCTGCATTGTCATATTTATACTCAATATAACAAATACTTGGATAATTACTTAATTGTGCATTTGCTATCTGAATAGCAAAAAGGATTACGATTGTTAAAATTAGTTTTTTCATTGTTTATATATTTTGTTTTTTATTGCTAGGGTATCAGAAATAATTTTGAATTTGTTGATTTCATCATTAAATTCAAAGTAAATAAAATCTATATTATTATACTTAAAGGATTCAAATATCCATTTAGTGTATCCAAAATATTTAGTTACTTTTTCATTACTATTTAGAATGGTCGTTAAATTGCATTCATTAGGTTTTATAAATCCTAAAGGAATTTTGTTACCTTTAAAATCAACTATAATTGGATGATTATAAAAAAAACAATTAAAATCATTTATTTCATATTTTGTATTTGTATTGTTTATTATAGTCAAAAATATGCTGTCATTTTTTAATGATGCTTTTAAACTTAAATTACTTGTAGAATTATATTTTGTTTCTTTACTTTGTTGTTTGTGGGAAATACAAGCTACAGTAAATATAAAAAACATTACGATTAAACTATTTTGACAAAATAACTTTACCATCTTTGAGGAATTAAATACAAGTAAAAATTACGAACATCAGTTTTTATTGGATTAATCAGCTTTCCATTTTTAAATGTTTGTAAAAAATATTGTTCATTTAAACCTAATTTTCCAGCGTACTGCAATTCAGCAAAATAACCAGTATATGTATCATCGTAAAAATTGGTTAATCTTTCTACGTCTGGTTTTGAAAAATATATACCATTTTTCAAATACATATCTTCTTTTAAATGCTTATACTCATGCACAATAGTCCCTTTTAAATTTTTTGCATCCTTCATTGCGGCTTTGCCAATAACTATATTTGTTTTTGACTCATACGAAATTGGCGAAGTAATACCATAATCATATTCTAGCTCACCATCAAAATCAATATTAGCATCTTCCATTCCATATCTTTTTTGAACATAATTAATAGCACTTTGATAGTTTTTTTGTTTTAAAAATTTTTCAATTACAGTATTATTGTTTTGAAAACCATACCCATCAGTCATATTTACAAATGCTTCAGAACTGATAAAACCACCAATTGCTCCACCAATTCCGCCTCTTTTAAAAGCTCTTAATACTTCATCACTTAAACCACCAAGCGCTACTTGTAAGGAAGCATTAGTTATGGATCCCACTGCTGCCCCTGTTAATGTTGAAGCCCACCAGACACTTGCAGTTGCTCCTAAAGCCATATTGCCAATAACAGAACTTGCACCACTTAACAAACCACCAATGACAGCACCTTTCCACAATGGAACCCCATTATTATCAGCTATCATAACTCCAGTTAAAGCTCCTACGCTAACAGTAGTTGCTAATATTATTGCTCCTAAACCTGTTAAAATAAAATTTCCACTTGGGTCAGTATAACTCATAGGATTATTCAAAGCATAACTAAAACGGTTTAGGTTTTGAGCGTTAGTAGGATCTTGTATAAATTTATCAGGGCAGAGCATTCTGCCATTCATTGGGTCATAAAGCCTTGCATTCATGTTAATGAGGTTAAACTCTGGTAAATGCTCGTGCATGGTGTATCCTCTACTTAACCATGTTGGGTTGGTGGTAGGTATATTGTTATAGGTCCAATCGTGTGAATTTCGATTTCTACCCCATACATCATAGCTTTGCTCTACAACAATTAGTCCTGCTTTGTCAGTTAGGGTTAGTATACTTCCCAAATGATCAGTATATGTATAATAATATTCTTCTACACCATTTTCTATTTTGGCAATAGCTACTAATCCATCCAATCCTTCAATATAGTGTAAATAAGTCGTGTTCCCGTTTTCAAACAGTACTTCCATATTGTCGATATAATGTCTTTCTTTAGTTATGACTCCATTGTCCTTTAATTCAGTTGTGGCTCTTTGGTAATCGGGTCCATAAGTTAAATTATATAAATAATTACCTTCATTAATTGTTTCAGCTCTATCAAACGGAGTATACACAATTGTTTGTGCATTTGTACTATAATCTAAGGCAGGTATTTGTGGGTTTTGGATATTGATAATTTTTTCAACTGCATTTCTTTTTACAGTGTTGTAAGCATATTGATAAGGAAAACCCAAAGCATCTGTCTTTTTGGTGATATTACCATTGGTCATATAATTCATTACCATAGGTGGTATCCCTGCAATATTGCTATGGGTGAGTCTGTTAAAATTATCGTATTGCAAATCTTCGGTTAGGTTATAAATATGGTCTTGACGTTTTGTAATATTTCCACTTGCCCAATCATATTCTATTTCATAATCTTGTATGCCTGTGGTTTGTTTTTTTATTAAGTGTCCATCTATGTATTGGTTTTTAGAAACCAAGCCATTTCCTAATTTATAATTGGTTATTTGTCCATATTCATTTACTGCTCCAATTTGATAAATTTTATTTCCAGCATTATTTTTGATGTTCAATAAAAATCCATTGGCATCATACTCGTACTTGAGTTTAAACCCATCATTAACCGATTCTTCTTCTAACAAATTTTCTAAATTATCGTATGTGTAATTGGTTATATAATTAGTTCCATTATTACCATTTATTGTTTTTTCTTTACTATCAATAGAACCTCTACTATTGTAATGGTAGGATTCAGAAACTCCATTAAAACCTGTTACAACAGACAATTTATTGACATTTACACCAGGGGTATTTAAAAAAGTATAATGAGTATTTCCTTCAACTCCATTTCGATCAACAATTCTTCCTAAAATATCATATACATAATTAGTTACATGCCCATTGGCATTGGTTTCGTTGGTTACTTGTCCGTAAGCATTGTAGTTCATGCTTTTTGTGCCAGCGTTCATATCAGTTGTGCTAATCACTCTTCCATACTCATCAAACGTATTGCTCTGAACTGTTCCGTTAAATAATGTAGATTTGTTGTTACCCCAACTGTCATAATCATATTGAATAATATTCACTGTATTTTCAATAGACATGATCAATTTTCCACTGGCATCTTTTCTTAGTTTTTTAATGTTGCCAGAAGGCAAAATGGTGGTTTCTTCAAAATCAGCACCTATATAATTATATATTTTTTGAGCAGTGCCTGTGGTTGGGTCGGTTGATGTTATCATTCGTCCATAATCGTCATACGTAAATGTATTATAAATAGCTGGTTGAGTCCACAAAAGTGGCTTTGATGATTGAATCAATTGACCTTTATTATTATATACATTATTACTCAGCAATAACTGACTATTAAATCCCACTGTTAATTTTACAATTTCTCTTCCTAACAAATCATAAAAAGTACTAGAAGGTGGCTTCCCTGTTGTAATATTTCCTTTTACGAAATTGCCATTGCTTCCATTCCAATCCGATGTTAACTGAGTCTCAAAATTATTAACACCCATTGGGTCAACTGATATTATTTTAGTATTTCGACCAAATCCATCATATTCATATTCTGTTTCCAAACCTCCAACAGTCGTTTTTTTAAATAAGTTCCCAAACATAGGGTTTGTATAATCATAATACTCTGTTTGTAATAAAGGATTTTGAATGGTGAGTGCAAACCTTCCCTTAGCATCATACGTTTTAGTTATGGTTGATGAAACTGCACCTTGTCCACCAGTAATAGTAGAAGTCAACACATTTCCAAATTGATTGTACGTATAGTTTTTGGCAACCCATTTGGCTAAAGTAGGAAATTCTTTTTCTTCAATAATTCGCCCTTTAGCATCATAGCCATAATCTATTTGTTTTGAAACCATTGGTTTTCCACTTCGTGTTTTTTCAATGGTAACTTTTGTTGGTCTGTTAGGTACAGTATTAGCAAAAGCACCATAATCAGTTCTTGAATAGATAGTTTCTAAAGCATCTACGGTTTCTGTCGATTCAGAAATATTACCAAATCCATCATACTTTTTAATGATTTTTATTTCAGAACCAGATAAACCATTGGTAGTTTTTGTTTCTTCGTTTTGTAGTTTAAATCTAAACCCAACAATATTAGTAAACACATCTTTGTTTTCAACTACAGAAACTAAAACATTCGTTACAGTATTAAATACTTTTGTTTTTACATCTTTAGTTACATAATAGGTTGAATTGATAGAGCTTTCAATATCGGTTAAAGTGGTACCATTTATGTTTTCTATTTTGGTTTTCCTAAAGCCCAATAAACCCCTGCCTTGTTTATGCAACTTCAACCCTTCATAGCTAAATTTTGTTTCATTTGTTCCACCAATTCCATCAGGTGTTTTTATAGAGCTGACTATATAAATAGCAGGTTGTATGTCATTTAACGGATAAGAAACCGTATTGTCTTTGCTATAAAAACTACCTGCATTGGTTAATAAATCGTAGTTATATTCAGTAACATGCCCCATTCCATTGGATACTTTTTTAAGAAGTCGTTCTTGGTTTTTCGCACCAAAATATACCAAATCAATAGGATTAAAATATGCACCTTTATCTATAAAATCATGCCGCCCATCCCCATTAAAATCGCCTAGCACATGACGACCCATATTGTAACTTCCATTTTGGATAAAATGTTTTAATGAAAAATTGTTGGTTGAATAAGTAGTATTTTTATCTCCAAGCGAATAATACAAATCATAATAATTATGCGTATAATTAGAATTTTCATATTGTATTAAAATGTCTGTTTTGCCATCTCCATTAAAATCTCCTAAATCTAAATGATCATCTGTAGAAGGATTCAAATTGTAATTATTACTTGCTTGAAATATTTCTGGAGAATGTAGAAATACAAAGGGTTTTGTAACAGCTGAAGTTCCAGTACTATATCCTATTTCCCATTGATATGCAGCTGGGTCATTCCATCGTGTTAAAAAATCTGTTTTGCCATCACCATTAAAATCGCCTAATAACATAGAATGATATACTGTAGGATAGCCAGCATCATATATTATTTTTGCTTTGTAATTATATCCTGTTCCAGACTCTTTATTAATACTAAAAATTCTTGTTTTTAATTGATCTACACAAATAATATCAGTCTTCCCATCCCCATCAAAATCAGCAGTAACTAATTTATCAGCGTTTACAACAGCACTTGCAAAATCTTGATTATATCCTGGATATGCCAACCCTTTAATAAATTCATTAAAAACACCTTTTGTAGGTGAATTAAAAAATCCTTTTGTATTACCATTAGCAACTAAAGTAATAAAATCACTTGCCCCATCACCGTCAAAATCTCCTTGTAAAATAAAATTATTATTATGAACATGATTATAAGTTATACCTAACAAATTAGGAACAGCATATACAGTTGGAGTAAAAATTGTAGCATTATTTGAACTATAATAAATAGTAACATTGTCTAATAATTCTAAATTACCAGTTGAAATATTACTAGCAACATTTGCTATTAAAATATCATCATCTCCATCTCCATCAAAATCACCAGAAAAATTTTTTAATACATCAGGTACTTCTCCCCATTTAGGGAATATAGAGTTATTAGGTATATTAGTAGTGTTAGATTGGTAGTGATTAGAATTCAACGCATCTCTTTTATAAACAGTAAATTTATCATAAAAAATAATATTTGTTTGATTAGCAATATTTCTATTAAACCCCACTAAATCAGAATAACCATCTCCATCAAAATCCCCACTAAAAAAGTCTTCTTGTTTATTTATAATAGCATTTGATGAAATTTTACTTACTACCTCTTCAATCTCACCATACAAAAATTTGGTTGGATTCAAAACTGTATTATCACTTCCCACTTCTTCAACTTCCATCAAAAAAGAATATAAATCTCCTTTACCATATTTGAGGTTATATTTTTTGAAGAAAACACCTGCTTCTCCTGTTATCGTAATATCATTTAAGAGATATTTCGATACAAACTTTGCACCTGCATCATACAATATATTTTTGTCTTCACGTTCTTCGTAATTAAATTTTACTTTATTGTAAGGCAACATCCCTGTAACTGCATTGCCTGTATAATTTATTTCGTCTATTCTAAAATCACGGTCTGAATTAATATATTTGAATTCGATATAATTTCCATTTACATCCGTCATTTTACTAATTCTCCAAATGGCAACATTACTACTATTTTCATCTAATACTTTTGAGTCATTTGTGTTACCATATTCAATGGTATTTCCATCTTTGGTCAATACCGTAAAATAATCTGGACCAGTTCCACTCGTTCCTAAAGAGGTAACTTTATTAAACGATTCTACTTCTGTGTTATAAATAGTATTAATAGCACCATTGGTGCCAGTAGTAGCTACTAATCTTGATCCGTCTAACAAAAAAACGTCCTCGTTAGTAAATTTCACTCCATTTACTTTTCCATCATGGTAAATATCCGTACCAGAACGCATAATGCTAGACAAACCTGTTAATGCCCAACCCCATCCTAAAGAGTTATTATTTGCACTTGATGAATATTGAAGACTTAATTGTGGTACAATTCCATTTGTACCAACTGGAATGGTAACAGGAATAGAGTAAGCAGCAGAACCACTAGAACTTGTGGCATCGCTACCACCAACAGAACCAACAGGCAAGGACAAATTAATAGCATTGTTAAATGTGGTGTTGTCGTAAAGTGTTGAGTAACTAATTTGTGCAAATGCATTAAAAGAAACGAAGGAAAGCATTATAAAAAGTAAGATATGCTTTACCTTTAATATATCAATCTTTTTGGAATGGAATGGAATGGATTGAATTGGATTGAATTGAATTGAATTGAATTGAATTGAATTGAATTGGATTGAATTGGATTGGATTGGATACATGTGATTTATTTTTTCGGTTAATCGAATATAAAAATAATAAATGAATAATAAAAAAATTTAACAAAAAATATTCACAGTCGTATTTATAAAGATCACAAAACATCTATGATATTTCAAATACAAGTTTTCTTTTTTCTAAACCTATATATACAAGTTCACACATTCGTTTTCATTTATCTGAATATATATTTCTTGGTTCATATATGCGATTCTTTTATACATACTTATGCATGAAGTTTCACACATCCATTTCCTTTCATTAAACTCATGTAAAATAGTTTGTGTATAGTTTTTTTCATCATATACAGATAGGTTTAAAATGGTTAATGACTTCCTTTTTTCTGTATTAGAAAAAATAATACAAATTGTTAAAAAATAATTTTACCCAAAAAAAATAGTCTTTAAAAATTACGGTTAAATTATTTTTATTGTATCTTCATATTCGTTCTTTAAATAAGTAATTAATAAATTTTAAAATTATAGAATTATGAATGTGAAAATTCAAACGCATCGCTTTGATGCCGACAAAAAATTATTAAATTATGTAAATGCAAAAGTTGATAAATTAAAAACGTATCACGATAGCATTGTGGATGTAGAAGTTTATTTGAAAATAGACAATGTGGTACATCAAATTAAAGACAAAATTGCTGAAATAAAAGTGCATATTCCTAAGCACACTTTTTTTGTCAAGCATGAATCGAAACAATTTGAAGAATCTTTTGACCTAGCTTTAAAATCAATTATCGATCAAATTAAAAGCTATAAAGAAAAAGGCAATTCTATTCAAGTTGCCAACATTGAACTAATTGAAATTGATGATGATGAACTCATCAATGATTAATTAAAAAAAAGAGCGTCTACTATTTTAGACGCTCTTTTTTTTACCAATTTAATTTTTCTTTCAATGTGGTTATGTGTGCCAAATGATGATTTCCATGCCAAGAATATAAACACAACACATCTTTTATTTTGAATAACTTTTCATATTGGCTATGATAATAAGTTCTATTTAATTCATCAGGAGAAAGAGATTTTACAATTTCAATTATTTTTAAATGAATTGCAAATAGAATGGTAATAGAATTATTAAATGGTAAATTATAATCGGTTGTTTCTGCCCACAAACTTTCGATATAGGGCTTAATGGTAGGATTATCTTCCGTTAGTGCTAATTTTATTCTGATTAAACAATTCATGTGACTATCGGCACAATGATGAATGACTTGATTAACCGTCCAACCACCCTCTCGATAAGGGGTATTTAATTGAAATTCCAACAAACTTTGTACCGCTAATTCCAATCGTTTGGGAAATGTTTCAATGTTTAAAATAAATTCTTTCAATTCATTTTCAGTGTAATCTTCTTGATATTCACATTGCCCAATTGGGTATTTTAATTTTTCTAAATCCATGTTATATTCAGTGTTTGCTTGGAAGCAATTTAATTTATTTTCAACTATAAAATAATTACAACTTCCCTACTAAGCTATCAACAATTATTTTCTTTTGATTTCGTTTCTTTTTAGATAAAAATAGTTCTCTAAATGAGTTGAACGATTTTTTATAAGAGAGCCCTACTCCACCTTTTGCCGGATTATTCCCAGCTAAATCAGACGTATTGTTAGCAAAGGTATTTAGACGCAATCTTCCATCATCTGTTAACAATACTTGGGCTTTAAAATCCCCATTTAAATTATTGCTTGATGTATTATTTGTTGCCCCTTGTGTGCCAACATCAACACTGCTTCCCACGTCGAGAATGACTCTGTCTTTAAACAAATTAGTAGTCACATTAAACTTAAATTCATTTCGCTGAATTCGATCTAAATCAGTGTAATTGGTAGAGTTTTGATAGGCCACATTCAATGAAACATTTTTCCATCCGGTAATATTTTGAAACTGATTTGTTATTTCATTTGACAATGCAGCACTTACTAAATCAGATACAGTAGAAACAGCTCCTTGTCCATATGCATTTGTACTTGCCAATCCTTCAGACGATTTAAAATCATTTAATAAAAGCAATACACCCGCCTGCGCAATTAGTTCATTTTCATTATTTTTAATTTGCTCTAACTTGCTGTAGGCGGTTGTTCCCACTGCTTTATTTTCAGGCTGTGTAATATCAAATTTAATATCTGGCTGCAAGAGAGAATTAGTCATTAAAATAGTTACAAATGTTGGATATGCTTTTTTAGCTTCTGTTAAATCAGCTCCATCAACTTGCCCAATAACCAAAGGATATAATGCTTTTTTTTGTGGCAATTTGTAGATGGCTTTGATGTTCATGTTTGCATTTAAGGCATCTCCATTCCATACAATTTTACTGCCTTCATCAATGATAAATTCTTTATTAAATAATCCTCTGAAATTAAATAAATATTTCCCTTCGGTAATTTGATATGTTCCATTCATATCAATTGAATTACCTAAATCAATTACCAGTCTAATATCACCATTGCCTCTTGCTACAATTTCTTCCCCAGTATTCGCATCTAAAATGATGGAGGTTTCTGCATTGGTAGTGGCATCAATATTCATATTTAATTTCACATAGCTAGACCTTCTTTTCTTATTATTTTTATCATTTTGATAGCGTCCAAATTGTTTATAACGTACAAAATCATAGGTAGAAGCATCTCCTTTAGAATTTATAGGTAGAAAGAATTTTGAACCTTTTAAAGGCTTCACATCAATATCCACATTAATATCATCTAACTCTCCAGCTAAATCAAGATTTATTTTTGCAGGCACATATCCATAAAATAATTCATTGTCATTTTCTTTCGTATTCAAACACAAAAGATCGCTCGATTTCACATTAAAATTTAAAAAGAAGTCAGTAAAATTATCATGTGTAATATATCCTTTTACTAATCCTTGATAATTTCCTTTTCGCTCATCTTTCAAATAAAAATCATCCATTTCAATATAATGATTATTGAATTTCAATTTAGCATCCTCAATAGAATAGGTTGTCCCTAAGAAAATAACTTTTACAGATGCGTTGTCTAATTTTATAGCACCTGCTATTTTAGGCTCATTTAATTTACCTTTCACGGTTACATTTCCGGTGGCAAATCCTTTTAAGTTTTCTATATAATCAGAGAAAAATTGATTTACAAAAGAAATACTTTGTTTGTTTAAAGATGCATTGATATTTATGGTGCTATCTTTTGCATTGATATTTCCAGCCAGATGAGCAAAGTTGTCATTTCGCTCAATGCTCGTACTTTCATCGATATCTACAATTTTATTTTGAACATCATAGCTTGCTATTAATTTCACCAAACCAAGAGTATCATTATCTATTCGCACTTCATTATCAGAATAAATAGTTGCTTTGACAAATGGATTTTTTGTTAAATCTCTTACTTGTACAATTCCATTCAATCGTCCATAATATCGAGGATTTGCGGATGTATAATCTGAAATACTTTCTAAATCAATATCGTACAAATTAATTCTTACATTATTAACCAATGTATTTTCTGAATTTATAGTTACTCTTTGTGACCCATTTTCAATCACTACATCATTGATTAAAACTTCTTTTCCAATCACTATATTTTGATTGCTATAAAACTGCCAACTGTCATTTTTTAAACTAATTTTTGATGGCAATAAATTAAGATATAAACTATTATTGAATGCAGTTGCTTTACAATTGATAGAGGCATCTCCTAGCAAATCATTCATACTTTGTGTATTGATAGAAAGCGTAGCCGTATCATTTGCCATACTAGAGTTTAATTGCAATGATGGAATGACAATTTCGTCATTATATAAAACATTTTCAGTGGTTGCGTTAATGTCTAAACTATTAAAATCGCCTCCTCCTACTAAAACTATATCTTTTATTTTCAAATCGTTGTATCCAAACGAAGGAATATTGACATCTAAAGCTAATTTTTGATTGATACTATTTAACTCTCCATTGATAGTCGCCCCTGTAATCCCATTAAATGATGGAATAAATGTTTTTAAAATAGAATCTGCATCTTTTACTGAAGCATTAAATACAAATGCCTGATTTTTGAAAAAAACAGGTCGTGTAATATATTGTGGTAAATAATGAGACAAATAAATTTGAAATGCATTTTCTAATTCTGAAATTTTAAATTTCCCTTTAATTTCCGCATCTGCAATTGAGCTGGTTAATCGCAGTATTTTTTCACTATTCAAGTTAATCGATTCTAACAACAACTCCTCTGCGAATATTGTATGATTGCCATTTTTAATACTGATATTTTTAAGTAATGCTGAACCTGTAAAATTATCAATATTATCTCCTGTAAAATTTAACGTTGCTAAACCAGATGCAATGATAGGATCTTTAGTGATACCCATTTTTTGCAAATTGATGCTAATAAATCTTGAATTGAAATTGTAGAAAGGTTGCTTTCCACTGAGATCTAATTTGCCATTAAAATTCAATGCTAATTTTTCATCTTGTGAAACAAAAATACCATCAAATTTCTTTTTAGACACCAGCCCATTGATCGTTAAATTTTTATATTTAGCTCCATCAACATCTATTCTTTTTACAAGTGCATTTATTTTTGCGTCCAATGTATTTATATCAAACCCTTGTCCATCTATTTGTCCATTGATACTTAAAATTCCAATTTTATTTTGTTTCACTAATTTACCTAATTGCAAATTATCCGTTTCAAGTATTCCTTTATATGTAGGAGTTTTCGGTTTAAAATTCATGTATACATCTATAACAGCATTGCCTAAGGTCGTATTCACATTTCCTTTGGCATCAAATTCATCTATTTTGCCTTTATAAGTTCCATTGTATTCAATGTTTTTTAAATCATTCCATGCAACTGCATCAGTTTTTGTTAGGGGAATAAGCTTATTTAAATCTGTGCCACTTGTTAAAAGTTGTTTAGATTCTATATCAAAAATTGTGTTATCGACATCGGGTAAACCTATCACATGGGCATTTCCTTTAAATGAAGAGTTCAAAGTTGAAAGCGCTATATTTTTTGCAGATAAATCTTTAACCGTTCCATCCACATCCCCAGCAATGTTAACTGCAATGGGATATTCATTTAAAATATTATCAAAATAACCAATATCTAAAGACGAAACAGATGAATTTTTCATTGAAGCAATCATACTTACTTTGTCTATGTAATCATTAAAATCATGAAAGTTTTTATAGCGCATTTCATAATAATCAGATACTGTTGAATGATTGGTTTTCAATAATAAGTTAGACAACAAACTTTGCACTTGAGAAACTTTAGCTTTGGCTTGCATTTCATTGATAGTAATTCCACAACGTTCTTTTGCTGTTAAGTTTTTGATATCTGAAAAAACAGTATCTGCAATGACTTTTGTATTTTCTAGTTCAATATTTAAATTGGTTATTCCAATATGACTTTCATCAAATTCAGCTATTTTAGGAATTCGATTCCCATCATTGTAATTGAAAATTGAATTTTCAAATGTAATTTTATGAACAGCCAATGAAAATAGATCTGGATTAAAGGGAGTTCCCCAATCGGTTGAATCAATTATTTTGTTTCGTTTTGGTCTATTTCCTACATATTCTTTTACATCAATATTTGCTTCGCGAAATAGAAGTTCATCAATTTTTACTTTCTTTTTATCGATATTTAATTCATCTACTGCTATATTCAGTTCTGCAATTGCAAAACGCATATTCTCTCCTACCCAAGCATCATCCATGTAAAACTTTACATTTTTAAATGCAATGTTTTTTAATTCTATTGAAGGATTAGAGGATGATACTTTTTCTTTTTTAGGTTGAACCTCTTCATATTTTGATGTGTCATTTTGAGAACTCTCATTGAGTGCAAGCGCAATAAAATCATAATTCCAAATTGAATCTTTTGATCGATTCATAAATACATTCGCATTTTCTATTGTCGCATTGTGAATAACTGAATTTTCTCCTTTCCAATAGTTGCTCAACAATTCACTGGTTTTCAATTGTAAATTCCCAATATAAGCTAAGGTGTCTTTTTTATCATCTTCAATATAAATGCCTTGGATATTAAATTGGTTAAAGAATGAAAAATTGACATGATCGATTTCAACTTTTGTGTGCAATTTTTCAGACAAATATGTAGTTGCTTTTTTTACTAACATATTTTGATATTTTTCTTTGGTAAGTAAATACAAACCAATAACCATCAACAGAATGATAGTCAATAAAAAATAGCCTACTATTTTAAAAAAACGTTTTAACATTATTCAATTACAAAAATAGTTTTTAAGTATTTAAAAAAAGCATAAAATTTAGGAATAAAACCGACTATAAACCTCAATAACATAATTTTAGAAGCCCAATTCATTCTGTCAGCATGCTATCTTCTGTATTTTTTATTAAAAATAGCACTTATTACAAACCAATTCAATATTAATTAAGTCTTACCTTTATAGCATGAAAACAACATTTTTTCTTTTCGCAATCATAGTATTGGCTACTAATTTTAGTTGCAAGAAAAAACCAAGTGCAGGCTTGGGAGGAAATGCCAAATTAAAAATAGCAGCAAAACATCATGGTATTACAATTGATAGTTGCACTATTTCTATAAAATTCAATTCATTGGATGCTCCTAACAATGGCATGTATGATTTAACTCAAAAAGTAAAGAAAGGGATCGCTGGAGAGAGTTTTACAATTTTTGAAGGATTAAAACCAGGCGATTATTATATATATGGTTTGGGTTGGGATTCATCAATATCAAATAATGTAAAAGGTGGCATTCCATACACAATTAAAGACGAAACTGATTTAAGTATTATTGTTCCTGTAACAGAGACGCATTAATTTAAACTAGCTAAAGTAAGCTGTACAATATCTTTCGTTTTTCAATAAAATTCCATTCCTACTTCACTAATTCCATTTCGTCAATCAACCATTTGGCTCCACCAAATTTTTCGATGATAAATAAGGTATATCGAACATCTAAGGTTATGTTTCTGCAGAGACTGATATCATACATAATATCACTCATAGTTCCTTCCCAAATACGATCGAAGTTAGTTCCTATCAATTCTCCGTTGGCATTTAAAACAGGGCTTCCTGAATTTCCTCCTGTGGTATGATTAGATGCTAAAAATGCCAATGGAACGGTAGGTTTCCCATCTACCTCAATAGCATAATCGCCATAATCTTTCGCTTCATATAATTCAATTAATTTCTTAGGCATTTGAAATTCTTCTACGTTTGGATTGTGCTTTCTAACAGCCCCATCAAGGGTTGTGTAAAAATCATATCTCATTCCATCTTGAGGCTTCAAACCTTCTACTTGTCCATATGTAACTCGAAGTGTGGAGTTCGCATCTGGATAAAATTGTTGCCCTTCTTTATATTCTTTTAAAGCCGAAATATATTTACCATACAAGCCATTTAGTTTTAACAAATGTGCTTTTAGAGTGATTAAATTTTCTTTTTGCAACTGATCGAAATATGAATAAACAATATATGCTGGATCGTTTTTAATGGCCGCAATCATTTTTTCTTTTTTCGTTCCAGATAATAATTTTTTAAAACTATTGGTGTCACTTATAAAAGATTTGCTATAGATTTTTTGAATCATTGCATCACTTAC
>Ga0114967_10002336_pt1 | contig 15882 bp, 10 predicted proteins | sample M_130628_MF_Meta_FD_92639 | JGI IMG/M metagenome (GOLD analysis project Ga0114967, IMG submission 92639) | Freshwater microbial communities from Lake Montjoie, Canada to study carbon cycling - M_130628_MF_MetaG | ecosystem: Environmental > Aquatic > Freshwater > Lake | place: Lake Montjoie... | reverse complement strand
CTGCGGTGCAGGAACAGGTCGAACACCGTGCCCCGCGCATTGATCTCGATCTCGTAGTACTCGCGCCCGTCGCCGTTGGGGTCGATGAACGCCTCGAAGTCGTTGTCGTGGAAGACGATCTCGTCGTGCTTCTTCAAGGTCGACCAGACGTGCGGCTCCGTGAGCTCCGCGCCGATGTAGAGGAACTGCTCGTCCCACAGCATCTTGGCGCGCGTGCGGTACGCGGGCACCGGCTTGCGCGCGCCCTCGATGTCGGAGAAGTCCTCGGTCCACGGCGCCGCGGCCCACGCGCCGGATTCGAGCAGGCCGGTCATGGTGGGCCGTGCCGCGGCATGCGGCGCGCGGTACGAGAGCGGCTCCGCCAGCGGCTTCGCCATTTCCGGCGCCTTCCACGTGGAGCACCCGTTGAAGCACGCGGCGGCCGCGACCAGGGATCCGGTCACGGCCGCCGCGGCGACGACGTTTGCGCGCAGGCGCTCGTGTCGACGTGCAATCACTTGCGCTTCCCGCCCTTGCCCTTCTTGGCCTTGCCGGCCTTGGCGGGCTTCGCGGACTTGCCGGCCTTGGCGGGCTTGGAGGCCTTCGCCTTCTTGCCGCCCTTCGGGCTGGTGCCGAGCTCGACCGCCGCCTTCGCGGCCGCCAGGCGCGCCACCGGCACGCGGAACGGCGAGCAGCTGACGTAGGCCAGGCCCACCTTCTCGAAGAACTTGATGCTGGCCGGATCACCGCCGTGCTCGCCGCAGATGCCGAGCTTGATGTCGGGGCGCGTGGCGCGACCGCCCTGGCAGGCGATGTCGACCAGCTTGCCGACGCCCGCCACGTCGATCGACGCGAACGGGTTGTCCTTGGTGATCTCCAGCTCCTGGTACTTCGGCAGGAAGCTGCCCGAGTCGTCGCGGCTCATGCCGAGGCCGGTCTGGGTCAGGTCGTTGGTGCCGAAGCTGAAGAACTGCGCGGTCTCCGCGATCTGGTCCGCCGCGATGGCCGCGCGCGGGAGCTCGATCATGGTGCCCACCTGGTACTCGAACTTCTGCTTGGTGGCCTCCATGACTTCCTTCGCCACGCGGTGCACCAGCTCGGTCTGCAGGTCGAGCTCGCGCTTGAAGGCGATGAGCGGGACCATGATCTCGGGCTTGGTGCGGATGCCGGACTTCTCGACGGCCGCGGCCGCCTCGAAGATGGCGCGCACCTGCATCTCGGTGATCTCCGGGAAGACCACGCCGAGGCGGCAGCCGCGGAAGCCGAGCATCGGGTTGAACTCGTGCAGCTCGTGCACGCGGCGCTCGATCTCCTCGGCCGGGATGCGCAGCTTGTGGCCGAGGCTGGCCTGCTGCTCCTTGGTGTGCGGGAGGAACTCGTGGAGCGGCGGATCGAGCAGGCGGATGCACGCCGGCTTGCCCTCGAGGGCACGGAAGATGCCGTCGAAGTCGGCCCGCTGGTACGGGAGCAGCTTGGCCAGCGCGCGCTGGCGGCCTTCCAGGTCGCGGGAGAGGATCATCTCGCGCATCGCGTCGATGCGGTCGCCCTCGAAGAACATGTGCTCGGTGCGGCAGAGGCCGATGCCTTCCGCGCCGAACGCCACGGCCTGCTTCACCTGCTCCGGGGTGTCGGAGTTGGTGCGCACGCCCAGGCGGCGGTAGCGGTCGGCCAGGTTCATCACGAACTCGAAGTCCTGGTAGACGCGGCTCTCCTTGGGCTTCATGGTGCCGGCCACCAGCACCTGCTTGAGCTCGCTGTCGGCGGTGTCGATCTTGCCGTGGATGACCTCGCCGGTGGTGCCGTTGATCGAGAGGTGGTCACCCTCGCGCAGCGTGCGGCCCGCGCAGGTCATGGTGCCCGCGTGGTAGTCGATGGAGATCTCGCCGGCGCCGGCCACGCACACCTTGCCCATCTGGCGGGCAACGAGCGCGGCGTGGCTGGAGACGCCGCCGCGGGTGGTCAGGATGCCGTCGGCGGCGATCATGCCGCGCAGGTCCTCGGGGCTGGTCTCGATGCGCACCAGCACCACGTTCTTGCCCTTGCGGGCGAGTTCCTCGGCCTTGCTCGCGCTGAAGGCGATCTCGCCGCAGGCAGCGCCGGGTCCGGCGGGCAGGCCCTTGGTGAGGATGCGGCCTTCCTTGCGGGCCGCCTCGTACGCCTTGCGCTCGAAGACCGGCTGCAGGAGCTGGTTCATCGCCTCCGGGTCCGCGCTCTTCATGGCGTGCTCGGGCGTCATCAGCCCTTCCTTCACCATGTCGTGCGCGATGCGCACGTAGGCCAGCGCGGTGCGCTTGCCGTTGCGGGTCTGGAGCATCCAGAGCTTCTTGCGCTCGATGGTGAACTCGAAGTCCTGCACGTCGCCGAAGCGCTTCTCGAGGGTCTTGCGGACCTTGTCGAGCTGGTTGAAGCTCTTGGAGAGGATCCTGTCCTTCTCCATCTGCGCCACGGGGAGCGGCGTGCGCACGCCGGCGACCACGTCCTCGCCCTGCGCGTTCACCAGGTACTCGCCGTAGAAGACGTTCTCGCCGTTGGCCGGGTCACGGGTGAAGGCCACGCCGGTGGCGCAGTCGTCGCCCATGTTCCCGTAGACCATCGCCTGCACGTTGACGGCGGTGCCCCACTCGTGCGGGATCTTGTACTTGTTGCGGTAGACGATGGCGCGGTCGTTGTTCCAGCTGCCGAACACGGCGCCCACCGCGCCCTCGAGCTGCTTCATCGGGTCATCCGGGAACGCCTTGCCGGTCCAGCGCTTGACCAGGTCCTTGAAGCGGCGCACCAGCTCCTTGAGCTGCTCCTCGGTGAGCTGCGTGTCCTCGGTGACGCCCACCTCGCGCTTGAGGCCGTCCATCACCTCCTCGAACGGCTCATGGTCGTTCTCGTGCTTCTTCTGCACGCCCATCACCACGTCGCCGTACATCTGCACGAAGCGGCGGTAGCAGTCCCACGCGAAGCGGCCGTTGCTGGTGGCCTTCTTGAGGGCCTCCACGGTGATGTCGTTCAGGCCCAGGTTCAGGATGGTGTCCATCATGCCCGGCATCGAGTCGCGGGCGCCGGAGCGCACCGAGACGAGCAGCGGGTCGCGGCGGTCGCCGAACTTCTTCTTGACCTCCTTCTCGATGGTGCGGAGGCCGTCCTTCACCTGCTTGGCGAGCTTCTCCGGGAAGCGGCGGCCGTTGTCGTAGTACCAGTTGCAGACCTCGGTGGTGATGGTGAAGCCGGGGGGCACGGGCAGGCCCATGCGCGCCATCGCGGCAAGGTTGGCGCCCTTGCCGCCGAGGAGCGACTTCTGGGTGCCGTCGCCGTCGGTGCGGCGGCCGAAGGAATAGACCATCTGCTTGGGCGCGGGGGTGCCCTTGCCCTTGCCGTGCGAAGCCTTGGTGTCGGAAGCCTTCTTGCCGCTCTTCTTGCCGTTCTTGGCCATGGTGGGTTCTGCTTGCGCTGGGCACGGGGTGCGCCGTCGACGCGACGGCATGCACCCCGCGAAATGCGTGTTTCCGCGTGAAAACGCGGGCCGCGCATGGTAGCGCATCCCCTTAGGATCCGGCGGCCGCGTTATCCGCGGCATTTGCCCGCATGCAGACGCTCGACGGCCACATGTCCCCCGTGGAAGCGCTGCGGCACTGGCCGGAAGGCCGGCCGCTGGCGGCGCTGGTCACGTCCACCGCGGACGCGCGCTGGGGACGCTGGTCGATGCTCGCGCAGCCGGATCGGACCGTTGCCGCGCACACCGCCGCGGACGCGCTGCGCGCCATCGAGCACGCCGCCAACGACGGCGGCACGTGGATCGTGGCGCTCTCCTACGAGCTCGGTGCGGCGTTCGAGCCGCGCGCGCTGCCGCGCCACCGTGCGCCCTCCGACGGCTGGCCGCTTGCCACGCTGGTGCGCTGCGGACCGTCGCTCGAGTTCCGCCTGGAGGAAGGCGGCCAGCACTGGTCGTGGGGATTGCCCGCACACGGTGATGGCATCCACGCCGAATCCGCGCAGCTTGCCGCCGAGATCATCGCGCGCATGCGCAGTGGCACGCACGCCGCCGAGCGCGCCTCGATCACCGGCCTCGACGCCGACATCACGCGCGCCGACTACGAGCGCATGGTGGCGCGCGCCGTGGAGCTGGTGCGGGCGGGCGACATCTTCCAGGCGAACATCGCGCAGCGCTTCTCCGCGCGATGGACCGGCTCGCCGCGCGCGGTGATGCGCGCCGCGCTGCAGGCCGCCGCGCCGCGCTACGGCGCGTACCTGGAGACGCCCACCCACGCGCTCGTGGGAATGAGCCCGGAGCTGTTCCTCGACGTGGACCGCCGCGCCGGCACCGCGGTGACGCGGCCGATCAAGGGAACCCGCGCATTCCACGAGGATCCGGCCGAATTGATGGCGAGCGCCAAGGAAGCCGCGGAGCTCCACATGATCGTGGACCTGATGCGCAACGACCTCGGGCGCATCGCCGTCGCGGGCGGCGTGCGCGTGGACGCGCCGCGCGCGCTCGAGAGCCACGCCACCGTGCACCACTGCGTGGCCGAGGTCTCCGCGCGCCTGCGCCCCGGCATCACCGCCACCGAGATCCTGCGCGCCACGTTCCCGCCGGGCTCCGTGACCGGCGCGCCCAAGGTGCGTGCCATGCAGGTGATCGACGAGCTGGAGCCGTGCGCGCGCGGGCCGTACTGCGGCGCGGTCGGCGTGATCTCGCCGGAGCGCATCGCGCTCAACGTTTCGATCCGCACCATCGCCATGGCGCGCGAGGGCGCCGACGGGGGCGTGCTCCGCTACGGCGCCGGTTGCGGCATCGTGGCCGAGAGCGAGCCGCGCAACGAGTACGAGGAGAGCCTGCACAAGTCCGCGGTGCTCCTGCGCACCGCGCACATGCTCGGCAGCCTCGGCAACAGCGCCGTCAGTGGCGCCGGCGCCGGCACCGGCTTCAGTGCGACTGGCGCCGTTCGAGCGTCCTGATCGAGCGCTCCACCTGCTCGGCGACCGTCTTCTGGTGGGCCGGGTTGAAGGTGAAGTCGAAGCTCAGGCCCGCGTAGGTGCGCTGTGCGCTGTCGATGTGCGTGTGCACCAGCTTGCCCGTGGCGACGAGCGGAACCGGGGACCCGTCGCCCAGCTGCAGCCGCAGCCAGAACAGGCGATGCCGCGAGAGCAGGCCGGCCTGGTCGTGCTCCACCACCAGGCCCGCGCCACCGCCGCCGATGTTGGCGACGTGTGCGGTGAACTTGGGGCCAATGTTCGGGAAGAGCGACTCGTCGTCGGCGGCGGGGATTTCCTTCCCTTCCACGCTTGCGGCGAACGCCAGCTCGTTGGCGCGCTCGGCGGCCACCACGCTCTTGGGATCGAGGAGCGGCCACACGTCCACGGGCGTCAGCTCCAGCGGGCCCGCGTCGAAGCGGGCGTGGCGGCGCATGCAGCGCTCGACGTGCTCGGGCATGGATAGGCGCGCGGCGCCGTTGCGGGCATCGGGATACTTGCCGGGGAGGAGTTCCTCGGTGACCGCCGTGCGGAACTCCCAGCGGTTCTGCCCGATGACGATGAACGCCATCAGCCGCGTGCCGATGTGCAGCGGAAGCGTCCGGCCGAAGGCGCCGGGGTTCTCCACCACGATGCCGGTGTCGCGCACGTCCAGGATGCGCAGGCGCCAGACCAGGTCGTGCCCGCGCGCGCCGTCTCGCGCGATGGCCACCTCGAGCGCCCCGCCCTTCTGGCAGAGCTCTTCCAGGCTGCGTCTCCATTCGTTCGTGCGCGAGCGTGCTGCAGGCATGGGGACTCCTCGTGATTCGCGGGCGGGCGGCCGGGTAGCCGCGGTTCACGAAGTGTAGCCACGGCCAAGCGCAGAACGCAGGCGATCCACCATGGCATCTGCGGCCACGCGTTCCGCACGCGAGCAGGTGCGACCGCCGTACCGGATCTCGTAGAAGAGCGCCACGATCGCCGAGAATGCCTCGCCCGCGGCAGGATTGCGGGAGCGAAGTTCCTCGGCGTGCGCGCGCGGAGTGCGGGCGCGCGGCTTCCCGGCGCCGGCGCGCCGGAGGGCGTCGAGCGAGTCGAGATAGAACGCGGCATCGCGCCCGAGCGCCAGCCGGTCCACCAGCGATTCGCCGCCCGCGCCGAGGTCACGGGCCACGCGCCGCAGTCGACGCCCGACCACCCATGCCGCCACCACCGCGATCGCGATCGTCACGCCGACCAGCACCAGCCAGAGCGTCCCCGCAGCGCCGAGGCGGAACCAGCGATTGACCGAGTCGACCAGTTCCTTGGCGCGTTCCGAAGCCCAGTCGCCGAGCCCGCGCGTGCCGGCGCCGACGCGCTCCGCCAGCTCGGCCTGCGCGCGGCTGTCGAAGGACGCGAAGCGACTGTTCCAGGCGAACTCGATCGGGTCGAGGATCCATCGGAAGCTGTCCATCCACGTGCGGTTGGCCTGCTGGATGGCCAGCACCTCGGCAATGGGCGACGGGTCGAACGTGCCCCACTGCCACTCGCCCGTGCGCACCTCGGCCCATGCGTGCGCGCCGGACTCGCGGATCACGTAACGGTCGGAGACCGTGTCGTACTCGGTGGCCATGAACCCCGTCACCACGCGCGCCTCGATGCCGAGCGAGCGGCAGAGCGCCACCATCGCGGAGGCGAAGTACTCGCAGTGGCCGAACCGGTAGCGCTCCAGGAAGAGGACGTTCGGGTCCGCTCCGCCGATCCGGCGGAACTCGGAGAGGTCGGTCGTGTAGCGGAAGCGCGGGCTGGAAAGGTAATCCTGCAGCATGGCGGCGATGCGGCGGTTGCGGATCCAGCGCTGCTGTGGATCGGCGGCCATCTCGGCTTCGCCCGGCAGGTCCGTGAGCGTCGACTCATCGAGGATCCGCTGCGCGATCGCCCGCACCTCGGGGACGGGGAACTCCGGCTCCGCCGGCGGCTGGCCGCCCGCCACGGCGCGCGAGACGGCGGCCGAGGGAAAGGCCTGCACGCGGAAGCTGTAGGAGCGCGGACGGCCGGAGATCCCGGAATACGTCTCGGAGACCTGGGCGTTGCGCGGGTCGAGCGTGAACGACCGCGGCTCGTCGCACGCCACCGCCAGCGGCAGCCACGCCGTGAAGACGTGCTCGCTGGCGAGCGAGCGCATCTCGACGATCTCGGTCCAGACGTTGCTGCGCTCCTGGCGGCCCTCGTTGGCGAACCACCGGAACCCGGCGTCCGGCCCGGTCTGGTAGGTGCGCCCCCCGCTGCGCCGTGCATCCGCCCGCCACTGCGCCTCTGCGGGCTGGTATTGGTCGAGCACCGCCCCGCGCAGGCGCAGCGGCAGCACCAGGTTGCCGGGCGTGCCGCGCGGATCGAGGAGCGTCACCGTCATGGCGATGCGGGACGAAAGCGAGACGCGCCCGCCGCTCCACAGCGAGATGTCCGGGCGGAACCCGCTCTGGCGCGCACCGCCCTGGCCGCTCCCCAGCACGGAGTCGCGCGGGAACATCACGAACACCAGCGTGCTCAGCGCAATGCCCATGACAATGCCGACGCCCGCCAGCCGGCGCAGGTGACGCACCGGTGCACTGCCGTGCGGCGCCTCCATCGGCGGCAACGCACCGGCGCGCACCGCGGCGGCGCGGCGATCGGCCACGGCGCGCTCGGCACCCGCATGGAGGTGGTAGAGCATGGTGGTGACGATGGTGGCCATCGCGTAGCCGATCACCAGCACGCCAACCAGGAAGTCGCCGGACGCAAGCGCCGACGCCACCACCAGCACGATCGAGAGCGCGATCACCTGCCGCCAGTCCGAGGGCTCCTTGCGGTCCCACAGCTTGAGGAGGAGCGCGCCGAGCACCACGTACCCCACCACGCGCGGCGCCTGGTCCGGCGTCGGCTGGCGCATGAATTCCGTGCCGCCCCAGAGAATCAGGGCGATCACGCCGATCCGCAGGATGAACCCCGGCAGCGCGCGCCGACGGGGTCCGTCGGTGAGGCGAGCGGCCGCCACCGCCAGGACGCCGCCGGCCACCAGCACCCAGCCGCTGCGCTGCGAGGCGGCGAATGCGGCCACGGACACCAGCACCAGGAAGATCGCCGCGCGCCGGAAGAGGAGTGCGGCGTTCATGCGGCACCTCCTGCGTCGGGCCCGGCCTGCACCAGCGAGGAAAGCTGCGAGGCACCCACGTGCACCACCGCATCGGCGGACATGCGCATGTCGGCGCGATCCACGTGGATCACGAGCGTGGTGGCTCGCTCGCGCTCGGGCGGGAGCGCGGAGTCGGCGGTGCGCGGCGCGTCCAGGTCAAGTGCCGCCAGCACCGCCAGTTCCTTCTGCAGGTGCCAGTGCCCGCGGCGCATCGGCATCTCGGGCGAAGGCAGGCCCAGCACGCAGAGCCTGGTCTCGTAGCCATCGCGCTGCGCATGCGAGAGGATGCTGGCCGCCAGGACGATCGCGTCCTCCTCCAGGTCGCGTGCGCTGCGCACCGCGGGATCCACGCGCAGCGCATCGGTGGCGCGCCGCAGGTCCAGGGCCACGCGGATGCGCGGCGGTGCGTCCACGGAACGCTCGATCACCACCAGCCCGGCGCCCGCGGCGCTGCGACGCCACGCGATGTGGCGCAGGCCGTCGCCCGGGCGGTACTCGCGGATTCCAAGGAAATCGCTCCCCGGCCCGGGGCGCGCGCTCGTGGATGGCCCCGCGATCGTTCCCGAGGCAAGCGACACCAGGACCCCCGGCCGCAGCCGCTCGATGCGCGGCAGCACCAGGCATTCGCCGGCCTCGTCGAATCGCACGCTCTTCATCACCAGCCCGAACGGGAACACGGTCTCCACGCGGAATCGCCCGAAGCGCATCGGCCCGCGGCGCTCGGGCCAGTACGCGGTCTCCGCCGTGACGCGTTCGTGCGGGCCCACGTGCTGCACGAAGGCGCGCGAGCCGCGCATGCCGGACATCTCGCGGACGAAGAGCGCGAAGAGCGGCCACACCGAGGAACCGTTGATCACCGTGTAGCGCACGATCACCGGCTCGCCCACGCGGCCCGTGCGCGGCAGCGATCGCTCCGCGCGCAGGCCCATCAGCGGCTGGCCGGAGAGGATGCCCGAGAGCAGCACGCCCGCAAGCATGGCGGCAAACACCCAGACCAGGAGGTTGGTCGGCCGGTTCGCCGCGGCAAGGCCCACCAGCACCACCAGCACCAGGTAGAGGAGTCCGGGCGGATGGATGTGGTAGCGCCTGCGCATCGGCGGAGCTCCGCGGCGGCCGTTACTTGATGCCGCCGATACCGGGGTCGAAGGACTTTGCCTCTTCCATCAGCGACCGCGCATTGTCGGGCTCGCGGAACGGCACGCTGGTGCCGCGACGCATCGAGACGATGAGGAGCCGCTCGCTGGTGGACTGCGGCAGGTGGAACGCGGACTCCACGTTCTCGTAGCCGGAACGGCGGATGCGGATGTGCCACTCCTCGTCCATCCACCCGGTGCCGAAGCCCGCCACGTCCAGGATGAAGCGTCCGTCCGAGCCGCTGGTGGCGCGGGCGACCACGGCGCGTTTCATGTTGCCGGGGTCGCGGATGAGCTCGATCTGCGCACCCTGCACGCCGCTCTTGCGCGCATCGGGATCGGTGGGGCGGCCGACGGTGACGCTGCCGAAGCCCTCGGTCACCCGGCCATCGAGGCTGTAGGAGCATCCGGCGGCCAGCGCCGCGACCGCGGCGATGGCAAGCGAGGCGAACGTGTTCCGGGCGGTGCGCATGGTGCCTGCGTTCATGTGCGCAAGGTACGCGCGGATGCTCAGTTCGCGATGGTCCTGACCAGCGACCCCACCATGCCGACAAGCACCACCGCCAGGTAGATCCAGATCAAGGACTTCACGATGCGGATGAAGATCCGTTCGGGCCGCTTGCGGTCGAGCATGCGCGCCACCTCGGGCGGCACGTCACCCACGTCCACCTCGTCCCAGTCGATGCTGCGGCCCACCCAGCGGGCCTCGGCGATCACCTGGAGCGCGCGGCTGTGGTCCTCGGGAAGGACGCGCACCGGCACGCCCGGGGCGCTGGCGCGCAGCGGGAACCCGAAGATCCCCTGCCCGGGCACCAGCGTCACGCTCTTGATGCCGGCATCCTCGAGCACCGAGCGCACGCATTGCGCCTCGAACTCGTTGCGCGCGTTGTAGGCCACGGGCATGGTGCCCGCGTCCATCATGCGGCCGGGATCGTCGGCGGGCGCGTTCACGCAAGCCCCCGCAGGCGATCGATGGCGGCAAGCAGCGCGTCGCTGCGGTCCGGGCCGTACATCTCCTCGGGCAGGATCACGCGCCAGTCGGTGATCTGCGAACGGGCGAGCCGGATGCGGTCGCCCACGTGGATGTCCTGGCGCGTCACCGGTTCCTCGGAGAGCGCGGCATCCACCTCGTCATGGTCGAAGGCGCGCACCACGAACCAACCCTGCTCGCGGCGGTCCTGCGCATCCACGGTGCCGAGCGGCGCCTGCACGTGGAAGGCGGTCTCGGCCAGCTCGCGGATGCCCGCTTCCTCCGAGCGGCGAACGCTGGCGTACGCCGTGGCGAACTTCGGCCAAGTGCGCTGCGCGCGGCGCTCGGTGGCGGCGGCGGAGTGCTCGCTGGCATAGAGCACGGCGCGGCCGTCCTCCATGCGCTCGATGATCTCCTTCGGCCACGCCCAGAGCTTGCGGTAGGTGCCGCGCCGCTCGGAGGAGGAGATCACCGCGCGTACCGACATCAGCGAGCCGTCGCCCTGCTCGCGCGCCACCTCGCGGAAGGCGCGCGAACCGGGCGTCTCGTCCTGCATGTAGCGCGCGCATTCCTGCCAGGGAACGAGCGCCACGGAGATCTCGGGGCCCACCTCGATGGGCGTGCCCGGCGCGGGCGGCGGTGCTTCCAGCAGCAGGCTCGCCACGTGGTTCGTGAGGATCGCCGCGGCCTGCGAGTGGCGCGACGGGACCTCCAGCATCTCGAGCTCCGGCAATCCGCAGCGCGTGAGGCCGGTGGTGAAGAGCATCATCGGCGAGTCGTCGTCCTCGGCGGTGGCGACGGCGGTGATGGTCCAGAGGAACTCGTCGTTGGGCACGGCGTCGGCGGCCAGGAACTGCTCCTCCAGCTCCTCGCGCGGCCAGCGGCGCGCGTTGGAGACATCCAGGATGCCGGTGATCTCGGGGAGCGCACCGGCAAGCATCGACATCAGGTGGAAGAACTCCGCGTGCGCCTCGCCGGGCTCGAGCACGGTCTGCATGCCCACCACCCACTTGCACCGGGCCATCGCGGAATCGGGCAGCTGGCCCGGGTCCGCGGGCAGCGCGGCCTCGGCCCAGAGCACCACCGGCGCGGTCACGCCGGGGACGTTCGCCATGAGCGCCCACAGCATTCCCTCGTCCTCGTCGGCCTCGCTCGCCTCGGTCTCGATCTCCTTGCCGACCCAGCTGGCGATGGCGCGGCCCACTTCCTCGCGGGTGGGCGGATCGGGATGCGGCCAGAAGCCCACCCACGCGCTCGCCACCGGATGCGGGAGCTCCCAGACGGTCTCGTCGGTGGGCAGCGCATCGAGCTCGGCGTCCGCCTCGGCGGCCGCGGCATCGTCGCGCGCGGCGGCGGCGAGTTCGGCGTCGTCCGCGGGCGTGGCATCGGCGCTGCGTGGATCAACGGGCTTCCCCGGTTCGCCCGGAGAGCCCGGCGTGCCCTCGCCTTCGGGGAGCTGGTCGGAGGGCTCGTTGTCCGGGGACTGCATTGGGGCGCATCGTAGGGGCGCGCGCAGGCTGAAGTACGCTTCTGCCCCCATGTCTTCCGCGAACAACGCAGGCGAGGCCCACGAACGCACGCACGGATCAGGTTCGGGCGGCAACGAGACCCCGTACCGCTACACCGCCCCGTTCGCCAATGCGCTCGAGGAACGCTGGCAGGCGCGCCTGGAATCCGAACAGGCGGCCGGCCGCGGCTTCCGCCAGCTGAACCCCGGCGAGCCCGGGTTCGACGCCTCGAAGCCGAAGTTCTATTGCCTGGACATGTTCCCGTACCCCTCCGGCGCGGGGCTCCACGTGGGGCACCCCGAGGGCTACACCGCCACCGACATCATCTGCCGCTACAAGCGGATGAAGGGCTTCAATGTCCTGCACCCGATGGGCTGGGACGCGTTCGGCCTTCCGGCCGAGCAGTACGCCATCCAGACCGGCGTGCATCCCGAGGTCACCACCAAGAAGGCGATCGACAACTTCCGCCGCCAGCTCAAGCGCTTCGGCTTCATGTACGACTGGTCGCGCGAGTTCGCCACCATCGATCCCGGCTACTACCGCTGGACGCAGTGGATCTGGCTGCTGGCGTACGGGTCATGGTTCGACCCGCGCGCGAACGCGGCTCGCCCGATCGCGGAGCTCGAGGCAGCCCTCGCCGCCGAAGACCGCGAGGTCGAGGTCGCCGACGGCGCGCGCAAGCGCTGGAGCGCGTGCAGCACGCGCGAGCGCCAGGCGCACCTGGACGGCTTCCGCCTGGCGTACCTGGGCACGCAGACCGTGAACTGGTGCGCGAAGCTCGGCACGGTGCTCGCCAACGAGGAGATCATCGACGGGCGCAGCGAGCGCGGCGGGCATCCCGTGGTGCGCATGCCGCTCAAGCAGTGGATGTTCCGCATCACGGCGTACGCGGACCGGCTGCTGGCGGACCTGGCGCTGGTGGACTGGCCGGACTCGACGCGCACCATGCAGACCGAGTGGATCGGCCGGAGCGAAGGCGCCGAGATCCACTTCGCCGTGGAGGGCGAGGCCGAGCCGCTCACCGTCTTCACCACGCGCCCGGACACGCTGTTCGGCGCCACGTACATGGTGGTGGCGCCCGAGCACCCGATGGTGGCGCGGGCGGCCGCGCGCGGCAACGCGACGCTGGCCGAGTACGCGGCATGGGCGAAGAACCGCTCGGACGTCGATCGCCAGGAGTCGAAGAAGAAGACCGGCGTGGCCACGGGGCTCTTCGCCGTGAACCCGGCCACCGGCGCGCGCATCCCGGTGTGGACCGCGGACTACGTGCTCATGGGCTACGGCACCGGCGCCATCATGGCGGTGCCGGCGCATGACGAGCGCGACTTCGAGTTCGCCAAGGAGTTCGCGCTGCCCGTGGTGCAGGTGGTGGACATCGAGGGCACGCCGTGGACCGGCGAGGCCGCCACTGGCGGCGAGGGCCGCGCAGTGAACAGCGCGAACGCCGGTGTGGGGCTCGTCATCGATGGGCTGCAGACGGCGGAGGCCAAGCGCGCGGTGATCGCGTGGCTCGAGAAGAAGGGCATCGGCGCGCTGCGCATCAACTACCGGCTGCGCGACTGGCTCTTCAGCCGCCAGCGCTACTGGGGCGAGCCGTTCCCGGTGGTCTACGACGCCGCGGGCAACCACTATCCCGTCGGCAACGCGGCGCTCCCGGTGACGCTGCCGCCGCTCGCCGACTACCGGCCGGTGGAGAGCGACACGCCGCAACCGCCCTTGGCGAAGGCGCGCGAATGGGTGCAGACCACCGCGGGCGCGGCGGGCGTGGATCCGGCAGTGCTGCCGGCCACGACGCCCGTGACGCGCGAGACGAACACCATGCCCGGCTGGGCGGGAAGCTGCTGGTACTACCTGCGCTACTGCTCGCCGAACGACGCGCAGGCGTTCGTGGACCCGAAGGCTGAGCAGTACTGGATGCTCTCGCGGAAGAAGTCCGCGCAGGCGGCGGCCGGCGCGGGTGCATCGCCGACGCCGTCGAAGTACGACCCGGCCACCTGCCACGCGGGCGGCGTCGACCTCTACGTGGGCGGCAGCGAGCACGCGGTGCTGCACCTCCTCTACGCGCGGTTCTGGCACAAGGTGCTCTTTGACCTTGGCCACGTGAGCACGCCGGAGCCCATGGGCAAGCTGTTCCACCAGGGGCTCATCACCAGCTACGCGTACCAGCGCGCCGACAAGACCCTGGTGCCCGTGGACGAGGTGGAGGAGCGCGGCGAGGGGCAGTTCTTCGAGAAGGCCACCGATGCCAAGGTCTCGCAGATCGTGGCCAAGATGTCCAAGAGCCTGCGCAACGTGGTGAACCCGGACGACGTCATCGCCGAGTACGGCGCGGACACGTTCCGCCTCTACGAGATGTACATGGGGCCGCTGGAAGCGTCGAAGCCCTGGAACACCCGCGACATCGTGGGCGTGTTCCGCTTCCTGCAGCGCGCATGGCGCCTGGCGGTGGACGAGCGCACGGGTGCGCTGCTCTGCGCGGCCGCGGCGGACGAGAAGGTGGAGAAGCAGCTCCACCGCACCATCGCCAAGGTAGGCGACGACATCGAGCGGCTCAGCTTCAACACCGCCATCGCGGCGATGATCGAGCTCGTGAACGCGGCCACGCGGCCGAGCGACATGGCGGACCCCACGAAGGGCGGCATGACGCGCGACCAGCTGCGGCGCTTCGCGTGCATCCTGTGGCCGTTCGCGCCGCACCTGGCCGACGAGCTGGGCGAGCGGCTCGGCGTGGCCGGCGGCATGGCCGGCGAGCCGTGGCCCGCGTTCGACCCGGCGATGCTCACCGACAGCGAGGTGGAGATCGCGGTGCAGGTCCAGGGCAAGGTCCGCGCGCGGATCACGGTCCCGGCGAAGGCTGCGTCCGCGGAGATCGAGGCCATCGCGCTGGCGCACCCGCAGGTCGTGCCGCACCTCGGGGGCCAATCACCCAAGAAGGTGATCGTGGTCCCTGGGCGGATGGTCAACGTCGTCCTCTAAATAGGTGTCGTATGCATCTGGCACCTATTTCCATCGAAATAGGTGCCAGATGCATACGACACCAATTTAATTCTTCTGCTCGAAAAAAGGCGGCAACTCCGCGGTCTCGCCTGTCACGTCCCGACCATGTGCACATGGGACGACGACGCAGATGCATCATTCCTGGCGAGCGATACCACATCACGCACCGCGGCAATCACCGAGAGGCGATTCTTTGTGACGACGAGAGCCGCGCGATGTACATGTCCATCATGCGCCGGTGGCAGCTCAAGACAGGCGTGGAAGTCGGCGCGATCACGCTGATGCCAAATCACGTACATGCCATCTGCCAATCGCCCGACAAGGCCAGCCTCAGCACGTGGATAAAGCACGGCCACCGGGACTTCTCCACATGGCTCAATGTCCGTCGCGGCACCACGGGCCACAACTGGGAAGGGCGGTTCTTCTCCATCCTGATGGACGATGAGCACACCGTAAATGCCCTTCGGTATGTCGAGCAGAATCCCGTCGCCGCGCGGATGGTGCACCTGCCCTGGGAATGGCACTGGTCAAGCGCCGCCTATCACTGCGGACTTGGCCCGAAGCCTGAGCTAATTAACGTCGACCTGCGGCCCGCGGGGACCACGGCAAGCGAATGGAGAGACGCGCTGCGCCAGCCCTCGAGCGAGGAGTTCCGCGCGAAGCTACGGGAGTGCTCCCTGCGCCGCACGGCGCTGGCCAGCGAGGAATGGGCAAAAACCATGGAACTGCTCCACGGCGTCGACTTGCTGCCGAAGGAGCGCGGTCGCAAGCGAGGTCCCTTGGCACCGAAATAGGTGCCAGATGCATACGACACCTATTTACGTTCGGACAGGTACTTCAGCGCCTCGCCGACGACGTAGAAGCTGCCGGTCACGCAGATGAGATCCTCGCGGCTGACGCCGCGGATCGCCATCTCGATGGCCTCGGGCACGCTGCGGGCGATCTGGCTCATCTTGCCGGAACGCTCCTGGAAGAGCTTCTGCAGGTCCTCCGGGCTCGCCGCGCGCGGCGTGGTGGCGGCGCGCGTGAAGATCACCTTGTCGGCGCCGAGGTTGACCTTGTCGATCATCTCGCCGATGTCCTTGTCCGAGCAGCAGCCGAACACGCAGACCATGCTGTCGTACGGCACGTGCGCGCCCACGCAGCGCATCAGCGCGTTCATGGCAGCCGGGTTGTGCGCACCGTCGCAGAGGATCCGCGGGCGAT
>Ga0114967_10002334_pt1 | contig 15892 bp, 31 predicted proteins | sample M_130628_MF_Meta_FD_92639 | JGI IMG/M metagenome (GOLD analysis project Ga0114967, IMG submission 92639) | Freshwater microbial communities from Lake Montjoie, Canada to study carbon cycling - M_130628_MF_MetaG | ecosystem: Environmental > Aquatic > Freshwater > Lake | place: Lake Montjoie... | reverse complement strand
CCCAGGGCGTGTCAACAAAGAAGTGTCAGTTCCGTTTGAAGTCAGCTTCCGGGAATTTGACGCCCGTGTAATGAACTTGAGCCGTTGAAATTATGACATTATCACATAGACAAATAGACGACGCACTACAATGGTCAGGTGCTGTGGCAATTATTGCCGGGCATGTACTCAATGCAGTGGGTCCTAGTGTGTACCCTTATAACATTGCAACCTTTGCTGTGGGTACTGTATTCTTTTTAGCCTGGGCAATCCGGGTAACAAACAAACCGCAGATGTTGGTGAATGTTGTGGCCCTAGCCATCGGACTTGCAGGCTTGTTCAAGGCGTTTATCTAAATGAAGGCGTTTTTAGAAACCACAGCTTGGGATACTGCAACCCCGAACCATGTCTACTTCCTGGACGACAGCAAGAACAAAATGTTTGCCTATGTAAAGTTTGGTAGCGGTGCACCATTCAAATTTAAAAATCCCATACGTATTGATACCCGTGGCCGCAAATTCCGTGAAGTGCCTAATACCTGGGGGTTCGCCATCAAAGAACAACCCGTTGGCCGTACTTGGCAAATCACTGGTTCCAAAGGTGATGTATATACAGTTGCTGAAGAAGCAGGCACACTAGTTTGTTCATGCTCGGGGTTCAAGTTCCGTGGTAACTGTCGACACATCAAAGAAGCAATATAGTAGACTTGGTTATCACAAAAAGCCACCGTGGGTGGCTTTTCTTTTAAATACTGCATGGAAAAATCAAAAACATATTGTATAATGACTCACGTGGGAATGGCTCTGCAAAACAATGCAGATTATTGTTGTTGTAACCTCAACAAAGAAAGTTGGAAAGATAACAACCACGAAGTAATACGGGTATACAGCCACCCATTAAAAACAGCATTTAAAAGTTACACTCGGAAATTAATTTCCACAGCACTTGACAACGGTATACGACATCCCAGTTGTCAGGTATGTTGGGATCTCGAAGACACCACTGGATCATCGTTTAGAACAACATACAACCAAACATTTAAACATGTGGAACCAATAAAAACACAACCACGTATTTTGGTAATTAAGCCCGGCAACACTTGTAACTTTGCCTGCAGAATGTGTAATCCCATGACCAGTAGTAGTTGGTACAGTGATGGCTATGAGTTAGAAAAAGCTGATCTAGGTAGTAGCAGTTGGTATTCCGAAGACCAAACTGGCCAGGCGGCCGCACTAACTTTCAATGAATATACTCGTACATTTGAAACCATACGCAATAGTTTTGGTCGTAACAACGAGGAATTTTGGCCCACCTTGAAGGAATGGCTTGGAAATTTTGAATTCATTGACATTTATGGTGGAGAACCTTTCCTGACTCCGGCCATGTTTGATGTTTTGGAACATGGTGTTACCACTGACGTGGCCAAAAATATATCTCTAAATCTGCATACCAATGCATCATTACTCAACGAGCGTTATACTGAGATTCTAACGCACTATAAGAACGTGGGATTTAATATCAGTATAGATTCTATGATACCAGAACAATTTAGTTACATACGACACAAGGGTAATTTTGAGTTGACCGTTACAAACACAAAAAAGTTTTTGGAATTTTTCCAGCCACATAAAAATATCAACATTGGAATTTCTTTGACCATAACTCCAATTAATGTTTTTTATCTAGACCAAATCTTACAAGATTTAGAAAATACTTTTAATATAACAGTGGCTCAAAATATTGTGACCACACCGGAATATGACATTAGACATTTGCCGGTGCCGGTCAAGCAAATGTTGATGACCAAATTAAAAAGTGCAAGAATTACCAGTTTTTTAAAAAAAACTATTCCAGGATGTGACGTTGAGTGGCCAAAATTTTGTCGTGCAACTGATAAGTTAGATCAATTACGTGGCGAAAGTTTTGCTAAAACTTTCCCTGAATGGTGGGAAATACTTGAACCTTATTGGGTCAAATAATTACTAGAATTTAATGTCACAAAAAAACCCGCACTAGGCGGGTTTTTTCTTTGGTTCTAAATTTAGAACATGTGTTGTACTGAAACAGCAGTGACAGTGGTGTCTTTGGTATTTAAAGTTGTGTAGTCTTCTTTCAACCAACGAGCATGCAACCATGTACGCTTGCTGAGCGCATAGCTGACGCCCAAGTTCTGGCTGTCAAGTGCAACTGCACCGGTTTTCTTACCCACGCTGGCTGACAACAACAACTGTGGCTTGATCCAATAACCAACACCCACGCTGGTTCCTTTGGTGTCCTTGCCAAGATTCTTGTCTTCAGAATATACAGTGTGCAATTCTAATTGCTTGTTGGCACGGAATGTGGCACCATAAGATGTGCTCTTGTTTGTTGCACCATCATCAAATGTAGCAACGCCCACTGAGAATCGACCAGCATCATAGTCAACACGAGCACCGGTGCCATTTGCCTTACCAGCAACTTCGCTCATGGTGTGTTGATAAGCAACCAACAATCCTGTAACAGGACGTGCAGTCAAGAACACTGTGTTTTGTACACGCAGGCCTTGTGGGTCATGAATGTTGCCGCTTAGGTTATAATCGGGGTACAAGAAAGCATTGTACTTGTCATGCAAGTTGATTAGAGCATGCTTGTCACGTCCTGCTTTAATTTCAAACATGCCTTTGCGTAAACCCACAAAGCTGGCACGGTCACCAAGTGATGTAGTTGCAACAGTACCTTTGGGAGCGTCAGCGGCAAATCCAGTTTCGATGGTGTAAAATGCAGACAAGTCACCGTCGAGTTTTTCACTGCCAGTAAAACCAATACGGCTACCAATGTTGTTCATTGTAGTAAGGTCGCCGGCTGTGCCAACTGATTGGCTGACAATTCCGGTGTGTACTTGACCATACACATTAATTGTACTACTTTTGGCCTCGCCAACACCTTTCAAAGGTTGGTCAACTTGGGCAAAAGCGGAGGCTGCACTCATCATTAGTGCGGCGCCAAATAGCATTGATGCTAGTTTAGATTGTTTCATTGAGATTGTTTCCTATATAAGAGTTAAACGATGATTGCCATCGCTCAGACAATTATATAGCCTTTGTACTCCAATAGTCAATAAAAACCCGGAGATATTTTCATATTTTGGATGAATTTAGTGTAGACTGGATAAATTTGTCGTTGCATTTTATCGGCAAGTGTTGTATACTAGTAACACGATGTTAGGACATCGAATTAAATTAAAGGAAATTTTTTATGAAACATATGAATCCAGAAACCAAAACTTTCAAGGTGTTCACTGCTCTGCGTAGCGGCGACACTCTCACTCCTGCCGAAGCTAAAAAGCGTTTTGGCGTGGGTAACTTGGCTGCCGAAGCCAGCCGCTTGCGTCAGCAAGGTTTTGCTGTGTATGCAAACACACGCACTGCCGGCAATGGTGTGAAAGTTACTGAATATGTATTGGGCAAGCCAAGCCGCAAGATTGTAGCCGCAGGTTACAAAGCATTGGCCATGGGTCTAGTTTAAACATTCGCTGAGCCGCCCAAACGGCTCACATAGGATAAAAGCCACCACCTGGGTGGCTTTTCCTTTTAAATAACAACATGAACGTTACCGGATTTCACATAGAGCCCACCAACATGTGCACACTCAAATGTGCAGGATGTGCTCGCACTAGATTTATTAATCAATGGCCACAACATTGGCAAAATCACAACTTGAGCATCACTGCGTTGATGCAATTTTTAGACGTTGACTTACATGGACTATCAGTGGAGTTTTGTGGCGACTATGGTGATCCCATTTACCATCCCGAGTTTATTGAAATGGTTGGAGCAGTCAAACAGCGTGGCGCACGAGTTGTAATCACCACCAACGGCAGTTACCACCAAGCTGATTGGTGGGAGGAATTATGCCAGTGCCTAGATAGTGGCGACATCATTAGATTCAGCATAGATGGCATGCCAGATAACTTTACTCAGTATCGTAAAAATGCTGATTGGAAATCTATCAAAGTGGGCATTGATGTGTGCCGAACGCACCCAGTTCAGTTGTTTTGGAAATTTATTCCGTTTGCCTATAACCATCATCAAATTGACGAAGCACGACAGATGGCCACCAACTTGGACATGGGGTTTATTCTGGATGCCAGCGATAGATTTGATGCCGCCACCATGCACTATCAACCACCTGCCGAGTTCTTGCGCAGTAGATCACAGGCGCAAGAACAGGTTAAACAGGGCATACAACAAGCAGTTATTCCAAAATGCGACAATGGTAAAATGCACTACATTTCAGCAAGTGGACATTTTGTTCCTTGTTGCTACCTAGCCGATCATAGATTTTATTATAAAACCGAATTTGGTAAAAACAAGATTTCTTACCAAATTGACCAAACCACCTTTACACAAGTAATGAATCAATCAAAGGTCATTGAATTTTATCATGACATTGACATCAAACCGCACATTGCATGCCAATACAACTGTCCGGGCACAGTCAAGCTTGACCTATAAAGATATTTCGTGTATAATACTTAAATAGACAACATTGGAGAAAATGCATGGATTTTGTGCTTGGTATGTTTTTTGGTATGTTTGTAAGCTATGTTGTGGTCAAGTTTGTTATTTGGCGGACTATGCACGAAATTAATCAAATGTTGGGTTACGACCTTCGGGATCGACTACGAGAAGCAATTGACACCCCGGAAAATGTTGATAAAATTGAAACACGTCTTGAAGACATTGATGGAGTATTCTACATCTACAACAAACACAGTGACGAATTTCTTGCGCAGGGTGCAACTGCCGGTGATTTAGTCCAGCAAATAAAACACCGGTTTGCCAATCATGAGATTGTTATCTCTGCCGGTGAGCCACATGCCATCAAACGTTTTAAAGAATCAAGTATCACTTGAAGATAGATGATTATTTTTCAAGGACAGTACACTGTGGCTGTCGTACACAGTTGGCTAAGTCAGCAAGGTTATGATGTTGGCCGAGATTATGCTTGGAGTTGGAGACTCGATAATCTTGCAGTGGATTTTAAAAACAAACAAGACGAACTCAAGGCCATACTGTCTTGCACTTTGGAGATTTTAATTATGAGTAATAATGAAAGATGGATATTGACCATTGATGAAGACCCTGAAACTGGAGATGGTATTTTAACATTCCCTCCTGACTTATTGGAAACCGCTGGCTGGAAAGAAGGTGATGTGATAAACTGGGAAGATAACAAAGACGGTTCATGGACGTTAACTAAGAAAGATATCAAATGAAAGTTTACATCGGTAATTATCGCCATCACTGGATCAGTCCCTACACCATGTTGGATTACATGTTCTTCTGGACTGACTGGTCCAAGTGCGCTCGCTGGAAGCTTCTGCAAACCTTGGAAGACGAAGGTCGAGAAAAGTCTGCATACGTGGAACGCCCAGACTGGTGCGAAAAGTGGAGTGATCGACTAGCACCTATTAGCCATGCCATTCAATGGGTGTTGGATCTTGTGCATCCTAAAATCAACTATGTGAAGATTGACTACTGGGATACCTGGAGCATGGACCATACCTTGAGCCCTATTATCCTGCCCATGCTCAAACAACTTAACGAAAAGAAGCACGGTAGTCCGCTGGTGGACGATGAAGATGTGCCCGAAGGCCAGGGTCTGCGCAGTACCGAAGCACCACCAAAAGAAAATGAATGGGATACTGATGACAACCATTTCAAGCGTTGGGACTGGGTCATGGGCGAAATGATCTTTGCGTTTGAGTGCAAGGTAGATGACAGTTGGCAAGATGCTTACCGTGAAGGTGAAATTGATTGGATCAGCGTTCCTGTGGATGTACACGGAAACGAAGTGCCCAAGGGTGAACACAAGTTTTATAAAATGAAAGACGGCCCTAAAAATACCTACAAGTGCGATTACGAAGGCATGAAGGTGGTAGAAGATCGCATTCAGAACGGCTTCCGATTGTTTGGCAAGTATTATCAAGCACTTTGGGATTAAACTAATGGCGTTTGAATCAATGATCAAGGATCTGCTACCATCAGTTACAATGCCAGTAACAGTTACACGATCACAATATAACATATGGCGAGCAGGTTATCTGTTTGACGCTTTAAAGTCATTAAGATATGGCCAAAGCTTTTGTAACTACTTTGACATCACAGATAATATACTGTACTATGATGATCGCTCTGAAAACTGTCATAGGTATATTTGTCAACATTACATTGAAGGTAAAGACTAGTTATCTGATCTCAATGGCCAGTTAAAGTGCGCTTATTATAATATGTAACTGGTATACATAAACTTACGCCTGCAAAATTTCACAAGGGCTTTTGTATATTTTTAGGCCCTTGGTGTGCGCAAGCACACTAACACAAAGGAGAAACCAATGGAAAAATATATTAAATTATCACTACACACTGTGGTGTTTTTAATAATTGCCACTTTCGGCATAACACTGATTAACGCAGTAACCCAGAATAAACTAAGTCGTTTGGCTGATGTTGACCTTAGTTCAGTGACAACAATCGGAGAATTCAAAATAGCTCTCAAGGACAAAGAGCGTAGACTACAATGCATGACACAAAACATCTATTGGGAAGCTGCCAGCGAGCCTGCCGAAGGTAAACTTGCTGTTGCCCAGGTGGTGATGAACAGGGTGGAAAGTGGAAAATTTCCAGGTGACCCATGCCAAGTCGTACATCAAAAGAATGTTGTGTATGAAAAGGTGCTGTGTCAGTTTAGCTGGTATTGTGAGCAAACTTCCAAAACTAGACCTATTCAAAAGAAACTCTGGCTTGAAAGCGAAGAAGCCGCAAAGATGGTGATGTTTGATGGGTTTAGAATTCCTGAACTCAAAGATGCACTCTACTACCATGCCGATTACGTTAACCCACAGTGGAACAAACGCAAGGTGGCCAAAATTGGTCGTCATATTTTTTACAAGGACATTTAAATGAAAAACTTTGATATTGAACAAACAGTTACCACTATTCAATCGTACATTGCCCCAATCTCAGCGGCTACTCTAAGCTGGTTGGCAGTGATATTATTTCACTCGGCAACCTTACCAACCCTGATTGCAGTATTAACTGGACTCAGTGACAAAATGCCCAGTGTGGATATGGTGTTGCTGACTTGGGCTGGTCTAACTGCCATGTTTGCCCAGGCAGTGGTGCAACGCAACTTCCTGAACATTGTGACCATTGCTTTTGGGTTTATTATCCAGAGTAGCCTTATGGTGTTGATTTTCTTCAAGTAATCAGTTATACTTGCTAGATGAACTTACACAGACTATTAGATAGAATTGAAGAGTGGTGGCGCTACCCACAGCCCACCCGTGTACAAAAAACATTGTTGGGACTCTACACAGATGTCGTTGACACTGAGTTTACCGCAACAAGATTGGCCAGTGAGGAGTCAGCTCGTTATGTGTTAGCCCGTATGCGAGCAGTGCCCAACTTTGAAACAGATTACGATTTACACCACTGGGTCGCTTCCACACAATTGGATCGAGGCTTGTTGGCACATGGGCAAATTTTAGAATTTGGAGTAGCCACCGGACGTACTTTGAATCAATTTGGCTATTGGTTACCACATAAAACTGTTTATGGGTTTGATGGGTTTGATGGGCTTCCAGAAGATTGGACATCAAGGATGCGCAAGGGATTTTTTGCCCGAAAACATTTACCACGGGTGCGTAGAAATTGCGAACTTGTGGTGGGATGGTTTAATGAAACACTGGCAGGATTTGTAGAAAAGCATCCAGAGCCTGTGGCATTGTTGCATGTTGACTGTGACTTGTACTCTAGTACAGTGACCATACTTGATGAACTCAAAGACAACATTGTACCTGGTACAGTAATCATATTTGATGAATATATAAACTATCCAGGTTGGCAGTTAGATGAGTTTCGAGCCTGGCAAGAGTTTGTCAAGGAGCACAATGTTAGATATGAATACATTGGTAGAGTTTCCAAGCACCAAAAAGTGGCAGTGAGAGTGTTGTAAAAATACAACACTGTGCCGGTTGACAACAATTGGCATTTTCGCATATAATATGCATACGGTAGGAAATTCTACCGGCTAACCAAAACACAACAACGTGACATGGGGTCACTGAGTTGTAACGGTTACGAACGAAAGGTAATTAACTATGGCAACCGCCACACAAACCTGGGCAATTTTGTCCAACAACTACGCGGCTCAACGAAATGCCCGCTATGCAAACACAGCGTCAAATCTCATTGACCTAGTCCAACGTTACAACGACACAGTGGCCGCAATGCCACTCCAGGCTCAGCGTAATCATCAAGCCAAATTGGCCAAAGCCTTACAGGCATTTAGAAAAAATCATCCCGGGCTCAAGAGCATCAATGATCGCTCCCGATTCCGCTTGTGCAAAAGTCTAGTGGGCAAGCTCAAGGACATTGTGATTGATACCACAATGCAACGTGAGCCCAATTTGGACTGGATCATCACCATCATCACCAATTTCCGTGCCTACCAAGCACAGCCTATTCAGGTGTATGGCACACCCAACGGTGGATGGGGTGGGTGGGATGGTCAACATACTTCAATCGCTTTGTACCTGATTGCTGTAGTGGGTCTGGGAGAAAACTTTGACGATGTTGAAGTGCCCATCAACATCTATGACATTGCCAGCCGCGGCGAGCTTCGTAGCAACTTCATCAACAACAACACCACAGTTGGTAAAAATGCCGGCAAAAAGCCCTTGGACATCATTGACATTGTGATGCAGATGATTTACGGGGTTGAAGTGGACGGAGTAACTGAGCCTGAGTGGGTAGATGCACACACCAAGTGGACACACATTAAAAATGCTGGCATGTTTTTGACAGCAGAAAAGTTCAAAGATACTGAACAAATTGGAGCCATTAGTCGTCTCAACGAACTAAGTGATGCCACAGTAGAAGTGGTTAGGAAGTTTGCAGTTTATGGTCGTTACATTGTTGCCAGCCAGCAACGCCCTATCAACAGCAAGGAAAGTCCCATCATCATTGAATTCTTGAATTTGTGCGAGCAACAAGACATCAGTTACAGTGACGCTCAAATTGAAGACTTGGCACAACATTGTATTGACTTGTTTGATGCCAACTTTGATGCCAAAGGCCCGTATTGGGAACAATGCCACCAGGCCAACGTCAATGCATGGAACAAGCACAACCGGTATCGTCCCAAGACTGACTGGACTGACCCACCACGCAATAGCAAGAACACACCACAAGGTATTGCATTCTTTTGGCACCAGTTGCACACCACATGGGTGCCACAACAACCGGCAGGATTCAAGTTTCCTAAGATGCCGTTCAGTGTTTACACACCTGATGCCAAGGACATGTTCTAATGAAAATCACTAGAATTGAACAACAACAAATTGAGTATCGTGCAGAGCAATCACGCCTGCAAGATCAACGCAATGAACAATACCTAGTCAAAGCTGAGCGGAAAAAGTTTGATGACATTGTTGCCGAACGAGTCAATCGAGCCCGACGCTTGGGTTTGGACAAGGGTCAAAACGTTGACATGGAGTGCTGATATGAAAACATTATTAGAACGTGTAGAAGGTTTTGCACAAAAGAAACCTACGCCAGTTAAACGTGGCGGTTCCAGCTATGATGCTACCTATAAATTTTGTGTGAGAGGTCTTAAACTTTGTGTATGGATGTACCGTCGTCTACGAGTGGAAGATCAAACTGCACGACTTATTCGTGATGTCATGGACTTCTTGCTACGACGATACCATGGGTATGCCATCAAAGAAAACATTGGTGCTCATTACTATGAAACTGGACTACCACACGGAGCCAAAACTGAGTTTGAGCACGTTATCCCTGCGTCAGTGGCTCGTGACTTGTTGTTGTTTGACCGACTCACTATTGACGAAGCACTCAACATTCCTACTTGCCGGCTGTCAGCCGTCAAGCATAAGAAATTGAACTCTACCAAGTTGGGGTCAACCACGCCCGACATCTATTGGTTTTGGCAACGCTACCAAGAGCTTGGCATCAAACTTGAGACTCATGACGGTGTTGAGATTGATGTCAGCACTTGGAATTTAGACAGTCACTATTCTTACTTTAAGGTATAATTATGAGCAGACTTGCATTATTTGGACGTCCTTGGGTAGTATTTGATGCCACTAACAAAGACCATCGTAGATGGTTTGCAGAGTTTAACATTAACCGAACATGGGCACATTGCCCGGTGCGGTTTGTAGTTGACGAAGATCACGGTGACCTGGTCACAATGATTCAGCGTCGATTGATTCAATATTATGTGGACCGCGAATTTGTTGCTAAAAAACAACAAAAAAGAAGTTGACCAAAATACCTTGTTTTGCTATAATACAAATATAGCAAAACAAGGTCATACTATGAATGAACGAATCGCAGAACTAAAGGCTCAATGCATTGTGCGTGAACAGCGTGGTACCAATGCCTTTAACAGTTATATGGTGGATCGGTTTGATACAGAACGGTTTGCCGAGTTGATTGTTCGGGAATGTATGTCTAACCTGTATCTAAATGGATACGACGATGCAATGATGCAGATCAAACAACATTTTGGAGTTGAACTATGCTAAAAGATAGACGAGTATTATTAGAACACGAGCTTACACAAGCCCATGACACGGCAGCCGCCATGTACCTGGACATTGTCACACACAACGGTGATGTGCATAGCACAGAGTATGAGGCTATTAAAGACAAGATTGACAGTTTACAATTTGATCTTAACATTGTAAACCAATTGATCTACCAAGGTCACGAATGACCATGTGGAGTTAAATCATGAATAACAAAGCTATTACACTTACAAACCTCACGCCGCATCATGTAGACTTGTTGGACCACATGTGGACCCTAGAAAGCATGCAAGAAGTAGAAGAATGGATGAGCACCTTGAGTGCCAAAGATCGTGTTTTGAGCCGGACCTTGATGCAAATGGTCATGCATGAAACCATTGAGGATCTTGTGGTAGAGGATTTGAGTCTGGCACGTGACTACTTGACAAGGTTCCAACTGTGAAAAAAACACACTCTGAACACCAGTTTGTTGTGATGTGGGACTGCTATGGACTTGAGTACATAGGCGACATCACGGCAAGTGAGCAAAACAAGGCCTGGGCCGCCCTGCAAGGCAAGCATTTTGAAGTTACGATTCCCAATCTCATGCACATGAAATTGCGGGCTCAGGCCAACAGGCAACGTCACTATGAAATCTATGTGTTCAATGCTGCCGAGGGTATTACCAGCGATGACATTCGAAGCATGTTTGAGGGCGATCCGCAAACAGCCGCAGACACCATTCGCAGGATTGGTCATCGCTTTCACAGTGATCGTGAAGAGCGTGAAGTTGCAATTCGTTAAGGGAAAATAAAATGTCAAATATAACACCTGGATCAATTTGGAGTGCCGTAAATGGTATAGAATTTAATGGTATAGAATTTAGAGTTCTCAGTGTGGTCAACGTAAACGGACAAGAGTGGGTGCATTACATCAATGTTGACACTGGCCTGGAATTTTCTTGTTGGACTGAGAGTTTTGTAAACAAATTTAGAGAGGATACTAATTGTGGGTCTTGACATGTACGCATACGTAGCCGCCAGAGCTGGGCAACAAAGTGAGTTTTATGAGGGTGCCGAATTTGACGAAATTTCCAAGGATTTTGTCAACACAACAGTGACCAAGCCGCGCGAACTGGCTTATTGGCGCAAACATCCTAACCTTCATGGCTGGATGCAACAGTTATGGGAATCACAGGGTAATAGTGGCACATTCAATGGAATTGAGCTGGAACTAACTTACGATGACCTTGAAGTACTTGAACTTGATGTTATTGCTGGCACATTGCCCAACACCTCGGGATTCTTTTTTGGCAACGACGCCAATGACCACTATTGTGAGCAAGATCTCGAATTTATCAAGAACGCCAGAGCTGAGTTGTTCATGGGGCTGAAAGTGTTTTATAATAGCAGTTGGTAAGTGCTTACTAACATGTTGAAAATAACGGTTGACCAATAAATCCCATTATTGTATAATACTTGTGTGATGACTAAGAAATTCACCGAATTTGAGTGCCCAAAAACAACAATTTTGGGTACTCAAATACAGCAAAAGTGGTTGACACAATAATCCAATTTTGCTATACTAATGACATGCTGTTGAAAGCGGCATGTTTTAAACTTTAACTTTAGGCAATTTGAAAGGCATATTATGGCTAAGCAAGACAACAAAACTTTTACCGTAGCTGGTACTGCAACTAATCCTGATGGTACTACCAAGGCTCGTTTCGCTAACGACCTGGTGGCTCGTATCAAGATTCTCAACAAAGTAGGCTGTACCAACATCAACTTGGTGGAACTTCCTACCCCAATGACCAAGCTAGAAGCTCTGCAACACTTGCAGACTTTGGGTGTCACCGGTGATGCCAGTTATGCAGTCGCCAACAAATTGGTGGAAAAATCCAAGGTTGCTAAAAAACACGAAGTGTCTGTTACACTTAAAACTGGCAGTGCAAAAACTGCTAAAACTAAAATCGAAGCGGTTGCTGTCAAGGCCGAAGCCTAACACTAACTCTATTCGCACAAAAGCGGCCCTTGAGGCCGCTTTTTCTTTTATGCGTAAATATCCAAACCTGGCATAATTACTGTATGTCAAGCAACATAAAATTAGAAGATGAAGTCCGTGATATAATACTAGAAGTTTGTGCAGTACTGCACGATCATGGTTACAGGAAAGTGCCTATCGGGGCCATGATGAGAATATTAGGGACTTCTAATTCTCAAGCGCAAAATCATGACAGCGAGTACTTTGAACTTGATCATGATTTTTTAGAAATGATGGGCAAGCATGTCGAACAAAATCCAGAACGAATTAGGCCACCACCAGGAACAACTTTACATTAGATGAGTACCTCCAGTTACCGAAGTGTTGAACCACTCTACATTGTGATTGTTCGCGATAAAAATGCTTTACAACTTTTACAGCAATGGGCCAAAAATACCGGAGTTCAGGTTGGCATTGCTGATAATCGCATGAAAATTTACGATGTCAGAACGTTTAATCTTTTTCAAATACACTGGGACCACAGTTGGGAAAATGTTACTATTTGGGATTGTTGGACCAAGCGTCATATTACCATATTTGGATAATTAAAAGACTTGACATCAGTGCCGCAGTGTTGTATAATTAACACAGTACTATATTACTTAGACACGGAGAAAGTATGAAAAGTTACAAGTGGCATGAAGCATTGGTGGCATCGGGCAGTAGCCCAACTGATTCAGTTATACTTCAGGACACATGTCTTGAAGATTGGCTTTGTGGTAGAAAATTTCAAGTAATAGAGTTTGATGCGGGTACTCATCGATACAATGTTGAGGAGGCCGAGCGTCAAGGGGTAGAGATCGTCATAATCAAGGAGAAATCAAATGACACAGCATGAACAAATCGTAACAGCTTATGAAGCATACATTGCAGAGAACACCAAGTTTACTGACAAGGGAGTTAAGGCAGCGGCTGCAAGAGCACGTAAGGCATTGCAAGAGATGACCAAAGCCATCAAAGAACGTCGTAAAGAAATCACAGCTGAAAAAGAAGCTCTTACAACTGCCAAATGATTGAAAACTTTTTTGTAATATTCCCCCCGGCTGCCGGTGGGAATCATCTGGCAAATATTGTTTCTACTAGTCCAAGATTTACGACTCGCTTTTCGCAAGAAGTATACGAGGACAGTAATAGGCATAAAGCTCATCCAATTGGCGGTGGAAGAAATTTCTATTATGATGAAGATAGTCTAAGAGCTATTCAAGGCTCTAGCAATGTCTTTTGTAGTCACTTTGCTGAATACTTGGTTTCAAAAAATCTGGCAGAAAAATTTCTACCAAATAGAAAATTTTTAATGGTTGAGTTTCCTGAACATACCAGGAATGAGTTTTTTCTTGAAAGGTCAAAAAAGCATTATCCTGCTTACCAAGATGGATATTTTATTGAAGAACTATCTATGATGTATTCAATTGATGCCTTTCAAGCCATAACAAAAGAAACTGATTTGTCAAAAGTTACAGTTGATATGATATTCACCAGTGATGTTGCACCATTGATGTCACACTTGAATTCAGAATTTGGACTAGATTTAAATCTGGAAACAGTTGACTATATCCACCGCAAGTGGTTAGAGAAGAATGGACAAAGTTGATTTAACACAACCCGGGATAGCAATAATTATTGGATGTTGGCAACAGCATTCAACTACTAGGCACCGGGAAGTGTATCAACAAATTATCAATTTTGTTTGCAACTCTCCAACTATAGAAGCAGTGGTATTTTCAGACAAACACACTGCAATAACTCAGGATCCTTGGCACAAGAATACTCGTGAGATATTTCTTAATAGCCAAGGAGTTGATTGGATACGTAGACATTATCTTGATCTTGCAACCAAAAATGCCGACAAGGCATTTGGAGTTACGTGTGCCGAATCACTGCTAAATCACAACTGGAACAATAAAACTTGTATTGCTATATCGGAACAATGGCAACTAGAATATTTACTAAGACACGATTTTAATCACATTAAAAATGTTTGGTATTTTGGTGTTGGCTGGAATACTGGAGTCCAACGAGATTACATTGGGTGGGGTCAACTTTGTGATTTAATAAAATTTAACCATGTACCAAATGCTTTTAACATATTAACTAAAAAATCATGTTGCTTGGTTAATACCACAGTGGATCCAAATATACATTATACCAAATGTGTGTTTGAATATCCAGAATTTGACAACAGTGATTGGGAATTAGTTGTTGACGACGTACATGTCAAAACGACTAAAAATTGGAATTATAATAGAGAGAATTTTATTCCAATGTTAACTAAAGGATAAATGCATGAGCAATTACCAAAAAGATTTGTTTGATGATCAAATTGATTTATTAACTGATGTTATGGACACCATGGCATCATCCCATACCATAGATACAATTACATTGACTAGTCCTAACTATTCTTTTACTCCTCCTGGCGCTACTGCTATACCAACAATTACAATTTCTTCCCTTAACACAAACTCAGTTTTGACTAATGGAACATCTGGACCATTTTGGGCTAACACAATCAGTTCAATCGGGTCAACCAACCCAATGTCAGTAGATCAAACTGGCACAATTGAATTGCGTGGTGAAAATGCAGACATCAAAGTAAATGGCGAAAGCATGATGGAAACATTGCGAGGCATTCAGGATAGACTCAATATGTTACGTCCAAATCAGGAACTAGAAGCTGAGTGGGATCAGTTACGTGAACTTGGCAATCAGTATAGAAAATTAGAAGTTGAATTTAAGGAAAAAAGTAAAATGTGGAAAACATTAAAAGCAATGCCAGCACCGGAGATAAAATGACACCTAAACAAAGAATCAAACACATAGTCAAGTGGATCAAGACCTATGCCAAGAGTGCCAAAATCAACACTTTAGTGGTGGGAATTAGTGGCGGCATTGACAGTTCAGTTGTGAGTGCGTTGTGCGCCGAAACTGGCATCAAGACTATTGTAGTACAGATGCCTATACGTCAAAACAAAAAACTAGACAATCGTAGTTCATTGCAGGCTGGGTGGTTGTTGGACCGCTACCGAGAAAATATCACGCACATGAGCATGGACTTGACCCAGGTGTTTACCGCATTTGAAAAAAATCTTGTACCTTACTGTAGAGAAAATGAAGATGAAGCAAGAGTTGATCTTGCATTTGCCAACAGTCGTGCTAGACTGCGCATGATGACCTTGTACCAAATTGCACAAGCACATGGTGGTATTGTGGTGGGCACAGGTAATCGAGTAGAAGACTTTGGCGTGGGATTTTTTACCAAATACGGTGATGGTGGCGTGGATATCAGCCCCATTG
>Ga0114967_10002333_pt1 | contig 15892 bp, 3 predicted proteins | sample M_130628_MF_Meta_FD_92639 | JGI IMG/M metagenome (GOLD analysis project Ga0114967, IMG submission 92639) | Freshwater microbial communities from Lake Montjoie, Canada to study carbon cycling - M_130628_MF_MetaG | ecosystem: Environmental > Aquatic > Freshwater > Lake | place: Lake Montjoie... | reverse complement strand
TATTGCAAAAGTCACGAAGAAGATTATTTTGATTAAAGCGAGTTGAGTAGCGCTGTTAACTGCGCATCTGTTGTTTGCAACATGGTCACTTGAATAGTTTGAGATGCATTTACATTTAACTGCTGAAAATAACTAAATAAGTTTCCATTTGCATCCACTGCAATCGCAATTATTTTTACATCTGATCCATTCGGAACAATTCCCATTGATTGATTATAAGCTTGCATGACGGTTCTAGTTCCTGGCAAGTAAGCAAAGATGGCTACGTTCGTTAAATCATCAACGTTAGAAGCAAATGACAATGTACTTCCTGATATAGTACCCGCTAATTGCGCACAATTAATCCAGCCAAAACGTTCGATAATTGAATTATACCCAATGGTATCAATGCCCCAAAAAGAACTCTGCGAAGAAGTAATGCCAAGAGAAGAAAGGTCATCTGTAAAATCAACGATGCTTCCAGAATTAAAGCCGTAGAACTTTTTGCGTGAACCAGGTAGCGGTGCATCGTTCGGCATACTAACCATAAAGCCAGCGCATCCTGGTAATAAATTTAGTTCAGTACCATTTTTAAAAGTACGAATTCTGATTTCCCCATCAGTAGCTAAAATACGACTCGCCGAAACGGTTGGCATCTGATAATAAATCATATCAGCAGGCGTATACAACTCTACTAATTTCAGAGTAAAAGGATAATCGATTGTATCACCATTCGGTAAACGGACACAATTTTTTCCACCCCAAATTGTTGTTCCTTGATTACCGACAATAGGACCTGGTGATCCATCAATAATGAATTCCTGTTCAGCTTGCTTCTTTGTATCAAGATATGCACTAGGAGAACTATATGCATTTAACTGAGGCTTTAACTCGATACGTTCTTTAGAGCATGCAGCAATTACTAAAACAAGAAATACTAAAGCAATTAGATTTAATTTTTTCATATTTAAAATTAATTTTGTCAATCTTTATAAACAGGGCAGTCCTCTCCTTTTCCACCGCGACAACCTAATACTAACAGCAACCCAACATTAAAATGCGTTTCCTGGAATTTTAAGTTATAACGATACTCAGCAAAAGGTCGAAGACAATGTGTAGTAGTAATACCAATTCCTCCTTCTAGATTCCAGTTATTTAATTCAGCATCTTTCATCAACGATTCATCGTAGTTGGACCAGCGATTAAAACCACCATGCACTAAGGCATAAGCATAGTACTTATTGCGATATAAAAATTTATAATCTAAAGCAGCACCAACTGTCCATTCTGTAATTTTATTAGAAGCAAAATAATAAGAAAACTGTGGAGTTAAACTCACCACGTTATCGGGAAACAACACCACTCTAGCTCCTGCACCAAAACTTTCTGTTTGCACGTTGTAAAGTCCAGAAAGTCCGACACCTGTGTTTTGAGCAAATCCAAAATTGGTTAGCATCAGAAAAGGAATAATTAAAATCTTTCTCGAAAGCATAATAACAACTGATTTTGATTTAAACGATAACAAATTATTTAAATTGTGATGATTATTTTAAAGATGCGAATCATTTAGCTGATCATTTAGTTAATAAACAATAATTTTCTTCTCGATAGAAACACCATCCATTAACAACTTCAAAATATAAATCCCTTTAGGATTTGCAGAGAAATCAATTTGGATATCGTGATTATACGCAGGTAAAATTTCACTAAATAGATGCTGACCTAAATAATTAAAAATATCAATTTGAGTTTTAGAAGAGGACAACTCCTTATCTTCAAAATGAATATTGAACAAACCGTTTGATGGATTTGGAAACACATTAATACTGCTGGCAATGTTTTCTGATTCATTAATTGATAAAACTGGACAAGGATTAATTATATCTGTATATGGAGATCCTTCCGGACAGCCAATTGTCCAGTTACTGCCAATGCTTAAATCTCCATTATAATCAACTAGCTCGAGCGTATAACCATTTCCATCTGCACCTTGAGGCCAATAGACATCATTATCATAACGCATTACCTGATACAATTTACCATCAACATCATACAATCTTAAAACTTCTCCATTACTGCTAAATCCGAAAACAAACGGACTAATTGTAATTGGCAAGAAGGGAAATCTACTTTTAAATAGTAAGGTATCTTGCATTAACACTAACCTACCGGAAGATTGTATAATTGAATTTATTGGCAATACGTAAATATGTGTATTATCACTGTCACTAAACTTCCAACCTGACAAATCAAGAGATGAATTTGAATTGTTATAAATTTCAATCCAGTCTCCAGCATTAGCATTAACGGAAGAGTTGTAATTTACCTCACTAAAAATTAAATTTTCGTTACAAGGTATAAATGGCCCACCTGGCGAACCTCCAATACAACCAGCAAACCAGCTTGATGCAAGTGATGGACTTAAGGTATCATTAATCAATTCAAGGGTCTTACCCCATCCATCGGCTAAGATTGGCCAAGGCAAAGTATCCTGATATCGCATTGTAATAACCACTAAATTATTTTTATCAAATAATGAAAGTGGATCACTTGTATTATTGAAACCAAAACCGATAGGACCTAACGCATTAATTTGTGGAAATTGGCTATGAAAAATTGCAGTATCACTTACCAATACTAAATACTGATTTTGTTGTAAAATAGTTCCTGGCGGAAAAATATAATTGTTTCCAGCAGTGCTATCTGTGAATCGCCAACCGGACATATCCACTGCATCATTTCCGTAGTTATGAAACTCAATCCAATTACCTGAATTGCGAGTACTATCTGAATTATAATTCACTTCTGATATTGAAATTTTACCACCAATTCCTGTATAATTAAAAACAGCTTTAAATGTGGTTGAAGCGATTATATTTCTAGTGATTGCAAGATTAGTATCAATAAGATTTAAAACTGCATTGGTATCCCAATAAGAAAACTCATATCCTGGGTTAGGCAAAGCTGTAAGCTTAACTGGATTCCCATTAAAATAAACTCCTGTCCAAGGCAAACTATCTGGAATAATAGTACTGATTTTTATTTTACCTGCTCCTGCAGGAACAACTTCAAGGGTAACATCAACCTGGGCAGCGAGCGAGAAATTATTTTGAATATGATTTCGAACTTGATTAGTCCTTACAAATAATTGAGATTGCATTATCTGATGATTATTAATAAAAAAATTCATCTGACCAGTAATATTATTAGGATCGCCCCATCTAGAATACTCCTTAGGCATTTCTAAAACAACTTGATTGAACATAGAAGATTCAATGGCAGAAAGCTTATCATATTGAAATGCAGTATTCATTAAATCGGCATATCGATTAATGAAATAATTTTTGAAAAAAGGATTTTGAATGGATTTCAAGAAAATATTAATGTATGGATTATTGGGATCAGCGTTTAGAACATAAGCAATATGATCATCAAATGCGGTTGAGAATCCAAATGGATCCATTGCTCCTTCTAAATCAATCAAGCAAAATCTCCATCGATAATTTGTAGTATTAGAACGATAGAGTTTAATATTGTTTTGTGGCCAATCAACATTACCGGACCACGTTTCACCAATAATATAATCGGCATAATATTTTAAATCAAAATACTTATCTGCATCGTTCCAGTAATTTGTATTTGATGTGCTTAAATTTTTAAATGCATTGTAGTCAACTAAAAAACTATCAACAGAACCTTCTACTGCTCTTAATACACTACCATTCCAATAACTAAGTGATAACAAATCTAAAGAATCAGGATTTGCATTTTCTAATTCTTCAAAATATTCCGCATCCCATTTCTCTCTTAATTCATACATGCCAAAATACTGTCCGTTTACATAAACAGAAATGGGTGTCCACGCCGAATAATAATTATTTGTTTCATCACCCATGCATTTAACTTGTGAAGCATCTTTATAAGGTAACGTTAAATAATAATTACTACCATTTCTGATATAGACACTACTGAATTTAGTACGACTACTCCGATTTGGAATTAATGAATAATTTATCGGCCCATCACCAAGAACTGAATTGTCAAATTCAAGTCGGAAAGAATGCTGAGGCTGAGAACGGCTACCACCAGCACCACCATCAATTTGCATAGCTGTGCGCTGTGAAAATATTAACTGATTAGTCGTGTCGAAATATTCAGCGTAGGCGTCTTTTTGCCAATCAAACTGCCAATTTGTAAATATCCCAGTGCTACCATATAGATTTTTATTATCGGTGATAACCGATAATACTGGCGTTGTATGACTAACCCCGAAAAGATAAGATGATGTAGCAATTGTACTTGGCAAAACTGTTGTTGAAAAAGCTCTTGCCTTTAAAACATTTGAATAAAATATTTGAATGGGCAAACCAGTGTAAAGTGTAGAAGATGAATCAGGATTATCACCGTTTAATGTGTATCTGATTTCAGAATTAACTGCATTAGGATTGCTTAGTAATACAGAAAAAATATTATTGTAAATACCAGAAGGTTTCGAAATAACTGGAGGTGCCAAATAAGAATAATAAGCTTGAGACGAATTATTTGTTGCTTCTAAAGATGAGTTTAAAAAAGTTGCAATATTAGAAGATGTGTCTGGAAAACAACCAACACTATTATCAGGTTGACTTACATTTACAAACAAAGAACTTTGAAGTTGTTGATTGGGAGAAAATAAATAAACAGTATCGCCAGAACTTTTTAACTTAAAATTCGTGTGTAATCTTTTATCATAATCAAGCGGCTCAAAATCACTGATCACTTCATTATAACCTACCAGTTTCATTGAAAAATTAATGTAATCATAAAACGTATTTGGATCGGTGGAAACAACATCGAATGCTAATGAATCAATTGAACCTGGAGTTAAGCCAGCTGCTAATAATTCAGAGGCAGGTATTATCATTTGCGTTTTTGAAGCCCAATACCAATTGCCATAAGGTGCGGGATAATCATAGGGTGAATTTTGAACTGTACCATTACCAATTACAACATTATTAATTTTAATATTTGGTCGCAGATTAGTTTTAGAACCATATAGAGCATCGCATATATTTGGACTACCATCTTGGTAATTTAAAACCGTTGCATTATATGGCATTGAAGTTTGATTAAAAACCGAATTAGTCGTATAGCCTGCTGAACTATAAGAACACATATTAATCAACAACGACGACACTCCATCCCATTCGATAGAACTTGATAAGTTATGATTATTCCATCCAACAACAGGATTATAATTTGTTGCACTAAGAACATCAATAAATGAAGTAACCGGTTTTTTATCCTTTCCACTACAAAATATTAACTTGTATTCACCTGGTAATAACTGCGTATTGGGAAACACCCATTTCGTTGGATTATTAACCTCATCGGTTAATGAGTAATTTAATAATTGCAACGTATCCATTGAGGGATTGTAAATTTCAATCCAATCAGGATAATCCCCATATTCATCAGCTATTGTTGTGTAATTTTTATTGGACCCCTCGTTGATATAAACTTGAGCAAATGCCGATTGAATATTTAAAATCAATGCAATAAAAATACAAGCAAAATAACTTTTCATCATAAACAAGGTGTTTATTACTTTTAATAAGTGTTAAAGATAATACTGCTACGGATAAGTACCAAAATAAAAAATGATTTGCTGAAAAGCGATAGGCTGCAAAGCACCTAAAATGATTTTAAAAAAAAATGAATTAAAAAGACAAACTAAAGCTTTATCAGCTTCTTAGAAAATAGTTTATCGCCGATGCTTAACTCAAGGAAATAGTTTCCACTCAATAAATAAGGAAAGTTAATTTTATCGAATGCAAAAACGCCATTATTGTAATCTTCTGAGTATACAACACGACCTAACACATCATATAAATTCAATTTGTTTATTGCAACTCCTTGATTAAAATTAAACACAAGCTCATCGTTGGCAAAATAAGCATTTAACAACTTGATTTCACTGTTAACATCCATGTCAACAGCTTTAATTTCACTTAAAGTAGAATGCCCATCAAAATCTGTCTGACGCAAACGATAATAATTAATACCCGAATGCGGATTATAATCTGTAAATAAATAATTCAAAACTAAATTGGAATTCCCTGCTCCATCAACATCTCCTATTGGAGCAAAATTCATTGCATCTAAACTTCTTTCAATTGTAAAGTAATCATTATTTACTTCAATGGCTGTTGCCCATTTACAATCAACTTGCTGATTATTTTTAACTGCATTGAAACTTAATAATTGAATTGGCAATGGACTACTATTTCCAGCTCCTGTAAAGTTGGAGAAGCTATTTAATCCATACCATGTAAATGATTTACCCGCTACGTTATGGGAGCCAACAATTCCAAGAATGTTATTTGCATTAGATCCAGGACAACCTGTCCAGCCATTTAATGTATTATACTTTATTGGATATAAAACACCTGAACCAATCACATCAGTAATATTCTGATAATTGTACATCACATCGTAATCGATAGTAGACAATAAATTTAAAGGCTCTACTATCCAGTAACGATTCAAATAATCGGTTGTAACAATCAAGTTAGGCTCTTTACCTTTAGCAACTTTCGATTTAATTGCACTACCAGTTTGTGTTCCGGTGATAAATGAGATTGTAAATGGTGTATAATCTGTTGAGTCTCCTAACGGCAAAGAATAGGTGCTATTATTATTGGTTCTGCAAATGAAATACCCCAACTCTGCATTAAGATGCTTATTGACTCCTGCTCCTATCAATAACCCATCTTGCGCAGTTGTACCTAAGGTCATGTTTTTACCATTAAGTGATAATCTTCCAGTAGTAAACTCAAGAATGCTATCAACCTGCAAATCTACATTCAACTTAATTGCATTACCTGTTTTAGAATTATTGATCAACAAGTGATTTATATTTTGAGTTGATGCGCCACTAATATACTGAAGCACATTTCCCTTTAACGATATCTTACCTAATCCGAAATTAGGCGAACCATTATTTATAATATCACCATAAACATTCAAATCTTTATTTGAATTGATAGTGACAGATGATGAAGAATTTAACTGAAGATTTTTACATAATGCTAATGCATTAGTTGAAACAATCGGATAATAGCCGCCATCAGGTGTAGATGGAATTGTTACGTTTGTAATAGCCGTTGGCAATTGATTACATCCCCAGTTTGACAAAGTATTCCAATCGTTGGTATAACCCAACCACTGTCCAGGATTTTCTACAATTACATTTACTGGAGTGCGTATGCCATTTGTACAAGTACCGAAATTTGCTTGTGCAAAATAAGTTGCATTTGTATTTAATGAAGGAGTATTAAATGTTAAGCCACTTAACAAAGGTGCCCCACCAGTATTTGTTGAATACCATTGTATATTTCCTGATGTAGGATTAGCCTGCAAGGTAGCAGTTCCCGAAGAACATATTTTAGTTGCAGAAGTAGATATGATAAATGGAATTGGATTTATTGTTAAAGTTACCACATCAGTATCGCCTATACAACCTGTTGCATTTGCAGTAGGAATTACATTATAATCTACATATACTTGCGCTGTTGACAATGGATTTATTAATGTTTGATTAATAACTGTTCCATTACCATTAGCAACACCCAATACATTAGCAGTATTTGAATTTACATTCCATGAAAAAGCAGAAGGTATATTACCGACTAAAACAGTATTTGTAGCAGCACCACTACAAATATCAGGATTAGTTAAATTTGATAAATACGGTTTAGGATTTATTGAAACAATAACAGGATTAGTTGTTTTACATCCTGATAAAGTATCAACTGCCTGAATATAATAAGCACCAGGATTGGTTACATTACTTGGTGTTGTTAATACACTTGTTGCTGAACTATTAGTAAAATAACCAAATGATAAGTTTGGGGAACTTCCAGTTGTTACTGTCGATTGCGTTAAATTGACTCCATAAGGATCACAAACTGCAGGTGGTGTGGTAATTTGCAAAACAGGATTAGGCTTGACAGTTAATGTATAGGAACCGTTTTGCGCTTGTAAACAAAAAGAAGCATTTGAATAAGTCAGATTTTTTAAATCATATGTAAATGTACCAACCGTATTTGTTGGAGGAGTAATATTTACAAATGTATTAGACCCAGCACTAGTAACTGAATTATTAACACCATTTATCGAATAGAAAAAAGTATATGGCGCAATAGCACCTGACCCCGTTAAAGTAATAACTGGCGCAGTACCATTTATACAGACAGAACCAGTTGTTGCAGCAATGGAAGCAGATCCATTAAGACTAACGGTAATTTCGGAACTCTCAGTTTTAGTACAACCATTTGTTCCCGTAACGCTAGAATAATAGACAACCGGAGCCGAAGGTGTAAATGTGACGGAAGCAGAAGTAGAACCACCAGGTGTCCAATTATAGGTAAATGTATTGGAAACAGTTGTTCCCGACTTAATAAAATTAGGATTGCCCACTGTCAAACCATCGCGATAAAAAACTAATGTTGAATTGTCAATTGCGAGTGAATTATCTGGTTCATCCATTTTGTAATATGCAACTAAATTACCAGTAGTTTGAGGGTAATTACTTGTCATATCAGATGCAATCTGTGCTGATGAAATATCTGAATTAAAAATTCTTACCTCATCCATTTGACCATTCCAATAGCGGCCACCGCCACCCCATCTTCCTAAACGTAAAAACTGCGAACCATCGTAATAAATAGCTCCGTAATTCCAAATAGCGGATGTAACCATCACACCATTCACATAAACCTGTAATGCTGTATTTGACTTTACTAATGTAACATGTTGCCATGAATTGGCTGTTAAGGTAAATGTAACTCCAACACTTCCGTAAGGTGTGTAGCAAGAGAATATGTATTGATTAGCAGTTGCATTATTTTGCTGACAAATCCAACCACGACCAGTGAATGAATAATTATCATCAATAATACATGCATTAGGAGTTTGAATTGACCCTGGTCTCAACCACATCTCTACTGCAAAATTTCTGTAATTAAACCAATTTCCTAAATCAACATTTTGTGATGTACCATCAAAACGAATTGCATTATTTAAAGTAGTAGGATTAGCCATTAAAGTGACAGATGCCCCTTGACAAATTGGAGAAGTATTACCTAAAACTTCGACTATTGGAGGCTCGAAATTATTATAAACCACAAAATTAGTTGAAGTGCTGCATCCGTTAGTTGCTGTATAAGTCGCTACATAAGTACCCGGTTGCGTAACCACCCTAGAAGGATTTGTTGTATTATCATCCCATAGCAAAACACCACTACCCGTTGCGTTTAAAACGATCGATGATATGTTGCAATCTAACTGATGATTGTTTCCAGTAGTCGTAACATCTACTATCGGTGATGGATTAACGATAACCGTAACAGGTTTTATATCAGAACAGCCTGCTCGAGTTCCTTTAATATAATAAGTTCCAGCTCCTACCGACATTGGATTTGAGATTGCAGTTGTAGCTGCCGCATTCATAAAATAGGAAATTGTGATATCACTTGAAGTACCAGCAGTAATTGATGACGATGTTAGATCAACAGTAGAAGGGCTACATACAGCAGGAGGATTAGTAACGACTAAAGTTGTTCCGTAATAGCGTGCATTATTTGAAGTATAAACAATACCTGCACAACCATTAAATCCTGATACAACCGAACAAGTTAACACATCAGTATTTAATAAAGTTGCATTTGTGTAAGTTGTTAAAGCACCACTTTGAACAGTGATGCCATTTATTTTCCAAGCGTAATTTGCACTTCCTACATTGGTTGCACCTACTGTGTACGCTCCAGCACTCGGATTACTTACTAATGCATTAGAGATAGTACCACCAGAATTATAAATAGAAACATCGACCAATAAAGGTAATGTAGTAATATTAACAGTAGAAGTATAAAGCAATACATTGTTTTTATAATACTTCGCGCGATTTTGTCCTGTTACTGTTTCAATTGAAATTTTCAAGATATCATTTGGTACATAAGAACCAGAATACCCACGATCAACACCCGACTCCATAATTCTTAATTCACCGGTTGCTAATAAATGATATGCGTAAGCAATAGTTGTATTTGCAGCACTGGCATTTGTCAAACTTAAACCTGCCATGCGGGCTTTATTATTTTCTGATGCAGTAAACTGAAAGCTACCATTCAAACTAACTGTATTCCACGAGGCAGCTCCACCATCCCATAAACCATCGGACTGTACCTTTACTAAATTATTTGTAGTTGCTTTCGTATTTAACAAATCAGTTGTTTTCCATTTTACCTCTTCCACTAAATAATTACATGAAGTTGCAACAGGCACACCTTTCATATAACAATCGATGTTAGTTGGAGCAATAATATTATTTATAACCTCATTTGAATTAATTGGTTGATTATTGCTACAACCAGCAAGGTTTGGCGTTAAATCGCATGTAACAACATCTAGATTATTTAAAGTGGTATTCGTATAGTTCGATGCACTACTTGATTGCAAAATCAAACCATTTACCTTCCAATTATAAAGTGGACTAGTTCCCGCATTAACTGAAACTGCTTCAAAAGTTCCTCCATTAAAATTAACCACAACAGGGTTTGTAATCGTAGAACCTAAATCATACAAAGAAGCATCTACTAATAAAGGTAATGTTGGCGCCAACGCACTTGAAAAGACGAGTACATTGTTTACATAATATTTAACTGCACTTGCTTCTACTGCAATTTTAAAAGTATCATTTACCGCATACGTTGAAACGACTCCCTTAAAAACACCTAACTCATAAACACGATACGTAGCATTATTATCTAATAAAAATGCATAACGAATTGAATTTTGATCATATCCAGTATTGGTTGTACTTAATCCAATCATTCTTGCTTTATTACTTTCAGCTGCTATGCATTGAAAATATCCATTGTTGCTTACTGTATTCCATGATGCGGCACCTCCATCCCATGTTGTAGCACTGGATGTTTTAATTAACTGATTTGTATTTTGAATCGACATACAAGAAGAAAGCTCTCCTGTTTTCCATTTCACTTTTTCTACCACTAAAGCGCAAGAAGTTGCAACAGAAACACCACGCACTGCAAAGTCAACGTTGATCTGAGGAATAATAAAATTGGTAATTATATTCGATGCAAACAATTGAGAAGAACATCCTGTTGGTGTTGCCTGCACATCACATGAAACGACATCTCCATTCAGTAAATTTAAATTCGTATAATTTGCGGATGTTCCACTTTGAACAACCAATCCGTTTAACTTCCAATTATAAACAGGATTCGTTCCTCCATTAACAAGATTAGCATTAAATACTCCACTACTATAATTTGTAATAACAGCATTTTTCACTGTTCCACCCTGATCATAAATAGATACATCAACCATCAAAGGTAATGTTGGTGTTACAAGACTTGAATAAATAAGCGAGCCATTCTTGTAATACTTTACTACGTTTGCTTCAACGGATATTTTAAAGATATCATTTGTAGTATAAACAGCAGCAGGAATTGCGATGGTTGTTCCCGACTGGCGAATATCAAATGTTCCTGTATTTGTTAGATAGATTGCATATTGAATTGAAGTCCAATCAGCATTAGGATTCGTTGAACTTAATCCAATCATTCTAAACTTATTATTTTCTGCTGCGGTAAACTCTAAATATCCATTATTGTAAACCTTATTCCAAGAGAAAGCACCACAATTCCAAGTAAAGTTTTGCGCTCTGACCAATCCATTTCCATTTACAATTTGTGCATCTTTCGATAGATCTGAAAGCTTCCATCGAACCGGCTCTGTTATTATTGCGCAGGTGGCACTCGATGGATTTGAAGTAATTGAGAAATCTAAATTTGCAGGATTCGTTTTAGCAATTACAATGTAGTTTGAAAAATAAGGGAAAGGCAAACATCCGTTCACGTTTGAAGTTACGATACTTGAAACAGTATCACCGACAATTAAACTTGTATTTGTATAAGAGGAAACAATTCCATTTTGTACAGAAACACTATTTACAAAAAACTGATAATTGGGACTAGCACCTGCGTTTGTAGCACCTGCCTGAAACACGCCTGCATGATAATTTGAAACAATAGTATTTGAAACAGTCGCTCCTAAATCATACAATGAAACATCTATCTGCAAAGGAAGAGTTGGTGTAACAGCCGAAATATAAAACAATACTCCATTACGATAATACTTTACAGTGTTATTTTCAACAGCAATTCTAAAAATATCGTTAGCAGTATAACTCCCAAATCCCCCACGGTTATTATTCGATTCATAAACGCTAATACCCGCTGTATTATTCAGAACAATTGCAAATTGAATAGAGGCCAAATCGTTCGCTGTATTTGTAGTTGACAAACCAACAGCGCGCCACTTATTTATTTCAACAGCTTTAAACTCAAAGTATCCATTATTTTGAACTGTATTCCAAGATGCTGCGCCTCCATTCCAAGTTCCACCTCCTTGTATTTTTAATAATGAATTATCTGCTAATGCAACTGTATTATATTTATTAAAATCACTCTGCTTCCATTTTACTTGTTCAATACCTATATAACAAGAACTTAATGAAGGAACAGATTTCAAATAAGCGTCAACACTATCAGGCTTTACAAATACATTCTCAATATAATTTGAGGATAATAGCTGAGAGGTGCATCCTGGAAGATTACTTAATAACTGACAAGTAACAGTATCATGATTTAATAAATTATTATTTATATAAACAGATGCGGGTCCTGATTGCATCACAACTCCATTCACCAACCAATCGTAATTACCTCCATTTAAAATATTCGTCTGAAATCTTCCATTATTATAATTAGAAACTTTTGCATTCGTTACAGTAGCGCTTAAATCATTTAATGAAACATCAACTAACAATGGCAAATTGGGCGCGATGTTACTTAAATAAACAAGCACTCCATCTTTAAAATATTTTACTACACCTCCATCGACTTTAATTCTAAAAACTGCATTTGGCTGATAAGGCAAAATCAAACCACGATCAATACCACTTTCATAAATTCTATAGTTACCATCATTTTGTAGATAAAAAGCAAATTGTATGGAAAGATGATCAGAAGAATTATTTGAATTGCTTAAACCGACACAACGCAACTTATTATTTTCCGTAGCAGTAAATTCAAAATAACCAAAATTAGCAACGGTATTCCAGGAAGCGGCACCTGCATTCCACAATCCAGTTCCTGCATTTCGAATTAAGCTATTCGTATTAACAACCGTCACATTACTGATTAAGTCACTTAACTTCCACTTCACTTGCTCAACGACCATTTTACATCCTGGTAAAACGGGAGATCCTTCTATGAAAAAATCTGCTGTTTGTTGCGGTGCTGCTTTAATTGTAATTGTATTAGACAAATATGAAGTTGTCGAAAGACAAGGACCTAATGTAAAGCGACAAGTAATTACATCATTGAGATTAAGTAATGAATTATTGTATGCGGGATTAACTCCACTTTGCATAGCAACACCATTTACCATCCATGTATAAGTTACACCTTTACCAGCCTGTGCTATTGTAGCTATAAAGCTTCCGGTATTATAATTATAAACCATGGCGTTGGTAATTGTAGCACCAACATCAGACAAAGCTGCATTAGCGTACAATGGTAAAGAAGGAGTAACTGTACTGGTAAAAATCAGTGCTCCATTTTTATAATACTTTACAATTCCTGATTCAATTGCAACTCGAAACACGTCACCAGAAACATATGTCCCGAAGTTACCACGATTAGTACCAGTTTCATAAATACCCACTGCTCCATTGCTCTGCAAATAAATAGCATATTGAATAGTTGTATATGACGAACCACCGTAAGAAGCGCTTAAACCAGCCATTCTAGATTTATTAACTTCGGTTGCTGAAAATTCGAAATAACCATTATTACTTACTTTATTCAACGAGATAGCTCCACCATCCCACGCAGTGGTAAGTAATTTTGTTAAGTTATTTCCAATCTTTTGAATTTTAGTTAAGTCGTTATAGTTAGTAAAGCGTTTCCATACAACTTGCTCACCTGCAATTCTACATGAGCTTTGATCAGGAACACCAGCTATAAAATAACTTATTGAAGGATTCGGCTCTAACGGTCTTCGTTTAATCAAATTAGAAGGAAACAAAGTTATAACACAGCCGTCATAGCTGATATCACATGAAAGAATATCTGAATTGTTAATCGAGAATGCATTAAAAACAGAGTTTGTAGCACCTGTACTTACTCCATTTATTTTCCAATCATAATTTAAAACTGAAGAACCATTATAAAAAACAGCTGAAAAAGTTCCACTGTTTAAATTCCACACCATTGCATCTAAAACTGTCGCACCTATATCATTTAGTGAAGCATTAACATACAATGGAAGATTGGGTTGCGTCAAACTTGTATAAAACAGTTCTCTGTTTTTGTAATATTTAATCTGGTTCCCTTCAACAGCAATTCGGAAAGTATCTGTATTGGTGTAATTAGTAAAAGTAGCCCGATTAGTTCCAGACTCATAAACAGAAAACACTCCATTATTTTGAAGATATATCGAATATTGAATTGTAGTATAAGAGGAACTGCTATATGTTGTACTTAATCCTATTATCCTTCCCTTGTTAAGTTCTGACACTCTAAATTCAAGAAAACCTTCCTGCCCTACTGAATTGAATGAAAATGCAGCTGCATCCCATCCCGTAGTCAACAACTTAGTTAGTCCGTTCCCGTTATAAGCCAACTTTTGTTTATCATAAAGATTGGTATAAGCCCATACTACTTGTTCACCAGCATACGAACAAGCTGCAGAATCAATTGTTCCTTTTATATAACCTATAGCAGACGGATTAGCAGTTTGATTGGTATAGATGATTGAATTCGATGTTACATTTGCGTTGTAACAACCTTGCAATTGTAAGTCGCAAGTAATAATATCATTCGCAAGTAGCGATGGATTAGTGTATGTATTGGTGTTTATTCCAGTAGCTACTCCATTTACTTTCCAATTTAAAACATAAGGAGAATAAATACTTGATACAGCTGCTGTAAAAGAAGAATTATTATAATTCCATACATATGCATCTGTTATTGTAGCACCAATATCATATAAAGCTGATGATGCATACAAGACTGCAGGAGGAGTTAACGTACTTGTGTAAAAAATTGTTCCGTTTTTATAATAGCGAATAACGCTATTATCCATTGCAACGCGAAAAACATCATTCGCAACATAAGAACCAAAAACACCTCTGTTAATGCCAGATTCATAAACACCAATAGTACCGTTAGCTTGAAGATAAAGTGCATAATCGATGTTTGTATAGGATGGTCCCGTATACACAGCACTTAGTCCGGCCATTCTGTTTTTATTAACCTCAATGGCTTTAAACTCTAAATATCCATTGTTATTAAGCGCGTTGGCAGATATTGCACCTGCATCCCATTGATTCGTTAATTTTTTAGTAAGCGAATTACCCGTGATAATTAATCGATCATAGTTTGAAAGGTTTAAGTATTTCCATACTACCTGCTCACCAGATTTTTTACATCCTGATGCATCATATACCCCTTTAATGAAAAATTGCAAAGATGCATTTGGCAATACATTTTTTATAACTATTGTGTTCGCGTTTATTACATTGCTCAAACAACCTGATAATTGCATGGAGCATGTTACAATATCATTTACAGCTAAAGATGGATTTACATACGAAGAAGAAACACCAGACTGAACAAAAACATTGTTGACCTTCCAATTAAAAGTTGGATTTGCTGGCGCGTTTAAAGTATAAGCGTTAAATGTAAGTGCACTACGATTATAAACAATCACATTTGACAATACACCACCAATATCAGAAATATTTGCATTTACATATAATGGAAGTACAGGTGTTACT
>Ga0114967_10002331_pt1 | contig 15901 bp, 10 predicted proteins | sample M_130628_MF_Meta_FD_92639 | JGI IMG/M metagenome (GOLD analysis project Ga0114967, IMG submission 92639) | Freshwater microbial communities from Lake Montjoie, Canada to study carbon cycling - M_130628_MF_MetaG | ecosystem: Environmental > Aquatic > Freshwater > Lake | place: Lake Montjoie... | reverse complement strand
CTAGTTATGCAAAGCATGACTGTAATACCCTATTACCTAGTTATGCAAAGCATGACTGTAATACCCTATTACCTAGTTATGCAAAGCATGACTGTAATACCCTATTACCTAGTTATGCAAAGCATGACTGTAATACCCTTGAACAAACAGACGAAAACAATATAATTATAAGAAATATTGATTTGTTTTGTAAATTTTATAGTGAAAAAGTATTAATAAATAATATTAAAAATATTTCAAGATATGATGTTTTAAGAACACAACCCAGATTATCAAAAGAATTTATTGATAATTATATATTAACTGATGATGACGATGATGACGATATTACTATAGAAACATTATACAACTATCAACCATATTATTTTGTGAATAAATAATTATTTTTTTTTAATTTTAAGTATTTACTTTTGTATTTTAAGTATTTATTCTTAAACAAATAATTATTATTTTCTTCATTCATTAAAGATTCATCTTTAATTTGTTTATTTATAAAATAATTACAATCTTCAATAGGAATAAAATTATGTATTAATTCATAAGTTTTAGCATTATAAATTATTTCTCCATATCCAAAATGATTAATACCATGAGAATGTAAATCACATATACAATTACATACTTTAGTATTATAATAGTCATTTTTAACATTATTTTTTTGTATCTCTAAAGTATATTTATCAACAACTATACTTTTTGGACGTGTATATGGTGTTAAATTATCTAATGATCCACCACCTGTACCAACTATTATTTGATCAATATAATCTAAATCTTTATATATTTTACTATATTGATAAATATGATAATCTGCACATAAATATGTAAAAGGAATATCTTTATAAAATTTTTTTTGTTCAAATATTAAATCAATTAATGGCTTAATAGTTGCGCTTTTATCACGTTCACCTAATTCATTTGCATCTTTTCCAATATCACATTTAATTTTATATGTTAATAATGGTTCATGACCGCAAATTAACACATGTTTTATTTTATCTTTATAATGATTTAATACATCAATGATAAATTTTTTTTGTTTTCCCATTATATCATCGTGATCTTTTAATGCTGTATAACAATTTACTTTAATATCAGAAGATTTATCTAGACTATATTCTGGTGCATATATTGTCGTATCAATATATATAATTAATAATGTATCATAATCATCATAACCATATGGAAACTTAATATCATAACCATATTGTAATGAATCTGGATTATATTTTGGCAAATCATTTAATTGATAATTAAGATTTACACATTCTTGATTTATACCATCATTAATATCATGATTTCCCATTATTAATTTCTTTCGAAGATTGATATCAGCAAGACATTCAAAACCTTTTTTCATATCTTCAATTTTTATTGTTGGTAATTCTTTATCTTTTATTTTATCTTTTTTTTTATCTTTACAAGGTTTATCACCATTATTTATTAGCGGATTTGGTGGACATTTAAAACCTTCTTTATTAATAACATCTATTGATGTTAAATCAGAACATTTATCTTCTTTATCTTTATCTTTATCTTTATCTTTATCTTTATCTTTATCTTTATCTTTATCTTTCATAGGATAAAAATTATCACCTAATATTATCATAAATTCATAATCTTTTTCGTTCTTTTTTATTAATTCACTAACTTTTTTTTGACCACTTCCATCTATGCATCCTATATTCCAACATCCAAAAGCTGCTATTTTAATCATATTAATATATATATATTATAATACAAAATAAATTAAATAAATTAAATTTATTTAATTTATTTTATTGATTTTTTTATCAAGATTGATAAATTTCCTGACATTTTTTATTTAATAAATCTAAATTATATTTCCAATCAATATTTGTAGCGTGTGATATTTCGCAATTTAAATTATCAAAATTACTATTTATTAAATCAATTAATAATTTATTTTTATCAATACCTAAATCAATATTACCTAACTCAATTTCTGTTTTTAGATACATACATAAATTGTAAACTTCTTGTTTATAATCTTTATTATCATCATTATCTTCATCATTTTCTAATTCATCTAATAATTTTAATTTATCATTAATATAATCTATTGTTACAGTATTATAAGATAATTCTTCTAGTACTGGTTGTAAAAATTCAGTCCAATCGGGTTTTTTACATATCAAAATATTAATACGATTTTGTAATTCTATTTTATTTTCATTTAAAAACATTTTTTCGACATCATCCATTTTATCATCATCATTGTTAGGTGTATCTATTTTATGAGTACCAATCATTGAATAATTATCTTGAAGATATTTAATAGTTTCAATTAATTGTAAATTGTTCATTTGGTCTAATCGTTCTTCAATTAATTTAAATTCATTTAATATGTCATTTTTATTTTCTTCTAATATTTTGTCATTTATTTGTAAATTACTTAATGCATTTTCAATATGTGTTTTAATTAAATAAATATTTTGAATATGTAATAATTCATCTTGATCTATATCTGCTAAATCATATAATTGATCATTAATACAAATTTCTGGAATGTCTTTAATTAAAATATTTTTTTCTATTCCTGATTTTCTATCAGTAATTATTACATTAATAATTGAATTTAAATTTATTTTAAATGCAATATCAATTATAGGAACACCACCAGCTGTTACTTTATCAAAAATAAATTCACCAATCAAAAAATTTTTATTGGCAATTTTCCGTTCACCTTGATATATTTTAACTTTTATTGAGGTATCACATGGTGAATCTGTTGTATATCTTTGATTACGTTTTACAGGTAACGGCGTATTTTTAGGTATAATTATAGAATATGAACCATCTGCTAATTCAACACCTAATGATAGAGGTAATACATCCATTAATATAACATCATCAGATATTGTATATTTATTTTCAATAATACCTGCATATAAACCGGCACCTTCAGCCACGACAGTTTCTAAATTAGGATAAATCCATTGTTTTATATTAGACAAAGATAAACTTTCAGTAACCCGTTTAATAGTTGATTGTAATATTGGGATTTTACTACTACCGCCTACTAAAATAATATAATTAATATTTGGCATATTATTAATTATTTGCAATAAAGTATTTTCAATTTTTTCAATTAATTTATTTGATAGATTTTCAAATTTAATTCTTGATAAACTGTATTCATAATTTTTAATTTTAATATCAAATGTATCTAAATAAGTTAATTTTTCTTTAATTTTTTGTGCTTGATTCCATAAAATATTATTATTTGTAATATTATTTTTTCTTAAAATATCATCAACTATTATTTGTGTGAAATCATTACCACCTAAATCATTTAAGCCTTCACTATGTATTACTTCAAAAAATAAATCTGTTTTTTGTAAAATTGTAAAATCCATTGTTCCACCTCCAGTATCAATAACTAATATCATTTCATCTAAACTTGATGAATGATTTAAACCATAAGCAAGAGCTGCTGCACTTGGTTCATTTATAATTCTAATTACTTTAAAACCAACTGCTATAAATGCACCTTTTATTATTTCACGTTGTAAATCATTAAAATTAGAAGGTACAGTAATAACAGCTTTTATAGTACAATTTGTATCTGATATTTTAAGATTTTTATAAATTAATTCATATAAATGTTTAAAAAATATAACTAATAAATCTGTATGAGTAAATTTTGTTTCTGTTAAATTAAATGTATTAATATCTCCAATTGTAACTTTAAAACTATGTATTATATTTTGACAATTTATTGGAATATAATTACCACAATATAGTTTATCATTTATTCTTCCAATTTTTGAAGGTATAGTTTTAAAAACCCCATCGGTAATAACTGATACTTTATTATTTACAAATTGTGTAATAACTGTGTTTGTTGTTCTAAAATCAATACCAACTAATATTTTTATATTAATATAATATTAAAAAAAAATAATTATTTTAAACTTATTATTTTATTTTAATTTAATTTTACCCTTTGAATTAATTAATCCAACTATTTGATTTTGTTTATTATCAACAATATCATATATTTCACTTGTTTCCAAATCTCTTAAATAATATTTTTGTTTATAAATCAGTAATTCAAAACCATTTATATCTTCAAACATATCAGGATCAAATTGATTGTCTGATTCTACAATAGGTTCTTTTTTAGTTTTTGACTTTTTAACTTTTTTTGTTTTAACTTCTACTTTTACTTCTTCATTAACTGTTTCTTCTTTAACAGTTTCTTCTTTAACAGTTTCTAAAATTAATTCGTGACTTATTTCTGGTGTTAATTCTATTTTTTCTATATAATGTGTTGTTTTTTTAAGTCTTTCTAATTGACCTTCTAATATTTTAATATAATTATTTTTTTCAGATAATTGTTTATTTATTGATGTAATATAAGAAACTTTTTTTAAATCATTAAATTCTTCTTGTTTTACAGTTAATTTATTAGATATCAATTCTATATCATTATCATATTTAAAATTTGCTGCAATAATTTTTTTATTAAGATCATCAATAACATTATTTAATTGTAATTTTTCATGTGTAATATCTGTTATTTTATTATTAAGATCATTGATAACATTATTTAAATTTGATTTTTCAAGTGTTAAATCTGAAATTGTATTATTAAGATTAGAGAACATTGAAGTGACTTTATATAATAAACTATCTAATGTTTCAGTTGTTTGCATTAATTATATATAAAAATTGTTTTTATATATTATTAATTCAATATTTTATATATATAATTAATGGAAACTAACTATATTAACATACAATATATGAATAATACTGTAACTATACTACAATATGTATCAGAATCGAATATACAATTTAATAAACGTATTGAATATATTAGATTATTAGAAGCAGCTAAAGTTGAATGGATCGATGCTTATAAATATTCTAAAATTTGGTACTGTATTAAATTTAAAAAATGTAAATATTTACCGGAAATATATAATAAAATAATATCATATGAAAAAAATAATTATTAATCACCTTGATCTGCAGCCCATTTTTTATTTAGTTTACCACCTGTTATATTTCGAGAATCATCCCACTCTTTTAAATTTACAGGATAATTAGATGAAGCCGATGGACATACTTTACAAGGTGCAGTATTTATACAAACTGGTGGTCTTGCCATTGGTACTTGCCATTTATTTGTATTTAAAATAGTATATTCATTATCCCAATTATTTGCAATTTTATTACCTAGTGGATCATAAAATTCTGATGGTAATTCACTATAATCACGATCATTTTTTACTGTTTTATTTGTTTCACCTTCTTTTTTTAATATTTCAAGTGATGCAATAACTTCATCTAAAGTTAATAATTTAGAACGTATTTTTGTTTTAATATTATTAATTTCAACATTATCTAAAATACCTTTATTTTCTAAACCAGATATTAATGATTCAAAATATTTATTTGCAATTGTAGAATCTGACGGTGATACAGCTGTTTGTGATTGAATTTGTTGTTTAAGCTGTGATATTTGCATTTCCATATCTTTCTTAATTTTTTCAACTTCTAATCCACAACTCGTTTTAATATCATTAGCATTAGTATTAGTATTAGTAACAGCATTAGTATTAGCATTAATATTAAATTCAGTATTAGCATTAGTATTATCATTACTATTAAATTCAGTATTAGTATTAATATCGTATATAGACATTATATTTTTAGCATCTTCAATATCTTTTTTTATATCATTTAAAAAAATACCAAAAGATATATTTTGATTTACAATAATATATTTTTCTTGAAGAATTAATCTCCATGAGTTTATAATGGTTTTATGAGTATTTATTATTGAATTACGATCATTTTCAAGTTCTTTTTTTTTATTAGGATCCAAACTTTGATAAGACAATTTTTTAGTATTATCTATTAATTGTGTTGTAACAATATTATGTGCATCTAAAATTTGTATTTCCCTATATATAAGATCAATAAGATTTTGAATTTTGTCAGCTTCTTCAATATTCTTATTATTTTCAGATATTGTTTTTCTTTTTTTTAAATCTTCTATATTACTTTTTCTTAAATATAATAAATATTTAATATCATTTAGTTCATTTTCTGATATAGTCATTTGTAAGTTATTTTGAATACTTGCAGTTGGATTATAAAATATAACATCATTTTTATTATTTGGATCTTCTGGCGGTGGCGGTAGTGTTGGTGCTGGTGCTGGTGCTGATTGTCCGGTTGCTGGTGGTTGTCCGGTTGCTGGTGGTTGTCCGGTTGCTGGTGGTTGTCCGGTTGCTGGTGGTTGTCCGGTTGCTGGTGGCGGTGCATTCATATCTTCACGATTTTTACCCCCAATTAAATTTACTACTGTTTCTTTTAAAATACTAAATGGATTTGTATTTCCAAAATTACTTATTTCATTTTGATTTTGATTTTTAATGAATAAACAATCTAAACATATAAAACCAATTGTAATAATTAATAGTAATAATAATAAATCTTTGTCAGCTAATTTAGTCGATGGTAACATTTTTAATATAGCGTAAATAATACCTGAAACAATAAGATATTTAACAATATCTTTTGTACAAAAGAATGAATTGTTCATTTATATAACATATTAGATATTTTTTTTAGTTTATTTTAACTTATTTTTATATATTATGATTAAAAATAAAATAACTATAATTAATACTAAATTTAATGAATACATAATAAATAATAATGAAACATAAGGATATATCCTATCAGCAAAATTTGAAAATATAGGAGCTATAACATCATTTTCTATTATTATTTTATTTTCTGGTTTATTAATTTCTATAACTAATTTCGATATAAAATCTTTTGTAATTTTATCTAACATTAATAAAAAAAAGATTTTATATGTTTTATAACCCATTATTAACAAACTTAATTATTAACAAATACAGATACATACTAATTATTAGCATAATTAGTTTATAATCAATAAAATGATTTTTTAAATGATAATTAATAATTTAAAAAATTTGATAATAAAATATGTTATAAAGGTTTTCTAATATATACCAATAAGCAATGTCTGTAAATCCTACGTATTATAGCGAAGATGTTAAAAAAATCAGCTGTATAGAATTCAGTGTCTTTAGAAATAAAGATGTAAAACTGTATTCTGCAGTAAGTAGTGATCCATTTGGGATTGATTTGGCTGAATCATATGAAAATTATGAACCTAAAAAAGGAGGTTTAGTTGATTTGCGGTTAGGTACATGTGATATTTATTTGCCATGTACTACATGTGGTCAAAATTCACTTGATTGTCCTGGTCATTTTGGTCATACTATTTTAGCTAGTCCAGTATTTAATTTTGGTTTTTTGAATCATTTAAAAAACTTATTACAATGTGTATGTTTGAAATGTTCCAACTTATTAGTTGAAAAATCAGATGTACAATTTAAAAAAGCATTAAATAAAAAATGTGAATCAAGATTTAAAGAAATTAAAATGTTGACTAAAAATGTTAATTATTGTTTTCATTGCGGTGTACCAGTTCCTAAAATTAAACGTGAAGTTAAAGATAATGGATCAATTAGAATTATGATAGAACGAGATGTAAATAATGATATAGATGATGTAAATAATATTAAAAAAATAAAGGAATCATTAACACCGAGATATTGTTATAATATATTACGTAATATATCTGACAATGATTGTTATTTATTAGGTTTTAATCCAAAAATGCAAAGACCAGAAGATTTAATTATTGAAAATTTTCCAATTCCACCGTCTATTATTAGACCAACAGCAAAAGTTGATTTTATGTCTGCATCAACAATGGAAGATGCTTTAACACTAAAAATTTCAGATATTATTACTGCAAATAAACGTGTAAGACATCAAATAGAAAAAGAAACAGTATCAAATGAATTGTCGACATACAATCAAGATATTTTTAATTTGCTTCAATACCATATTGCAACATTTTATGATAATGATTCTGTAAGTTTACCACGAACAGAATTTAAAACTGGTGGTCGACCAACAAAATCAATCAGTGATCGTATTAAAGGTAAAACAGGTCGTATAAGAAGTAATTTAATGGGTAAACGTGTTGATTTTAGTGGTCGTACTGTTATTACTTCAGACCCATATATTGATATTGATCAAGTTGGTATACCAAAAAAAATGGCAATGGAGCTAACAATTCCTGAAGAAGTTACGCCGTACAACATAAAATATTTATCTGGTCTTGTAAAGAATGGTCGTGATATTTATCCTGGTGCTAACTTTGTACTAAGAATTAATTATAGAGATGGAAAACAAGAAATTCAAAAGATTGATCTTAAATATCGTAAAAAAACAATTAAACTCAATTTGGATGATATTGTTGAACGTCATTCAGTTGACGGTGATTATGTATTGTTTAATCGTCAACCAACACTTCATAAACCGTCAATGATGGGACATAAAATTCAAGTTATTGATAACGATGAATTAAATACATTTAGAATGAATGTATCAGTATGTAAGCCATATAATGCAGATTTTGATGGTGATGAAATGAATATACATCTTGCACAATCAATTCAAGCAAGAAATGAATTAAAACGTATTGCAAATGTTCAATATCAGATTATTGGTGCTAAAGATTCTAGTCCAATTATTGGATGTCAACAAGATACTTTATCTGGTGCATATATGTTAACTGATCCAACAGTTAAATTAATTGGATGGGAAATTGCGAATATATTATGTAATACAACATCTGATACAAAGTTTAATATTAAGATGAATAAAGAATATTCGGGTCATGAAATATTTTCTCATATTATTCCTGCTGGTATTAATACTACTAAAAAATCAGGTGATAAAATCACTTTACAAATTACAAATGGTAAATTAATTTCTGGATATTTAGATAAATCTGCACTAAGTTTTGCAAAAAATTCTATTATTCATTTTATTTGGGATAAATATGGACCTATTAAAACAAGAAAATTTATTGATGATTCACAGAGACTTGTATTAAATTATTTATTATGTAGAGGTCAAACAGTTGGATTAAAAGATACAGTTATTAATGAAGATATTAGTAAAAAAATACAACAAGTAATAACAAATAAAATTTTAGAATCAAAATATCAAATAACACAATATGAAAATGATATTGATCAAATTTCATTAGAAACTATTGAAGCTTCATTGTCTGCAGAATTAAGTGCAATTCAAGCAAATATTGGACAAATTTTAATGGGTCAAATAAATATTGATAACTTTTTCTGGACTTCTGCAATATCGGGTGCTAAAGGTAATTCTACTAATGTGGCACAAGTTTCGGGGGTACTTGGACAAAATAACGTTGAAGGTTCTCGTATTAAAAAGAAAATCGAAGGTAGATCTTTAATATATTGGCATAAAGATGATGATACACCAGAAGCTCGTGGTTTTATTAAAAGTTCTTATTTAAGTGGATTAAAAGGATTTGAATTTTTCTATAATGCGATGGCGGGTCGTGAGGGTCTTATTGATACAGCTATTAAATCTATCACATGGGAAACACCTATTGTTATTATTGAAAATAGTCAACCTATCTATATTGAAATAGGTAAATGGATTGATAATTTACTATTAAATAATTCAAATAAAATTCAATATATGGATGAACAAAATATGGAATTAATGGATTTACCAAATGGAACAGTATATGTTCCTACTACAGATTATTATGGTAATGTATCATGGGGTGAAATATCAGCAATAACTCGCCATGATCCAGGCAATGAATTATATGAAATTAAAACTAGTGGTGGGCGTAGTGTTATTGTAACAGCATCAAAATCATTATTAATTTGGAATGAAAATACTAAACAATTTAAGGAAATTCTTACAACAGAAATTAAAGTTGGTGATTATGTTCCTGTTACATGTAATCTTTGTCAGATTCCAGATAATATAAATAATATTAAATTGTCTGATAATAAATTATTAAATATAATTTGTAGTGAAAATAATGTAGATAAAATTAATAATTATTTAGAATTATATTCACCTATAATTCCTATTTTTGATAATATTATGGAAGCTAACTGTTATCAAATGTTATGTTCTCGTGTTGGTATTGTTGGCAATATTGAGAAAACTAAAACTAATCATTATATTTTTAATAAATTAGATACATATAAATCGGTTAATGATGTAATGTTAGATCAAATTGTTGAAATTAATCCAATTGATATTAAAAATCATCCTAAAGTATATGATTTAACAATTCCATCAACATTTAATTTTGGATTAGCAAATGGTCTTCAAGTAAGAGATACAGCACAAACTGGGTATATTCAAAGGCAATTAATTAAAGGCTTGGAAGATTTATCAATTAAATATGATGGTACAAATCGTAATGCACGGGGAATAATTATTCAAACAGTTTATGGTGAAAATGGTATTAATCAATCAACACAAACAGAATTACAATTTAATATATTATCAATGGATAATAAAACTTTAAAAGAAAAGTTAGGTTTTTCACCAGAACAAATTAAAAAGTTAGAAAAAGTTACTAAACTATCAAATAAAGAATTAACTGAATTAAATAAAAAACAATGTAATAAACTTTTACAATTTCGTGATGAATTAAGAGATATTCAAACAAGATCATTACTTAATTATAAAGTTATTACAGAAAAATTTGTTACTCCCGTTAACTTATTTCGTATTACTCAAGATTATTCAAATAATAAAGAACATTTGGAATTATCACCTGTTGAAATTTATGAAGGTATAGAATCATTCTTAACAAGTTATGATAATAGATTAATTACATCAATGAAAACAACTGATAAATTTATAAAACAAGATGATCGTAATCTTAAATTTTTATTAGAAGTTGCTTTGAATGAATATTTAGCACCTGTTAAATGTATTTTTGAATATGGATTATCACAAAAAGAATTTCAAACAATGATGAAAGAAATCCAAATGAGTTTTACAAAAGCAATTATTGAACCAGGTGAAATGGTTGGTATTATTGCTGCACAATCAGTTGGTGAACCAACAAGTCAAATGAGCAACCATCAAGATACAATGGTTAAAATTGTAGTTAAAAATGTAGAATCTGGAAATATTAATTTCCAAACAGTAAAAGTTGGTAAATTATGTGATGAAATAATTAATGCTAATCCTGAATTAACTATTAATACAGGTCATGTAAATAGTGTAGAAACAGATTTATCAACATTACCTAATGAATATTATATTGTAGGTGTTGATAGTAATGAACGTACACATTGGAATAAAATATCACATGTTACTAGACATCCTGTTAATGGTAATTTAATGGAGGTCAAAACTAAAAGTGGTAGAAAGACTATTACAACTTTATCACATTCACACTTAATTCGTAAAAATCAAACTGTTGAACCTATTACTGGATATGAATTACAAGTTGGTATGCGTATTCCAGTAACTAAACATATTGATAATACTTTTATTAACGATAAAATTAACATTGGTGAAAAAGAATATCAATTAGATGAATTATTTGGTTGGTTTGTTGGTATATATTTAGCAAAAGGTAGTATTGTTGGGAATATTATATATATTAGTAATATATCAGAACAATATATTAATAAAATTACTGAATTTGGTAATTTTTTTGGTGCTATTGTTATAGTTCATCAATCATCAGTATCATTAACACATAAAATATTAGTAAACTTTTTAATTGATACAATGGGAACATGTTTATTTGTTGATTATAAATTTACAACTTCAAATATACCTGCATTTGCATTCACTGCACCAAATAATTTTAAGGCTTCATTACTTCAAGCATATATTGATAATTATGGCGATTATCAAGTAGATAAACCTATTAAACAAATTAAAGTATGTAGTAAAAATAAACAATTAATTAGTGATATTGCATTATTATTAAATTACTTTGATATATTTTGTACTATTAAAGAACATGATATTAAGAGAGATGCAATTTATAATTTGTCAATAAATGCTTGTTATGCTTTGACATATCAAGAACATATTGGAACATTATTAAATCAAGAAAAACTAACTAGTATAATCGAGAATTCTTTAGAAACAGATGAGATTGATAAGATAAATGGTCTTGGTGTTATCATTGCTAAATGTTGTAAAACTTTAGAATTATTTGATGAAAGTATTTTGATTGATGCTAATAAAGATTCTATTCATAGAAAAACTATAAATAAATATATTGATATTTTTACAGCTCATGAAGATGTAAATAAAATTCAACATGAAATAACAATATTAAATCAGGCAGTAAATTCAAATGTTATTTGGGATGAAATTATTAATATTTATATATATACACCAGATCAAACAGAATATGTATATGATTTTACAGTACCAGGTAATCAAACATTTATGGTTGATACAGGTATTATAGTACATAATACATTAAATACAAAGCATTTTGCAGGTGTTGCAAAAGGTGGATCAGCCAATATGGGTGTTTCAAGAATTTTAGAATTAGTACATTTTTCTAAGAATATTAAAACTCCTCAAATGCACATTTATTTCAATGAACCCTATGCTACAGATAGAGGTGCATTAAATAAAGTAGTTAGTTATTTCAAACATTTATCAATTAGACATTTAATATCAAGTGCTGAAGTATATTATGATGCAGGAACAAATGATACAAATGGTAAGAAATTAAAAGCGGATAATGTTACTACACCATTCTTTATTAATAATCAAAAAGCAGAAATTTCATCATTACCATTTGTATTTAGAATTAAAATGGATATGGAAAAAATGATTGATAAAGAAACGACATTATTAGATATTAAAACAAAGTTTATTAGTTATTGGTATAAAAATTATACAAATCTTAAAAACTTAAAAAGATCAGATAAAGATGTAATTGGTAGAATTTCACGATGTGCAATTTTATCAAATAATATAACAGATAAAGAACAAATTATTCATATCCGATTTAGTATGAGTTCTTTCAATTATAATATAATTACTGATTTTCTTAAAATGGTTTTTGATGATATTACATTAAAAGGAATAGAAAATATAAAGGGAATTGATATTGCCCAAGAACTTGTTGTTAAATTTGATAAAGAAACAGGTGGTGTAAAAACTGAAAAAGAATATTTAGTATATACGGCTGGTATTAATATTAAAAATATGAGATTGATGAAAGGTATTGATCATGTACGAACAAAATGTAATGATATTGCTAATATTTTAAAACATTATGGTATTGAGGCAGCGAGACAAATATTAATTCACGAATTAACATCAACATATTCAAATGGTGGATCAAATATTAATCAAAATCATCTATCAGTATTAGTTGATCAAATGTGTCATTTAGGTGAGATTATATCTATTGATCGTCATGGTCTTGGTAAAATAGATATGGACCCTATTGCGAGAGCATCATTTGAAAAGCAAATGGATCACTTTGTTAATGCTGCACTTTTTAATGAGAAAGATCAAATGAAATCAGTCAGTTCACAAATTGCGGTTGGACGTGTTATTTCTGGTGGTACTGGTGTATTTGATTTGTTATTAGATACAAAGAAATTAGAAAATTCAGAATATACTGAAGATGAAACAGGTGGTCGTATTACATTTACACCATTAGAAGAAGAACCACTACTTTATGATATTATGAAATATGATGTTGGTAAAAATGATTTTTTCATACCGGTTAGTTAGATATTTACAAAATTTAATAAACCTTTTATTTTATCATTACCATTAAATGTATTATTTGCAACATAAAATAAATAAAAATTATTTCTTCTAACTATTTTATTATTTAATTTACAATTAGTAAATGCACGTTTTCTATACTAATTATTCTATCATTTATAACTATTAATTCATATGTTATTAATTGTAATTCTCTTATATAATTTGTTTTGTTATAAATAGTTAATTTATTTATAAGACATGTTTATAATAAACTTTTTTAATTAGTGTTTATTTAAATGGTAAAAAATATTAATGTAAAATTAGCTACTATGATAGAAGAGTATATACTTAGCATACCTTTTCTTAAAAGTAAATTTATACATCATAATATAAAATATTGAATTGGTAAACTAATAGATAATATTATAATTATTCTTAAAAACAGTAATATCTTATAGAGATATAGTTTATTTCAGAAACATATATGCCCTTCGGGCTGTACAGATACATTATGTCTATTAACTAAATAAAATATATAATATGACTATTTATGATTATATTATATGTTTGTCTAAATCAAACCATTTTACTAAATAATTATTATAATATGAATCATATAGTCGTATTACATTTACACCAATAGATGAATCAATACTTTATGAAATATGATGTTGGTAAAAATATCAATACCTATAATTTGCATTACCAGTAAAAATATTTTTTAAGTCTATATCATAAAGCAATTGCACTTTCATCAAACTTAAATTTAATCTAATAATTCTTTAACGGTATAAATATTTAGTTTTGTCATTAAACGCATTATTTATTAAATTATATTTAAAAATTATATTATCACTCATAAAATATAATATGTCACTCATAATTTTATACGGGATTAAAGATAATGTAAAAGATGTAACTGAAATATGTTTACAAAAATTAACATGTAATAATATTATTACAATTCCAAATAGTGATAACCATAGAGCAAAATATTTTATAGATCATTTGATAGGAATAGAAAAACAAATTTTTATAATAATCAATAATGAGATATATGAATATAATCAATCATATATTATTAAAATTAATTTAGAAAATTGTACAATAACTACAGAAAATAATACAGGAAATAATATAGAAAATAATATAGATAATAAATTACAAAATATACATAATAAATTACAAATTAAATATGGAAATTTACAAGAAGAATTACCAGAGCAAAAAATGACTGTACGATATTTAACAGGTAATGAAAAAGTGTTGGAAATTGGTGGTAATATAGGACGTAATTCACTTATAATTGCTTCAATAGTGGATAACAATAATTTTGTATCATTAGAATGTGATGAAAATATTGCAGAACAATTAAAAGAAAATAGAGATATTAACAATTACACATTTCATATAGAAAGTTCTGCATTATCAAAAAGAAAATTAATTCAAAAAGGCTGGGATACAAAACCAAGTGATGTTTTAGAACCAGGTTATACTTGGGTTAATACTATAAATTTAGATGAATTAAATAGTAAATATAATATTATATTTGACACATTAGTATTAGATTGTGAAGGTGCATTTTATTATATTTTAGTTGATATGCCAGAAATATTAAATAATATACAATTAATTATTATGGAAAATGATTATTATGATATATCTCATAAAATGTTTGTAGATTCTGTATTAGAAAAATATAATTTTTATAATGATTATAAAGAAGCTGGTGGTTGGGGATGTTGCTATAATAATTTTTTTGAAGTATGGAAAAAATCAACATAGGTTATAAATAATTATCAAAAGCATTTGCTATTTTACAGTAGTTTATCTATTCCTAATATATTAACAATATAAAATAGTATATATGGAAATAGAATAAAAAATATTATTATTGAATATGATATAAACTTGTTTATATTATTTATAATATATGTTATATCAACTATATTTGCTATTGTTATTATTGCATACATGATTACAATTGATAGTATAAATTCTACAAATGATTTTATAGTAGATCTGTAAGATAAACTATAATATAATTTTGTATTAAGGAATATATTAAGATGTGGTATATAAAATATATAATAATATATTATAAGACTCGATACCATAAAATTATATGATATAACAGATAAATTATTTTGATAAATTATATAGAACATTAAATATATACTAAATATTGTTGTAATATTATTAGTTATTTTATTTTGTACAAATGACATGATAAATTAATATTTTT
>Ga0114967_10002325_pt1 | contig 15915 bp, 9 predicted proteins | sample M_130628_MF_Meta_FD_92639 | JGI IMG/M metagenome (GOLD analysis project Ga0114967, IMG submission 92639) | Freshwater microbial communities from Lake Montjoie, Canada to study carbon cycling - M_130628_MF_MetaG | ecosystem: Environmental > Aquatic > Freshwater > Lake | place: Lake Montjoie... | reverse complement strand
CCAGAAGTAGAACATTATCACATTAAAAACAAAGCTAATAGAAAATGAGAAAACATATTTTACTAGCTGCGTTTGCATTAATATTTATAGCTAATGCATTACCATGCGAAGCACAAAGTGGCACATGGACATGGATGCATGGCAATGATACTAGTGGCATTCTAGGAAATTACGGAGTGCTAGGCATAGCAAGCGATACCAGCTTGCCTGTAGGTAGGTATCAAAGTGCTTATTGGATAGATAAACAAGGTAATTTTTGGCTGTTTGGTGGTGTTACATTTCAGGTAAATTCTTTATCGATGCAAAATGATATGTGGATGTACAACCCAAATACCAATCAATGGAAATGGGTGAGCGGTCCAAAATTTGCGAATGATATCAATGGAGAATTTGGCACAAAAGGCATACCAAGCACAGCTAATTATCCTAGTGCCAGAGGTTATGGACTGAATTGTTGGACAGATACCAATGGTATGATGTGGCTATACGGTGGTTATGGATATGATAGTATTGGGAATGTACGAGAGTTAAGTGATTTGTGGAAATTCAATCCTACAACTACAGAATGGACATGGATGAATGGAAGTGCTACTGGCAATAAACCAACTATCTATGGACCCAAAGATGTGTATGCTGATAGTGTAACACCCGGTGGCTTGCAAGAAATAAAAAGTAGTTGGGTAGATAAAAATAATACATTCTATTTATTTGGTGGCAAAAGTGGATATATGTATAGCCAAGGGCATGAAACTAGCAACGATATGTGGCAATATAATCCAAGCCTGAATCAATGGCGCTGGCGCAAAGGCGACAAAAACAATACCATTAATGGTCATTATGGTATAATGGGGGTAGAAGACACTGCCAATTACCCACCTGGCAGGTGCAGTTACACCAAATGGAAAGATGCATTTGGCAATTTTTATATTTTTGGAGGTGGAAGATTTATTGGCTATGCCAACCTAAATGATACCTGGAAGTATAATCCTGTAACGAATGCATGGACATGGCTTAGTGGTGCAAATTTACCTAACGTGTACACAACTTATGGCCCCTATTGCAATGCAGATACTATCTACCCAAAGCCACGTATGGAAAACCAAACTGCTCAAAACGAATTTTGTGTAACTGCATTTTGGAATTTTGGTGGATTCAATAGTGTAGAAGGAAAATGTTATAACGATTTAATGCTGTATAATTCTTTAGATAATAAGTGGATTAGAATGAAAGGTACAGATACCTCTGGCTATGCAGGCAATTATGGCACTAAAGGTGTTCCTAATAACAATAATGATATTGGAGGCAAATGTGGTCCAGCTGTATGGTTAGATGCAAATAATAACCTTTGGGTTTTTGGAGGAATTAATCATGATGTTACAGATGTAAAAAACGATTTATGGAAATTTACGGCAGATAGTAGTTGTTTTTTTGCTACCTTTCAAATACCTTTTAATGCACCACCATACATTCCTACATTATGCATAGGCGATACAACAAAAATTACAAGTATTGATACCAATTGGGCTGTGCAAATTATACCTATGACGGGTGTAAGTTATAATGCAGATAGTACTATTGCATACTTTACACCTAATACCACTACGAGTTATTCATTTATTGCAGTTGATAATAGAATTGCAGATTGCGTCCTACCAGATACACTTTATTTTACAATACATGCAGATTCTGTTTGGCATCCAAATGTAACTTTTGGCAATATTAGTGGCTGCACCAACGATGTGGTAACTATACCTACTGATACAAATTATAAATATAATTGGCTACCTGCATCTGCTTTTACTGCAAATGCAGATACCAGTTTGCTTTCTGCCACTATTACTAATAATGCAACTTATACCATTACTGCGCAATATAAAAGACAATGTACTAGTATCGACACTAATTCGTTAAATGTGCAATTATTACTGCCGGTTATGCCAACAATTACTATTCCAAATACTACCATTTGTATTGGAGATTCTATTGCAATTCCCATCAACTACAACTATGTAATAAAAGTATCACCAAATAATTTTACAACCAATGCAGATACTACCATGTTGTATCTTACACCTACCACCAATACCACTTATTCTATAATTGTAAGCAATGCAGCATCTCCATGCACAGCTATAGATACTTTTACAGTCAATACATTTGCCACGCCTCCAACTCCAATTATTTTAGGACCATTTGGTAATTTAAAAGTTTGTCAGCGCGATACGCTTAACCTTTCTTTCCAAAGTGGGTCTTTGCTATCTGTGCAGCCTAGTGCCAATATATTTGTAAATGGCAATCAAATTTTATTTTTCCCAACTACTACTACCACTTATACTATTACATCTACTGCTACTAATCATTGCCAAGTTAGCAGTTCTATCACTGTACAAATTATTGTAATACCATCTCCAACTGCCGAGTTTATTTTCAATCCTACAATAATTGTAGCGCCAAATAATGTAGATCTTATCAATCAAAGTAGCAATGCATCTGGCTATCAATGGTTTTTAAATCCATATATTTTTGTTAGCAATCAAAGTAATACCAATTACAACATTGCAGACTCTGGCTTGTATTGTTTTACATTGGTAGCTAGTAATAATTTAGATTGTAAAGACACTGTAACGCATTGCCTACCTGCATTCAACGATACAAGTAGTATTATTTATGTACCAAATGTATTTAGCCCAAATGCAGATGGTATTAATGATGTGTTTAAAATATACAGCCGTAATATTGAACTACAACAATTTGTAATTTTTGATAGATGGGGCAACAACGTATTTGAAACCAAGAATATCAACCAAGCTTGGGATGGTTTTAGAAATGGTAAAAAATGTGATGTAGGAACTTATTTTTACTACATAAAATACAAAACATTATTTGGCGTAGAAAAAACTTTGCAAGGTGATGTAAGTTTGGTAAAGTAGGGTATAGATTAATGCAGCATAATTTAATTATTGGCTATTTGTAAACCCAATTCAACTTGGCAAAGTCATTACACTATTTAATGATGAAACCTAAAAAAAAACTTACATTTATGAAGTAGCATACAATTTAACATGGAGGTAGTAGAAAGAACTGAATGATTGGATTGATAAAGGATAAAAATAATAATAATTAAAAATTCCTTACTTTCACCGCTAAACTGGTTGTATTTTTTATTTGGTCCCAACTATTTGCAGATAATTCCGTCTAATGGTTCAAAGAATTATCATAAATTTGTTATATTATTAGTCAACAAAAAAATCAACATTTAAATAATTAACAACGTAATACAAATAGTAAAAAAATATGAAAACAAACATTTTAAAAACAAAAAATCTAGTACTTATGGTATTAGGCGTTTCGCTTGCATTTTTTGCATGTCGTAAAGTTGACAACACACTAATTAATGATTCAACCAAATTCACAAATACTGCCGAAGTAGTAGCTTCTGTTTCTGGGCAAGTGGTAGACGATATTGGTATACCATTAGGTGGTGCTAATGTAACTATTGGCAATCATAGCTTTACCACTACATCAGATGGTGTGTTTTTCTTTAAAAATATTAACACAAAGGAAAAAGCTACTTTGATAAAAGTTGAGAAAGCTGGCTATTTCAAAGGTTTTCGTACCATGAGTATTTTAAAAACCCAAAATCACTATACAAGAATCCGTGTAATGAAAATGGATAATCCACAAAATTTTTCAACACTTACAGACGCTGTAGTTACTGCCACTGGTGGAGCAAAAATAAATATTGCAGCTAACAGTATAATGAATCCAGTAACTGGAGCTGCATATAATGGGATAGTAACCATTAATGCAAAAACTATTAAAGCCAAAGATGCAAACATAGCAGAATTAACTCCTGGTGCTTTGCGTGGTATTAATACAGCTGGCGAAGAAAATGCTTTGGCCACTTATGGTATGATAGCTGTAGAAATGCAGGATGCAAGTGGCAATAAATTACAAATTGCTACTGGCAAAACTGCAGAAATTCATATGCCAATTGAGGCTTCTCAATTAGCAATTGCACCAGCAGAAATAGCTTTATGGCATTTTGACGAAGCGCAAGGTATGTGGGTAGAGGATGGCAAAGCTACAAAATTAGGTAACGAATATGTAGGAAAAGTTAGCCATTTCAGTTATTGGAATTGTGACTATGGTGGTCCAACATGTCAATTTGATGCTACTTTCATAGATTCTGCTACCAATACTCCTTTAAACGGAGTAAGAGTAGAATTAGTGAGCAGCCTTGCAACTGCTGGTACACGTAGCTCTTGGACTAATTCTTCAGGCACAGTAAGCGGAGGAATTCCAACCAATACTACCTTTACATTAAATTTAATAGATCAATGTGGAAATACATTTTATACTAATGTTTTTTCAACTACAACAAATCCTATAAGCCTTGGTAATATTTTAGTTACAATGCCTACAATTTCTGCAGTAAGTGTTACTGGTACAGCTTTAGATTGCAGTGCTGTAGCTTTACCAAACGCATTGGTTGTGGTAAGTAATGGTAATAATAGTGTAATAGTTTATGCCAACGGAAGCGGCGCATTCAGCTATTCCACTAATTTATGTGTAAGTCCAACTTTATTTACATTTACAGCTTACGATCCTACAAATTTTGTTAATGGATCTACTACAGCAAATATCTATGCTGGTACAAACGCTATTGGTTCTGTAACTGCATGTGGCACTATATCAGAGTATATTAATTATACCATTATAGATTCAGCAAATGCAGTAACCAAATCATTTACACACTTAGCACCTGGAGATGTATTTAACAGTTATTACAATAATCCAACAACAAGTATTAATTCCTCAAACCAAAACACATTAGGATATCAATCCATTAGTTTTGATTTTGATGGGGCTGGTACAACTGGTAGCCATAATTTAACAAGCTTTAGTCATTTTAGCTACAGTAGTGGTGCTAGTTACAGTTGTTATTCAGACTCTAATGCCACAATCGCAGTACCTATGACAGTTTCTCAATATTCTGCAACAATGAGTGGATTTATGAATGGTAGCTTTAATGGAAATTTCCATACAACAACTCCTGTAAATTCTTACACAGTTACAGGCACATATAATGTAAAAAGAGATTTCTAAAAGTTTTATAAATTATAATAATATTACAAAGGGAGCCATTTGGTTCCCTTTGTTGCTTTTAGGAATAAGTGAATGCAATATTTAATTCTAATAAATATAGATTTTAGATGAAAATTAGATTGGTTATAGTAAGTAGGGCATTACACAATTTATTACTTAACATAATATTAATTATAGGAAAATTTAATAAGCTGGAATAGTTGTATTTTCTGCAATTCATAATATATATATCCTACTAATTGTATCTGTATTGAACGGTTAATTATATTATCTGACAAAAGTAAATTACAATTATTGACAAAATAACTTATCTAATATGCAATATAATAAATTATTTAATATCACACAATATACTGATATTAAATTATTTAAAATATTTATATAAAGTTATAATTTAAACTAAACTACAATTTCAATAATAAAAAACATGCTCGTTTTAGCTTGCCTTTAAAGTCAAAATCTGTGGTTTGTGCGGTAATATCTTTTATGCTGAAAATTTCTGCTAAATATTGGTCAATTTCAAATTTTGTAGCATTGGTACTAAAGTAAATTTTGCCTCCAGTTACCAAACTTTGGCTAAGCACCTCTATTAATTTGCCATGATGCTCTTGTACATCCCAATAGCTTTTCATCATTTTGCTATTACTAAATGTTGGAGGATCTAGTATAATGGTGTCAAAATAATCTAATGGTAATTCATCAATTTCTTGCAGCACATCGCATTTTTTCCAAATCATCTTTGCAGTTTTACTGCTTTGATTTATTTCGTCATTTTTTTTACCCCAATCTATATAAGTATTACTCAAGTCTAAACTCCAAACTTCTTTAGCACCTCCTGCAGCTGCATAAATGCTAAAACTACCTGTGTAGCAAAACAAATTCAATACTTTTTGGCCTAATGTTTGCATTTGTACCATTTTGCGTGTTTGCCGATGGTCTAAAAATAATCCTGTGTCTAAAAAATCATTGAAATTCACATAAAAAGTATGTCCATTTTCTTGCACAGTGGTAAAAGTTCTAGTTTCAGCAATTTTTTGATACTGATCATCTCTACCTTTTTTGCGCTTGCGGGTTTTCATGTGCAAATGCTTATCTTCTATTTGTAAAATATCTTTGATGATACTTACACATGTTTCTTGCCAAATCTCGTATTCGTTTTCATTTAGTTTGTGTCTACTTTCATACTCATAAACCACTACATTTTTGTCGTAAATATCAATTATCAGCGGATGTTCAGGCATATCCTTGTCGTACAACCTATAGCAAGTAATACCTTGTCTTTGGGCTTGTTTTCCTAAAAGCTGATATACCTTTTTAAGTCGATTATAAAATGCCTGAAAATGTGGAGTTAGCAAAACAATTGAAAATTGAAAATGATTTGTATGTTACGGTGAGGCTTAGCTCGCCACTATTCGTTTTTCTTCGTAGGAATTTGGATTTTGAAAATTAATCTTTGTTTTCTGGTCTGCCACTAAATAAATGTTTTTCGCTATGATAGCTACTACGCACCAATGGACCGCTTTCAACATGGTCTAAGCCAATTTCGTAACCTGTTTTTTGTAAATACGCAAATTCATCAGGCGTTACAAAACGATGTACTCGCAAATGTTTGGCAGTTGGTTGCAAATATTGCCCAATGGTAATTACATCGCAGCCGTTGTCATGTAAATCTTGCATAGTTTGCACTACTTCTTCTAAAGTTTCGCCTAGGCCAAGCATAATACCAGATTTAGTGCGCATGCCACCTTGCTTTAAATGCCTGATTACCTCCATGCTTCGCCAATATTTAGCTTGTATACGAACCTGCCTCGTCAATCTTTCTACCGTTTCTATATTATGGCTTACAACCTCTGGATGCGCCTCTATTACTCTATCTATATCTTGTTTTTGCCCTTTAAAATCGCCAATTAATGTTTCTAAAGTTGTATCTGGATTCAGCATTTTAACAGCTTTGATGGTATTATACCAAATTTCTGCACCGCCATCCTTTAATTCGTCCCTGTCTACACTAGTTATTACTGCATGCTTTACCTTCATTAAATGAATGGCTTCTGCTACACGTTGCGGTTCGTCGTAATCCAATTCCGTTGGTCTTCCTGTAGCCACTGCGCAAAATCCACAACTACGTGTGCAAATATTTCCTAAAATCATAAAGGTAGCCGTACCAGCACCCCAGCACTCCCCCATATTTGGGCAATTACCACTTTCGCAAATGGTGTGTAATTTATGCTCATTCACAAGCCCTCGCACATGCTTGTATCCCTCGCCAGTTGGTAGTTTTACTCTCAACCAATTTGGTTTTTTTAGGGTTCCATTTTCATGAAATTCTTGTGCAGTGTTTGGAAAAGCATTTGTCATATTGCTTGCAAAGATAGCGGTTTTGGGTTTTGTATTTTATAGATTTTTTCTGAATAATATTTCTACTTTCTACCTAAATAACTACTCATTTCGTTCAGTACATTTTTAAAATTTATCACATCGGCACGTATTGCACCAACTGTTATTTCGCTTTCAATACGCAATGGAATATGGTTGGCATCATCTGTAACCCAAACTATCATTTTTTCATCTTCTTTAAATAAAGTACCTTTTATTAATTGTGGTTGAAATTTAATAGCTTTAAATAATCCTTGCCCAATTTTAATTTTTTCTTTTCCAATATATTTTATAGAAAGATCAAAAGACTCATCATCTAAATACATGGTAAATGGTATTTTATCCAAAGGCTTGTACTTATTGTAATCTATATTTCTTGCATAAAATATCATACTCAAAACATCTTGCGTGCAATCTTTTATAGGGTATACTCCCCTAGTGCTTACTGCCTTATTGGTATTATGATTAAATTGTACATTATTAAAAGCAGTGTAACTTCCTTCGTGTACATTTCTTACAAACTTTAATGGCAACAATGTAGCTGTATCTATAAATGATTCATACACATCTCTAACTTTAAAAAACCAATCATAACTTTTATAAGTTTTTCCATCACCAATTACATGGTACACTGTTTTACCTTGATAAGAATCTAACTTGGTACTAAAAGTAACTTCGCCAGCACTTGCATTCATTTTACCAAAATGATAATAAATTTTATAGGTAATAGACTCCCCTGCTTTAAAGCTAGTATTTTTAGTTCCACAAAAATTATTAGTAGATAATAATGTGATAAATAAAAGTGGTAATAGTAAAATGGTATATACTGATTTTTTCAATTTCAACTGTGTTTTATAAATCAATATTATAAGAATCAAATAGCATACCAATTGTAAATAATAAATAACTTTAATAATGCTGTTCTTCTGCACCATCATCTTGCGATGGAATCATTGGCGCATCTTCCCCTCCACCATGTTCTATAATGTCTGGTGTTTCTATTGCAGGTGCTTCTAAAGTTGGATCCTTTTCTTTAGGTGCTCTGCGCACACTTCTAAAGTTTTTGCGACGGATAGATGTAGTTTTATCTACCACATCACAAATATCTGTACCTTCCATACTTAATGGCTCTTCAAAATCTTGCACTGTATTATATTTATTATTTTCATCGGCTTGTAATCTTTTAAAGAAAGATCCAAAAATAGGCATTGCAGCTGTAGCTCCTTGTCCTAAGCCTAAGCCCATAAATCTGTCTTCGCAACCTACCCAACAACCTGCTAATAATTGAGGTGTATAGCCAATAAACCAAGCATCTGCTTCATCATTTGTGGTACCTGTTTTACCAGCTACTTCTCCTTTAATGCCAAAGCGAGGTTTTAAATTTTTACCAGTACCAAAGCTTGTTGTACCTTGCATCATTCTAATCATTTTATAAGCAGTTTGCTCATTGATTACCTCTTTTCTTTCTGGCACAAACTGCTCTAATAAATTTCCGTTTCTATCTTCTATACGCGTAATCATAATTGGCTTGGTATTAATGCCATAGTTTGGAAACATAGTGTAAGATTGCATCATTTCTATTAATGAAATTTCTAATGCCCCTAATGCTATTGATGGATACGCATTTAATTGGCTAGTAATTCCACATTTTTTGCTAAAGTCTACAAATGCAGGAATACCAACTTGTTGTAAAATATATAAGGTTGCATTATTTACAGAATATGCTAATGCATTACGCATTGGCAATGCACCAAAACCTTCGCTTCCTGCGTTATATAATTTACCGGAAAAATAAACGCCATTACATGGTATACTCATACATGGGCTATAACCATTATCTACAGCTAAGCAATACAACAATGGTTTCATAGTGCTACCCACCTGCCGCTTGGTGTTTACATTGCAGTGATCATATTTAAAATATTTATGATTAATGCCACCAACCCATGCCTTGATTTCTCCACTTGCAGGATCCATTACCATAAAACCAGTTTGCACATAAGCTCGCATAATTTTTATAGAATCTAAAGGCGATAATGTGGTGTCTTTTTCGCGTTGCGTATTATTCCATGTAAACATTTTCATTTTTACTGGTTTCTTCAACTCGAGCATGATATCCTCATGTGATTTGCCTTCTTCTTTTAATTCTTTATATCTTGGAATTTGTTTTACTATACTTTCAAAATGGTCGTTTCTGCGAGCCCAGCGCCATGTGCCACGACCTCTGCTAAGGAATGGTGCTTGAGATTCCATAGCTTCTTCTGCATATCTTTGCATAGTAGTATCTATAGTGGTATAAATTTTTAGACCATCTTTATAAATATTCAATCCTTTTTTCTTAGCCCATTCTTTAGCATCTTGCTCTACTACCTGGCGGAAATATGGGGCAGGTAAATCTTCATTCATTTCTACACGACGAAAATCTAATTCTATTGGTTTTAACTTAAGTTGTTCGGCTTCAGATAAAGATAATTTGCCATTATCAACCATTTTGCCCAACACAGTATTTCTTCTTTCTTTACTGCGCACTGGATGCGTTCTGGGGTTATATAATGATGTTCCTTTCAACATACCAACCAATACAGCTGCTTCGTCTACTTTTAAGTCTATTGGTAATTTATTAAAATATGTTTTACTGGCAGCTTTAATACCAAATGCATTGTCGCTAAAAGAAACAGTATTTAAGTATAGTGTAAGAATTTCATTTTTAGTTAAATTTCTTTCTAGTTTTACTGAAATGATTTGCTCTTTTAATTTTTCTATCAATCGAGTAAAAATATTTTTAGACCCTTGCCCCAAGATAGCCTTTGCTGCTTGCTGACTAATGGTACTGGCACCACCTTTGCTATGGAAAGTTAGCACTCCAGAAATTGCCCTACCAATAGCTGTGGCGTCTATACCACTATGCTCGTAAAACCTTTCATCTTCTGTGCTTACTAATGCATTTATTACATTTGGAGAAATGTCTTTAAAATCGCATTGCTCACGATACTCTAAATAATATTTACCAATGATGGCTCCTTCGCTGCTATATACTTCACTAGCCAAATTAGATTTTGGATTTTCTAATTCATCAAGGTTTGGCATGTAGCCAAAAACTCCCATATTAATTAAAAGCAGTAATAATGCAATGCCTAGCACACCGCAAATAAATATTCGCCAAAGCCACTTAATAGATTTCTTCATTCTTTGAAAATGATTATGTTACAAATGTAATTTTTAAATGGCAAGTTTTGGCTGTTTTGCTATAAAAGTTAACAAAATTTAGGGAAAGGCTAAAGGGTTGAACAACTGAATATTAGAAGGTGATATTATTCTTTATTAATTATTTATAATTGGCTTTATAGAATTTTAAATACCCTTGCAGGTCTCTGGTATTTTTAAAGAAGTTATAATTGTTTTCAGAGATAATAGCTAAATCGTATTCGTTGTTTTTATATACCGCATAGATCTTTTTATTATCTTCTATTTCTTTTAAATATTTTTTTGCCAAGGCCGCATTTACAAACTGCTTGTAAAATACGATACCATTACTTTGATCTATCAAGTACAAGCTACTTTCTATAGTTTCTGTACTATGCTTAATGCTATTAAAATCTACAAAAGCACTTTTTAAAGGGCTAATTCTATCGTCTATTTCTTTTAAAATAAACATAAAATAATGCGGTTGATTAGGCTCGTAAGTGAATTTAGTTACTTTGTTTTCTTCTGCAAAACTTGGTTTTAATTGACTTAGCACTGCATTACTATCAACACCATTTGTATCTTTTTGATTTAATAATGCTAAAATATCTTGCGCAAATGTTGCTTCTTCGTTGCCTGCATATTTAGCAATTAATGTTGTTAATTGGTTTCGCGCATCACTATACTTTTTAAGACTTGTAGTACTCATTGCTTCCAACAAATCAAATTTTGCAATTAATGGATGCGCCGTATATTTACTTCTTGCATATTGAATGCGTGGTAATACTTCCATAAATTTATTATCTTTAAATATATCGTAAGTAGCACTGTAGTAGGCTAATACTTCTCCTTCATTTTCATTTTTTTGTTTTCCTGCATCTGGGTTAGTAGCTAATTTTACTAATGCATTATCTGGAAATTCGGTATGCAATAAAGCTAAATATCTATTAGCCTCTAATTCATTTGGCATTCGTTTATTGGATAGATATAAAGCGTAAAAAGCTTTAGATTTGTAGCTAGTATTTGGGTAATCTTTTAATAATAATTCTAAATATTCTATTGTTTTTTTATCATCGTTTAAACCTGCATAATATATCACTGAAGCGTTATACAATGCATTTTCTCTAGAAGAATGGCAATTCGTCATTTGCTCTTCTGTATAAGGTATAGCACTTAAATATTTGTCTAAATCTTGTTTTTCTTCTTGGTCTTCTTGTGTAGCAATTTCCGCGTCTTCTTTTTGCTTAGTCTCGTCTTCTTTATTTAATGCAGTAGCAGATATCGCAGCCAATCTACTCCAATTATCTATATTCGGTCTGTTGCCCCATTTTAATTCAAATGCTTTAGCGCCTTGTGTTACCATATTAGCATTTGCAAAATACCAAGTACTATTATTGCTACTTGGCTCTATAGATTCGGATGGTGCATTACTTATTGCTTCTGATTTTTCTTTCTTCTTTTTATCTGCTTTTAATGCTTTTTTTGCTATCGCTAATTGTTCTTTTTTAGATAATTTAGATAATGCTAATAAACTATCATTGTAGCTAATTACATCTAATTCTTTCACCAAATCCGCTAATAAATTTCTACGAATCTCAATATTGATATTGCGCGAAGTTGTAAGGTCTTCTGCATACACCAATGCGCTGTCATAAGCTATTTTACTAGGTTTATAATCGAATTGTTTAAAATACAAATCGCCTAAAGTGGCAAATGCTTCTTCGTTGGTCGTTTTATTATTTTTAGATTTTTCTATTGCTTTCTGTAAAGAAGCTATCGCTTTTTCTGGTTTTGCATCTGCTTGAATAATACCTAAGGTTAGATAAGCTTTATCTAAATAATTGGTGTATTTGCCATCGTTAATAATAGTTTTAAACATGCTTTCTATTTTACTTAAATCTGCATTTGGCATTTTTGCTGCATTTTTTGCAAGGTTTAATTTGCTATAAAAATCCATATCTACATTTGGATGCATAGCAAGTACTTTCTCAAAAGTTTTATTACTTGTTTGATAATCATCTTGCTGCGCTAATAGCTGACCCAATAAATAAGTAACACGAATTTTAGTGCTCTTATTCATGCTTTTATCTTTCAATGCGTCTTGCAAGCTTGTAATAGCTTGTGCAGGACTATTGGTAGCCATATACATTTGTGCACCCAACAAATCTACTTCTGCCTTTAAGCGTTTGGGGAATTTTGGATCCAAATTCATAATGCCAATTAGCGTTTGCGCATCCTGGTATGCACCTGCTTGTAAATATGTTTTGGCTAACCAAACCAATGCATCATTGCGGCATGGTTGATGTTGTAATGCATGTAAATATTTTCTGTTTTCTATAGTAGCAATACTATATTTTTCCATAGTATCAACAACTTTTGGTTTGCGAGAACCTCCAGAATTACTAGTAGCTTTTTTAGGTTTTTCTTTGTACTCGTTAGCTATGTATTGAAATGTAGTAATAGCATTATCCGTTTCGCCTTTCATTACATAGGCCTTACCCATTAGTAAATACAAATCATCAAACCAATAGCTACGTGGGTCGTGTATTTGAATACTTGTAGCACATTTTTTAATAATAGAATCCATATTGCCACCTACAGCGGTGGCGCCTTTAGTATTGAGAATATCTTCTAAACTTAGTAGTTTGGCATAATCTTCTTTATTGTTCTTTTGTAAACTTAATAGGCTTTCTGTATATAGCTTTTTAGCATTATACAAATAGTTGTAGCGCGATACTGTATTCTGATATAATCTGCGCTCTATAGTCCATGGTTTTTTCAGAAATTTTTGGTTAGAATAATTTGATTTCTTTTTTTCATGCTCCTTCATTGCTAACTCTGCCTGCTTCTGTTCAGGAGTTTTAAATAGTTTTTTCATTTCTTGCAGTCGTTTGTTTTTTACTACTGCTAAACTATCTTTTACTACTTTGCGCACTTTGGCAATGCTATCAGTAATCTTTTTTCTATTTTCTTTAATTTTAGCCAAGTTTTCTTTGCGCCATTCTGCCAAACTATCTGCTGTTTGCTTGCGCTGCTTTGCCATGCTTTCTACCTTAGCGATGCGTTGTATAGCTATTTCTTCGGCTAGTTTTTTTCTTTCCTTTTTTATTAAATCGGCTTTTTTTGCGCGTACATAAGCAATACTATCTATGCGGTTTTGTTTAATTTTTTCCTGCTCTTTGATATACTTTTTGCTATTTTTCACTTTAGCAATAGCATCTTTTTCTTTTTTAATAGCTGCTCTAGATGCAGTAACACTATCTCTAAAAGCTATTCTGCTGGCTTTCGTGCTATCTGCAATGCGGTGGCGTTCTGCAATTTCTTTTTGTAAATTTATTTTATTGATAGCAGTAATACTATCGCGCGTTTTTCTTTCTTGCAATATTACATTTCGTGTGCTATCAGCAATTTGTTTGGGAGTTTTGGCTTGTGCAAATACATCCGTATTGCTCAATAAACCAATTACACACAACAATGCCCAAAGGAGATATATTTTATTACTTTTCAAAAATTTACTTTTCTATACAACTACTAAAACATCAAATTTATTTGATTTTGGCGAAAATATTTTATAAATATTTGTGAAAAGATACAATTGGCAATTGATAAGCAATATTAGTTTTTCTTTTTTTATCATTATTTTTACCCGCATGAAGGAGATATGGAAATTAATTCCAAAGTTTTTTAGAAGAATGAATACCCCCTATCACATTACAGTGATAAATGAAGAAACAATGGCAGAAAGCCTGCAGTTGCCATTAACTAAAAAAAGCTTGTTTTTGTTTTTATCCAGCTTATTAGTTGGCATATTTGTATTATTATCTGCTATCATATTTTTTACACCATTAAATTACTATTTACCTGGTTATAATATAGATAATAATAGAAAGCAAATTTTGTTGTTACAAAAAAGCACAGACTCCTTGTTTCGGTTGAACGCCAAACGAGAAGCATATATTATTAATTTAGTAAATGTGGTAAAAGGTGATGTGCCAATTTTAGATACTACAAAACTAAGCCAAGCAAGTATTAAAGCATTGCAAATAAAAGAGCAAGCAAGCATAAAAAGTGCTAATGAATTAAGAAAAACCATACCGCCTTCTGCTAAAAAAGACAGTATAAAAAGTGCAGTAGATTCTATTATCAAAAACAAAAAAGGTAAATAATGGGTGCCAAATTTGGTATTTGCATGCATCTTTTCTACATTTGAAGGATATTAAACCAATAATAATGGGATTATTTAGTACGAACAAACCAAAATTAGAGCCGGTATCTTATACAGCTCCACCTACTGCTACCCCACCTAGCATGGAAAAAAAAGCAGGAGAAGTGCCTATTAATAAGGTTACATCTACACCATCTAATCCTTTTTCATCAACAACTACAAACAATACAAAAATGATTGAATCTATAAATACTATTAGCGCAGGCACTATTTTAGAAGGCCAATTAAGATTAGAAGGAGACCTACATGTAGAAGGTACTATTAAAGGAACTGTAACAAGCAAAAGCAAAGTAACATTAGGTGCCAATGGCAAAATAGAAGGTGATGTAAACTGCCAAGATGCAGAAATTAGTGGTAAAGTAATGGGCAAATTAAATGTAAACGATATGCTTTTCCTTAAAGGAAATGCCTTAGTAGATGGCGATATAAGTACAGGAAAATTGGTAATAGAAAGTGGGGTGCGCTTTAATGGCAAATGTAGTATGGGCAATAAAAATGCCGCTACAAATATTGCTCCATCTGCTAATAATTTAGCTGCACAAAGCAATGGTACACCGATCGCAGCTAAAGTAAACGTTTAGATTGCAACAAGATTTACAAAAATATTTAGGGCTTGCCATGCAAATGATGGTAAGCCTTTCTTTATTTACCTACCTAGGATTTAGGCTTGATAAATATTTCTTAATTTCTCCTATATGCATAGTTGGATTACCTTTGCTTTTTTTAATAGTTATTTTTTATAAAATTTTACAAGATACAAAACCAAAAAAATGAATAAAATTTTTTATATAACCATTGCCATACTTTTTATTATTGTAAGTGTTGCTATCTATTTTACTGCAAACACTACTGGCATGAATTTGCGATTATTAATAAGTGGAAATGTTTTTTTTCTGATTATTACATTGCTTAGTTATTATATATTAAATAAAAGTGCGGCAGATGATAATCCTAGAAAGTTTGTGAACAAAATGATGGCAAGCACAATGCTTCGTTTTTTTTCTTGCATGGCGGGAGCATTT
>Ga0114967_10002324_pt1 | contig 15917 bp, 12 predicted proteins | sample M_130628_MF_Meta_FD_92639 | JGI IMG/M metagenome (GOLD analysis project Ga0114967, IMG submission 92639) | Freshwater microbial communities from Lake Montjoie, Canada to study carbon cycling - M_130628_MF_MetaG | ecosystem: Environmental > Aquatic > Freshwater > Lake | place: Lake Montjoie... | reverse complement strand
GGAGCAGCCGCGACGCCTTCCTCCCCTTTACGCTCCGGCTTGGCCCGGAGTCAGTCGCGTGACTTCCGTCTGTTTGCTGGAACGCTGTTTGCCGTTCCACCAGAGCACCACGGGTGCTGCCACGAAGACCGAGGAATACGTGCCCACGAGAACCCCGATGAGAATGGCCAACGCGAAATCTGCGAGCACGGGGCCGCCGAAGAAGAACAACGAAATAGTCGAGAGTAACGTCACTCCGCCAGTGATGATGGTGCGCGATAGTGTCTCGTTGATGCTCAAGTTCATGATGTCCATCACCGAACCTTTGCGGCCTGTCTGCATGCCTTCGCGAATCCGGTCGAACACCACGATGGTGTCGTTCACCGAGTAACCCGCGATGGTTAGCACGGCGCCGACTGTGACCAGCGAGAGTTCGCGGCCCAGAAGCGCAAAGACTCCAATGGTGATGGTCACGTCATGCAACAGAGCCACCAGCGCTCCAAGTGCGAAGGAAAACTCGAAGCGAACCGTCACATAAACCAAAATCCCGAGCATCCCTAGCAAAAGCGCCGTAAGAGAGTTGCGTGCGAGTTCTCCCCCGACGAGGCTGCCGACTGTTTCCACCGCTTCCACGCGGAACTCCGCTTGCGGAAACTTTGCTTTGATTCCTTCCGCGAGCTTCTCTCCCGTGCCTTGGGGGCTGCGAATGGTGAAAAATTCTTTGGCCGCCGACTTCTCGATTTGCACGGCTGCCTCGCCGACTTTCTGAGCCTCCACCACCTCGCGAACTTCTTTGATTTCGGGTTTAACTTTGACTGCCTCCAGAACGACGCGGTCGCCGCCCTTAAAATCAACCCCGAAGTTTTTATCGCCCCGTGCCCAGAAAAGAGCCAATGAGGCAAAGATCACGCAGAGCGAGCAAGCGATCGCCAGCTTCCGCCAGCGCAGGAAATTGAAGTTTGAAGTAACCAGAAGGCGGCCCATGGAGACATTTTTGAGCAGTCCCAATTCAATGGCCCAGCTGAAGAAATTGCGCGAAGCAATCAACGCAGTGAACAACGTCGCCAGAATCCCAATGCATAATGCCACAGCGAAGCCTTTCACGGGACCGGTGGCCTTCCAAAAAAGAATTAGGGCGGTAATCAAGGTGGTGATGTTCGAGTCGAAAATGGCGGGGAACGCCTTTTCAAACGCTGAACGCACCACGGCTGCCAGCGGACGTTTATCCGACATTTCTTCGCGCAACCGCTCGTAAACCAGAACGTTGGCGTCCACGGCCATGCCAAGGGTCAAAATAATCCCCGCAATCCCGGGCAGAGTCAGCACCGTGCTGAACAGTCCCATCGCACCAAAGAGCAACACCAAGTTCACGATGAGCGCAAGATTTGCGATCACTCCGCTGAAACGGTAATACACAAGGACGAAGAGCGCGATCATCGCCAAACCGAGTAATCCGGAGAAAATTCCGCTGTTAATCGAGTCCTCCCCGAGTGAGGCCGAGGCGGTACGTTCTTCCTCGATGACGACAGGGGTCTGGAGAGGATTCTCCAGCACACTGGCGAGGTTTCGCGCTTGTGCTTCGGTGAAGTGCCCCGTGATCGAGGCGTTTCCACCTGTGATTGCCTCTCTGATTACGGGCGCAGACTGGACTTTGCCGTCCAACATAATCGCGAAACGTTTCCCGACGTTTTCCTGCGTCAACTTCGCGAACAAACTCGCTCCCTCGGCACTGAAACTCAGACTCACCCCCCATCCCTGAGTGTCAAAGAAAGCGCGCGCCCCATTGACCATGCTGCCGGGAATGTCCGCCTTTTTTTTGACCACGAGGCGCTCTTCGATTTCTTTCCCGTCGCGTTCATCTTTGTATACTTCTAACTTAAAGGCGGGATCCGGCGGAACCAACCCTTGGACGATGCTGTCGCTCTGAGGGTGCACGAGCTTAAAGTCGAGCTTTGCGGGGCGGTAGAGCTGCTCCCGAGCCTCCTGCAATTTGCCGGTATTCATCCCAGGAATCTGAACCATAATGCGATCCGTGCCCTGTGGCGCGATCACGGGTTCGCTAGTCCCCATCGAGTCCACGCGGCGACGGATCACTTCCCGCGCCTGATCCAGCATCGCGGGGGTGATTGGACGCACCGTGCCGGTTTCGTCAGGTTCGGCCTTGAGTCGGATGAGGAATGACGTACCTCCCTTAAGGTCAAGCCCCAGCGGGAGCTTTTCCTCGGGCGGATAAACCGAACCGATCGCAAATGCGACTACGAGCACCGTCAAAATACTGCCAAGATGGCGGCGGATGGTTTCGCTGTCGGTGAGAAAATACCAGACGAAGAGGACTGCCAGAAGGAGTCCCATGAGGAAAACGAGGGAGGGAGTCATGAGTGGGTAGAAGGAAAAAGGGGGTTAGATTGATCCGGAGTTTTTATCGGAAGGTCGCATTCGGCGCGTTTTTGAGGGGAAAGCGCCGCTGATTAGACCTTCTCGAGTGTCGGTTCCTTAAGCACGGTTGCGATGGACGTTTTCTCCACTTTGATGCGTACATTATCAGCGACTTTGAGCATGAGAGTGCCGCTATCGGTAACATTGCTAACAATACCATGAATACCGCCATTGGTGACGACTGCATCGCCGGTTTTGAGTTGGTCCACCAGTTCGCGCAGCTGTTTTTCTTTCTTCTGCTGCGGACGAATCATGAGGAAATACATGATCGCAAAGATACAGATCATGGGCACCAACATACCGCCAATGCCGGGAGGTTGTCCTTGAGCAGGGGCAGTGACTTGGGCCAACCAAAAGGGAAAGTGTAACATATGTTTTGTCAGATTTTCGGAGCTTAAAAAGTGGGGAGTCACGGAAAAGAAATATCAAACAGTGACGACTGGGGAGGGGAAGTTTCTAAAATTTAATGTTTTACAAAGGTGTGATGCATATCCTCGAACTGATCTTTATCACCAAGTTCAACCTCCAACCGTTTCAAACAGTCAATTCGGCGCGCGTGGGCGTTAGATATGGGATTGGTGAGCGTAACCTTCGAGGGAACTTTGTCCAAGATTTTCCATTTGCGAAATGCAGCATTCTCAGCAATCCGGTGTCGGGCGGTCGTCCGTTGTGTTTTGGCGCGGCCCTCCGGATCTCTTAGCTGGGGCAAGCCAGAGCGGATTGCAGCCCCCTAATCCGCCAGCGCAACGGAGGTGACTGGAAAAGTGCCCAAAATCTTAACCTGCGTACAACGCCGGCCCAGCTCGGCCAGTACATCCTGGAGATGCGGCTCGGAGACATGTCCCTCCACGTCCAAGAAGAAGCAGTACTCCCAAGCCTTGCGTCGAGAAGGGCGGCTTTCGATTTTGCCGATGTTGATCTTCTGTAGATAAAACGGCTCGAGCGCTCGGTAAAGTGCGCCCGGTTCATGGGAAACGCTGAAAAGTAGCGAGGTGCGATCCGTTCCCGTAGCAGGCGAGGGGCGCAGGCCGATGACCAGAAAACGCGTCGTATTTTCCGCGGAATCCTGAATTCCTGACTCCAAAACGTCCAAACCATGCAATTCCCCTGCGAGAAGTCCGGCAATAGCAGCCGCCCCGTCTTCGCGTGCCGCGCACTCCGCCGCGCGTGTGGTGCTGGAGACTTCCACGCACTCGACTCCCGGTAAGTTGGCGCGAAGCCAATTGCGCGTTTGGGCGAAGGCTTGGGGGTGACTGTACACCGTGCGTATCTGTTCTTTCGCACAGCGCGCGAGCAAGTGGTGCTCAATTCTCAGGAGCACTTGCGCGCAAACCTGAGCGTCGCTGTCGATAAACATATCTAACGTGTGGTTGACCGCGCCTTCCCACGAGTTCTCCACAGGCACCACTCCGTAGTCCGCTTGTCCGCGAGTGACGGCTTCAAATACGTCGCCGATGCCCGGTTGAGGTGTGTACTTCACGCTCGCCCCAAATTTTGAGCGTGCCGCCTGATGCGTGAACGTGGCTTCCGGTCCTAAATAGGCGATCCTCAGGTCCTTCTCCAACGCCAAAGAAGCCGACATAATTTCTCGGTACACCGCCCGCACCGCGCCTTCAGGTAAACGGCCACCGATACGCGCATTGCGTTCCGTGAGTGAGCGATAGACTTGTTCCTCGCGTTCTGGAGCGTAGATTTCCAGCCCTTCCGCCTTCTTATACTCGCCGACTTCGTGGACACATTCCGCCCGCGCATTAAGCAATTGGAGGATCTGTTCGTCTAGGGAATCTATCTTTTTTCGGATATCAACGAGGTTCATTTGAAAAGTCTGTTACGGAGTCTGTAGGTTCAGAAAGTGGCTCATTCTCTTGAGCGAGTCCATGGGCAGCCTCGTGAAAGGAAGGCTCCAGTGCCGTGGTCTTGTCGTACGCGCGCACCTCTGGCTCTGTGGGTGCCTTCGGGGGAGCAGATTCCGAGGGCGTCATTTCTGGGGCGCCGGATTCTTGCACGAAGGGCAATTCCGGCGCGGCTTCCTCGTCTTTCGCCCCTTTGCGTTTGGCGGCTTTTTCCTCCGGCGGCGGAGCTTTGGGCAGGTTGATGCGGGCCAGTTCGCTTGCGTTTGGCAACTCCTGCGTCGATTTCAAACCGAAATGCTCCAGAAAATAATCCGTCGTGGCGTACAAAAGTGGCCTGCCAGGAACATCCGCCCGCCCCGTAATCCGTACCAGGCTCCGATCCAAAAGCACCTGCATGACGCCGTCAACTGCCACGCCACGCACGGCCTCGATGTCCGCGCGCGTTACGGGTTGACGGTAGGCAATGATTGCAAGTGTCTCCAGTGCAGGTCCGCTCAGGCGCGCCGGTTTGGCTTCCGGGTACAGGCTGCGCACCCACGGTGCGAACTCTGGGCGCGTGACCAAGTTCCACCCACTGGCCTGTTCGACGAGCCGAAACGCCCGACCGCTTTGCTCAAACGCCTCCCCCAATTCACTCAAAGCTTGGAGCACTTCCGCGTTCGAAGTCCCCGCGAGCCCCTGTGCCGCTTCCGTCTCACAAGACGCTCCCGCAGCCTGAATCGCAGCCAGCATTTCCTCAGTGGACAGCGGCTTCGGGGCGGCAAAAATTAACGCTTCAAGCACTTGGGGCAACGTCATCACAGTCCCTTCTAGGCTCGGGTAAGTTCAATTTTTCCGAACGGCTCCAATTGCACCGCCTTTAACTGCTTCAGTCGTATCAACTCGAGCACCGCCAAAAACGTCACCACGATCTCCGCCCTCGAGGCGATTCCAGAAAATAACTCCGTGAAGTCCATCGGCACGCCGCCAGAAAGCATCTTTAAGACGAGTTCAATTTTATCAGACACCGTGAAGTTCTCTTCAAAAATCTCCCGTAAGTCTTCCCGCTGATTGATTCGCTTGAGCACCCCGTTGAACGCTGCAATCAAGTCCAGCACGCTCACTTCTCCCAGCGGACGCTCGGGTTGGTGATCCGGCAGCTCGGAGATCCTGCTGAACAGCGCTTCTTGAGCGAGTTCCCTCTGATGCAATCCTGCGGCGGCGTCCTTGAACTTTTTGTACTCGATGAGTTGCCTAACCAGCTCCCAGCGAGGGTCTTCCTCCTCAGACTCTTCTTCGGGCGGTTGTACGCTGACGGGCAACAGGCTGCGGCTCTTAATGTAAATTAAGTTGGACGCCATCACGATGAACTCTCCGGCCACATCCAAGTCCAGCGCCTTGAACGCCTCCATGAATTCAAGGTACTGCTGGGTGATCCGCTCGAGGGATACATCGTAGATATCCACCTCTTCCCGCTTGATGAGGTACCACAATAAGTCCAATGGGCCTTCGAACACTTCCAACTTTACCTTATAGTCCTGCGTTAACATTCAGACGCACTTTACACAAAGTTTGTCGACCTGCTCAACCAGCGTTTGGGCCACGTGGCGTTTGGCCGTGATTCGTGAACGGCTAAAGGGCAAGAAGAGCGGGTTAAGAGGGAGTCAGCTGAAAGAAGTTTAGGTCTTTGAACGTTTGAAAATCAGAGTCGAAGGAAACGAGGCGACAGCCCGATGCGACAGCGAGGGCAGCGAGATACGCGTCCGTCCAAAGGCGGTGCCGAAAAGTGGGTTGAGTGGAAAAAGCGGACAGTTTTTCGTCCAAGCCAACGGGCTCCTGAAGAAAACCCACGCCCGGTTTTTTCATGTAAGCGTGGTACGCCTCCCAAGCACGCTGGGAGGTCAATGGCGGGTTGGCCATACGACTCTGAGTGATTAGGCGCAGAAACCCGAGCATGGTGACCCGACAAAAAACTATGACCTCGGCAGCCTGATTCTCCCAGTAGTCAAGCGCTGCCAAGTGATGAACATGGCGAGCATCCGTTAGCGCGAGCCATACGTTGACGTCGAGAAGATCGGTCATGGAGTCTCGTCGGTCATGCCCCAGGCGCGTCTTAACTGTTCGATGTCTTCCTTTTCTAGGATCGCATAAAGCTCGGCGTTCGTTAAAGATGGAGTAGTCGATGCGCTCGGCGTCTTCTCAAAGAGGACTGGGAGAGGCGCGCGTTTGGGGCGCGGTGTTACCGATTGTACTTCGGGTGCCTTGAGCCCGGCCTCAATGTAGCGGGTGAGAAGTTCTTTGAGTTTGAGTCCAGACTGTGCGGCGCGAGCTTTGACTTCACGAAAGAGCGGGTCGGGGAGCTCGAGAGTCGTACGCATGGCAATACTTTAGCATACAAACGTCTCTGCCTCAAACCGTATTCCAATTTTAAGTTAGGGGAAATCCCTTCTTTTTTTGGCGAAGCAAAAAACGCGCGGGATCCACAGCATTAAGCAGTTCGCCACTTAAGGGCGCGGGTTCGCCGGTGAGCATTGCGGCAAGGATTTCGCCCGAAAGGCCCGACCAGAGCAGCCCCCTCGAGCCAAGTCCAAGCACGGCATAAAGACCCGGCAGACGTGGGATGCGGAGCAACGTTTCTGCGCCGCTCGCTTTCGCAAAGTCTGGGAGCGCGCCGATCATGGGCAGTCGGTCGGCCGTGAGGGAGCGGAAGCCGACGCGTCCGCGCAAAGAGTCGGGTGCGAGGGATGGCGTGAAGCCGGCGAGGAGTTCGGGCAGACGCGCGATGTTGGCTTGATGGCTCGCGATGTCCGCGTCTGTGCGGTCGTCGTCGAAGTCGTAGGTCGCTCCCAAAGAGCAAACCCCATTGATAGAAGGCGTCAGGTAACCATCCCGGCTCAGGACTCGCTTCAGCGGGGGCAGGCTCTCCGGCGGCAAGTGCGTGACTTGGCCGCGCACCTTTTTGAAATGGAGTGATCGGGTCGGGCCGAAATGTGCGGCCTCAAAAGCGTTGGCTAAAATCAGAACCGGCGCGGTTCCCAGTACATTGCCGTCCGCATCTTTCGCGGTCCATCGTTGGTCGCCATAAGTGATTTCCAGCACACCACAGTTGGTGCGGATCACCACGTTAGAGGTCGCGTGCAACCGCGCTTCGCACAGCGCGGCGGGATTCACCCAACCGCCTTCCGGAAATAGCCAGCCGCCCGCATGGACTGCATGGCCCAGATCCTGCGCCGCTTCCTCACGCGAAAGATACCGCACGTACTTTTCCGGATATGCGTGCCGCTCGACGATTTCTTGAAACAATGCCTCCTCTTTCGGAGTCCGCGCGAGTTGCAATTTGCCGCAAGGATCCCAGAGCCCCGGCTTCTGCGTGGATTCAAGGTCTCCCAGTTCGGCGAGCAGGTGCAGGAAACTGGCCCGAGCCAGGCGCGCGGCAAAACCGTCGTCCTTGGATAGCATCGGGGAGAGAACGCCCGCGAGGTTGCCGGAGGCGCCTTGAGCAGGAAGCGCATGCCGTTCTAGAACAGTGACTTCCCAGCCTCGTTTTGCGAGGCTAAGCGCCGCAGAACTCCCTGCAAGGCCGGCTCCAATAATGAGGGCGGCACGTGTTTGAGGCGGTTGTTGGTAAAAAGTCGCTCTGGAATGCGCGGCGCGAAACGTGGCGGTGAGGGGCGCGGTCTCACTGGGATGACTTTGCACAGCGAACCCCGCGCCTGTGAGAGAACGTTCGAAGGCTGCACCGGCAGATGGGCCTTTAGCGTTGGAATATAACGCGGTCCTCGGCCTGCACAGGCGCGCGAGATGGGCCGCGTTGGGCAGGGGACTTGTTGTGGAATGGGGAATCCATAGGACGTCGCAGACCGCAACAAGCGACTCCAACGGCGATGGCTGACCCGGCGAAGAAAGCGCGAGGGTCAGCGTTATGCGGCCATTCTCCAGAAGCAACCGATGCAGCCCAGGAACGGGTAGAGGCCATTGCGCGAGGAGTTGCGAGGCGAGGGGAGCAAGGTGCGCCGGTAAATTCGAAGAGATTTCGCGCAGGGCATCTGACTCAAGTGAGTCGTGAAGACCTATAACATTCAGCAATCCAGTATTTTGTGGATTAGAAAGCCAATGGTGCCACAAGTTCAGAAAGCGCACGCCGTCACCAAAGGTCGTATCCAGAATGCAACAGTTCTGCGCTGGATCCGGGAGCGGGGGAAGCCACGGAGACATGGGGTGGATGTCAGCGGGAATGGCAGGATTGCTGATTATCGCCGGATGCGTCCTGCGGAGTCGCCGTTCACGAGCGCCTCCACCTCTGAGCGCGTGCTGAAGTTGCAATCGCCTTCGATGGAATGCGCGAGGCAACCGGCGGCGGTGGCGAAGGCAACGGCGATTTGAGGCGCGGCGAGGTCGGGTGAAGTGAGGCCATGAAGCAGCCCCGCAGTGAAGGCGTCGCCGGTGCCGAGTCGGTCGACAATGTGGGTTATGGGGTACAGCTGCTCCTTGTGGGGCGCAAAGTGGAACGCTTGGGAGGCCTTGTCGAAAAGCATTCCTCCGAAATTATTGTGCGAGGCTGAGACACTCTCCCGCAAACTCATGGCGACGTGTTGGAGTCGCGGAAAATCACGCGTGAATTCCAGCACGAGTTCCTCCAGCGACGCGTTGGTCTGAGCGCCCCGCAGCGCCTCCAAATCTTCGCGCCCGCCGACGAACAGGTCCACCAACGGAAGCATTTCTTTGAGTGTCCGCGTAGCCAGTTCGCGTGGGGGAACGGGCGGTTCCCAATTCCAGAGTTTACTGCGATAATTCACATCGAGCAGAACGCGCACTCCCATTTGAGAAGCCGTTTGCAGTGCAGTGAGGGTGACATGGGCCGCGTTACGGGAAAGAGCCGGGGTGATGCCGGACACCACGAGCCAATCGGCGCCCTCGAGGATGGATTCCCAGTCGTAGGCTTGCGGCGGCGTGATGGCGATGGACGAACCTTCGCGATCGTAGATGACGTTCGCGGGACGCTGGTTGGTGCCGGCTTCGAGGAAATACAAACCCAGACGGCCTCCTGAGGTGCGCAAAATGTGGCGCGTATCGACGCCAAGGGAGCGCAAACTTGAGACACAGGCGTCGGCGATTGGATGGGTCGGTAACGCGGTAACGAAGGAGGCGTTGCCACCTAAAAGTGCGATGGAACCGGCGATGGACGCCTCTGCGCCCGCGAAGATCACATCCAAACTACCCGGCATCGCTTGTGCGAAGCGCTTGAAACCAGGGGTGGAAAGTCGCCCCATAATCTCCCCAAACGTCACAATTCTGCTCACGATAATCCTCCTCTCACACGCGCCACGAGAGCCGTTGCCGCTTTTGCGTTGGCTGTGATTCCCGCCCAGTCTTTGCGTGAAATCCACGCACGAGGCGCCAGCCAAGAACCTCCCAACGCCTGCACGCAGGGCTCCCTCAAGAATGCTCCGGCTTCCTCTATATCAATGCCGCCCAGTGGGATAAACTTAACTCCTAAATGCAGAAAGGGCGCGGCGACGCTCCGCAAATATGCCAATCCGCCGCTGGCTTGTGCCGGAAAAAACTTCAAAATCCGACACTCTTGTTCCAAAGCGAGTTCAATGTCGCTTGGAGTGCAAACCCCCGGTGCAAACGGTAGTCCGATGTGCCGCGCCTCCGCCACAACGCGAGGATTCATCCCCGGCGACACTCCGAAGGCCGCTCCTGCGCTTCGCACTTCGTGGACCTGCGCAGGAGTCAGCACGGTTCCCATTCCCACTGTAACCTCCGGCACCTCTGCAATGATCCGGCGCAACCCCTCCATGGCAACCGGCGTGCGCAGCGTGAGTTCAATAGATTTAATGCCGCCCTCTAACAAGGCGCGTGCCGTCGGAACTGCGTCCTCCACAGCGTCAATCACAAGGACCGCTACGACGCCAGAATGATGAAGCGGGTTCGGGAAGTTTTCGGGCATTGCGAAAGAGTGCCTGAAGTGGCCGAAATTCAAAGTCGGAAGCGATCCTCGCGTGCCATTCGGAAGTCAAATTTTCCAGAATAGGCGAGGCGATCAGTAGCCTCTTGGGCCTCAGTAGGATTGGTGTGGCTTTGGAGGAAGCGCCAATTTTAAGATGACAGCGGTCGGTTTGCTCCGACAAATGTCCTCCATTGTTCCACCTTCTCCCCATGATTCCCAAAACTACTCAATCTCGCCGTCGCTTCCTCCAAACCAGTTCCCTCTCTTTGGGTGCTCTGTTTTTTCCGCATGTCCTTCGAGGGCAGGCTCCCAAGAAGCTTCAACTGGCTGGGATCGGGGTCGGCGGCAAAGGAAAAGGAGATATTCTCAACGCCTCAATGGGCGCTGAAATCGCGGCTCTTTGCGATGTAGACCGCTCCCGTTTGGAGGCGGCGAAGGCGCTTTATCCCAATGCGCGCACGTTTGAGAGCTTCCGTGAGATGTTCGAGGTGATGGGCGATACGATTGATGCCGTGACGGTTTCCACACCGGACCACTCCCATTTTCCGGCTGCCATGGAGGCGATTCGCCGAGGGAAGCACGTGTGCGTGCAAAAACCGCTGGTCAATCGCGTGTGGGAAGCGTCTCAACTTCTGGCCGCCGCCCGCGAAAAAGGTGTGGTGACCAATATGGGCAACCAAGGTCATCTGCTCGACGGCATTCGTCAGCTCAAAGAGTACCTCGAATTGGGCATCATCGGGCGGGTGAAGGAGATTCATGTGTGGACCAACCGGCCGATCTGGCCACAGGGCGGCAAGGCGCGCGACGGGATGGTGGCCGCGACCGCGCCCGCGACTCTGAACTGGGAGGCGTGGCTCTCGCAGTGTCCGGCGGGCGAGTATCTTCCTGGGCTGCATCCTTTCGCTTGGCGTGCGCACCGCGAATATGGTTCCGGCGCAATCGGTGACATGGGCTGCCACACTTTGGACGGTCCGTTCTACGCCTGTGAACTCGGAGATCCTTACCGGTTACAGGCGGATGTGGAAGACCTCACGGATCTGACTTTTCCCACGTCTTCGAACATCACGATGTGGCACAAAACTCGTCTGTTTGGCGAAGTGAAGGTGATTTGGTACGATGGCTCCCGCAAACCAGAACGTCCTGCGGAATTGGACGAAAGCGAGGATTGGTCCAAGGCGAAGGCCGGTGCGCTTTACATCGGGGAAGAGGGAAAGCTGATTTGTATTGGAGATCACGCCCGTACTCCGCGACTGCTTCCGTATGCGAAGCACGAAGATTGGCTGGCGAAAAAGATGCCGCAGCCCACGATTGAGCGCGCTACGGCGAAGAATCCGCAGATCGAATTTGTCGAAGCGGTTTTGGCCGGAGGGAAATGCGGTTCGAACTTTGAATACGCCGTGCCGCTGACTCGCTACGGTTTGTTGGGCAACATCGCCGTTCAAAACCCCGGCAAGGAGCTGGAATGGGATGCAACCGCCCAACGCTTCAAGAATAGCCCAGAGGCTAATCTTCTTCTGAAACGCCCGAGTGTTAAAAAGGGTTGGGAATCGTTTGCTTGATTTTTAAGGATAAAGCGGGAAACTGCTTTTTAACATCCCGGCACGATTTCTTCAGCCTGGGCGCGGCAAGTGTACACAGGGCTCGTTCAGGAAGAACCATGGACGAGTTGACACGGCACACCAAAAGTAAGACAGTAAGGCGTGATCACAACGCTTTCCAGTAAAGGTCAAGTTGTATTGCCTCGCGCTGCTCGCGCCAAACTCCACCTCGTATCCGGCACTAAACTTAAGTGCACTATACAGGGAGACTCCATCGTTCTCACTCCGCAAAACGTCATAAAGTCCTCCCCTCAACTGGTCAAGAATGAGATGACCGGCCTCATCGTAACTCAAAGTCCTTCAGAAATAGGCTTTGTTACAAACGATGTGATTCGTAATCTACTCGTAGATTTTCCGTGAAATATCTTTTGGATATCAATGCTTTAATTGCATTGGGGCACACTTCCCACATCCATCATGTTAGGATGATCGAATGGTACCAATCGATATTAGGCGAAGAGACAAGTCTGCATACATGTTCAATTTGCGAATTAGGTTTCGTTTGAGTATCAGTTCAAGCGGGTTTACAAAGTCATGTAGCATCATCGCGCACAGCCCTCGCTCAACTGAAGGCTTCAAGCAAAATTTTGTTCACTCTCTTATCTGACGACCTTGGAGCAGACTGTTTACCAGCATACGCCAAGGTGCCAAATAAACTTACCGACGGGCATTTACTGGAATTAGCCCGTCATCATGGCGCCAAGTTAGCCACTTTAGACACTGGAATTCCTGGTGCCTTATTGATTCCATAATCGTGAAAGCTGTTCAGGCACAGAAATTTAGCTCCCATCGCCCAGGGGTCTAGCAAGTCAGTCGAGCTAACTCCTTTCATGGGTCATGTCACGACTTCTTCAGCCTAGACGCGGGAGCGTTAAACTTGAATTCGATCCTCATTCAATGAGCCAGCGACCACGCACCAGTGCACATGCCCGGAAAGACACCAGCTTCAATCCAGCCTTGAGCACTGGGATCTTGGTCTCCGCCTAAAGGCACTATCACTCCAAATAAGTTCCTGCGAATCTTGCTAGGGTCCACGTACGAACCAGTCCACTCACCACGCGCGCGGTCCAGACGCATGGTCAAAGCGGGCTGGCTTGAATCGCCCGGGAGGTATTTTGCAGCGCGCACCAAACCAGTCGACGAAACTGAAAGAATCCAGACATAATTCTCACCCGTGACGGGGTCGTCTGCACTCAGGTACAAAGGGGCCTTCGTAAGCGAGGGTTGCAATCCAAAAACTCCCGTTAATGGGCTCCAAGCTGTGTAGTTCTGATCACTAAATTCCAAGCTGCTGACACCACTCCAGTTGAAACTCTTGCTGAACGCGGACGGCTGCGTTCCGTCCTGATTGAAGGCAATGGCGCTATAAACCGGAGATAGCTTGCCATTCAGCAGCCCCTTAGTGACGTAACTGGTTTGTCGCTCCAGACTGTCCTCTGTCGCGCCATTTTGAAGTTGTGCAGACCAGCTGTCCGTTGCGTCGTCTTTGCGTAGGCGAAGCTCTCCCAAGAGGCTAGTCGCATTTAATTGCAGTGTGTTGGATATAGAACGCGACTCATAGAGCGGCACTTCGAGACAGTTGCTCGCAGAAGGATCACTCAGTTTGAGGTAGCCCGATCCACTTCCCGTGTAGCCTGTCATACGCGTAGTCCAAATGAGGCGCCCCGAGGGCAGCGTTTGAATTAAAATGTAGGCATTGTTGTCTGAGCTGGGGTCGGTCTGCCCAGTTTGGGGCGCATTCGAAACGACGGCATAGCGCGAGGCCGTGATGGCGCTCAAGTTTACAGACTGAGGCGTTCCAGCAACGGGTACAGCGCGTAAATTGATGAGACTAGCTGTGGCTGAACCTGAGCAGATCGCACCGTCAGGACGTGTGCTATCAATCGGTAACGATACAAAGTCATGCACCTCTGCGTTGAGTTGCACGGGGGTTGCTGAAAAGTCGACACTGAGCGTCAACGATTGCCGGTTTGCCGTAGTGCCAACTCCAAGTCGAGGGGTGCAGACGACCTGAAGCACGTCGTCCCCACCTGCTGCGAATCGGGCGGCAAATGTTCGTATGACTGGAGTATAGGCGCGCATGCTCCAAGCCGGCGATTGAGCGGAATCCACAGCATCAAGATGTGGTGCCTCATTGTAAAAAATCCGGCCTGAGACTGAGCCTGTTTTCGTGATCGTCGCGACGAGTTTACCTCTGTAACGCGCGCCATCACCAATCAAGCCATTTACATCTTCAAGCATCATTTCATAGACGCCAGCGAATTCGGCCCAGCTCTTAAGATCCACGTGAAAGGCGCTTGAATCCACGCTTGAGGTTGTGCCGTCGATGTACGTTCTTGTGATTCGCAGCGTGTAATATCCTGAGGCACTCACAGCACGAAGAGGGAGACTCAACTGTCCACTATTCGGGACTGGGCCTGTGGCGATCGCAGTTCCCGACGCCGCAAGCAAAGCATAGGTCGCGGAGGAATTTCCCCCGTTGCCGAAATTGTCGATCAGGATGTTTTGTTGGGCCGCGCCGCCTTGTAGCACGGTGCTATCTGAGGGGCCTGAGAGTAGATAAACCCCTTTTCCAATGGGCACGCGAACCGTTGGAAAACTTGGCCATAGAGGAGGGAAAGGCCCAGTTTTGTCGGCAAAGTAGTAGATTTTGAAATCAGGAGCACCTATCGAGCCCAGAGGGTTTGCATAAAGGTTTGTAAAAAAAGGGTATGGTGGCTGCCCAAGTGCCGGTGCATTTCCTTTAAATATTAGACTCCTTAGGCTTGTGCATGCCGAGAAAGCAAAGTAGGCAACGCTCGTCACGCTGCTGGGAATAGTAAGGCTCGTGAGTCCGTTGCAGCCCCAGAACGCGCCGTCTTCAATGTTGGTGACACTATCGGGAATGGTATACGGGCCTTTTTTGCCTGCAGGGTATGCGACTAATTTTGTCTGATCTTTGTTCAGCAAAACTCCATCAAGGCTTGAATAGGCGGTATTCTGGGGCGCCACGGTGATGCTAGTGAGCCCACCGCAGCCCGAGAACGCCGCCCAGTCTCCTATGCTGGTGACGCTGCCGGGAATAGTGACGCTCGTGAGCCCGCTGCAGCCTAGAAACGCGCCGGCGCCAATGCTGGTGACACTATTGGGAATGGTATATGGGCCTTTTTTGCCTGCAGGGAATACGACTAAATTTGTCTGATCTTTGTTTAGCAAAATTCCATCGAGGCTTGAAAAGGCGGTATTCTGGGGCTCTACAGTGACGCTCGTGAGCCCACTGCAGCCTTGGAACGCATAGTCTCCAATGCTGGTGACTCTATTGGGAATTGTAACGCTCGAGATTCCGCTACATAACCAGAACGCGCCGTCTGCAATGCTGGTGACTCTGTTGGGAATGGTGTACGAGCCAATTTTTTGTGCGGGGAATAGAATTAAATTTGTCTGATCTTTGTTCAGTAAAACTCCATCAAGGCTTGAATAGGCGGCATTTTGGGGTTCCACAGTGACGCTCGTCAGCCCACTGCAGCTTCTGAACGCGCCGTCGCCAATGCTGGTCACGCTGCGGGGAATGGTGACGCTCGTGAGCCCACTGCAGCCTTGAAACGCGGCGGCGCCAATGCTGGTGACGCCGCTCGGGATGGTTAGACTCGTGAGGCCACTGCAGCCTTGGAACGCATAGAAACCAATGCTAGTGACGCTGCTGGGGATGATGAGACTCGTGAGGCCACTGCAGTTTTGGAACGCTCCTTCGCCAATGCTGGTGACGCTGCTGGGGATGATAATACCCGTGAGTCCGCTACAGTTTTGGAACGTTTCGACGCCAATGCTGGTGACGCCGCTTGGGATGGTATACGAGCCCTTTTTGGCTTTAGGAAATAGAATTAAATTTGTCTGATCTTTGTTTAGCAAAACTCCATCAAGGCTTGAATAGCCGATATTCTGGGGATCCACAGCGACGCTCTTAAGTCCACTGCAGCCCCAGAAAGCATAGCCACCAATGCTGGTGACGCTGGAGGGAATCGTGACGCTCGTGAGTCCGCTGCAGTTATAGAAAGCAGCAAATCCAATACTGGTGACGCTGCTTGGGATGATGAGGCTCATGAGTCCCCTACAATTTCCGAACGCGTTTTCTTCGATGCT
>Ga0114967_10002322_pt1 | contig 15920 bp, 12 predicted proteins | sample M_130628_MF_Meta_FD_92639 | JGI IMG/M metagenome (GOLD analysis project Ga0114967, IMG submission 92639) | Freshwater microbial communities from Lake Montjoie, Canada to study carbon cycling - M_130628_MF_MetaG | ecosystem: Environmental > Aquatic > Freshwater > Lake | place: Lake Montjoie... | reverse complement strand
GTCAACGCGGCCACTGGGTTCCCGCTCATCACCGGCCCTGCGGGACACACCGGCCCGGTCAACCACGTGCTGCCCGCCTGGGACGTGATCTGCGGTCTGTACGCAGCGCTGTCCATCACTGCCGCGTTGCGCCACCGCGACGCCACCGGCCGCGGCAGTCGAATCCGCCTGCCGCTGCAGGACGTCGCACTGGCCACCGCCGGGAATCTCGGCTTTCTGACCGAGGTCATGGTCACCGGAACGCCCCGTGAGCGCCTTGGCAATTCGATATTTGGCCAGTACGGCCAGGACTTCACCAGCAGTGACGGGGTGTCCTTCATGCTGGTGACGCTGACCGGTCGGCATTTCCGCGACCTGGCTGGTGTGACCGAAACCGTCTCTGCGGTGCAAGAACTCGCCCGCACTCATGGCGTCGACTTCGCTGACGAAGGCACGCGTTATCAGCATCGCGACGCACTCACTGAGCGCTTCGCGGGGTGGTTCCGGGAACACACCGCCGAGCAGATCACCGCGGCGTTGTCCCCGACGTCGATTCTCTGGGAGCGCTACCGGACGTTCGCCGAGATCGCCGCCGATCGCTGCGTCACCGACAATCCCATGTTCACCGCGCTGCATCAGCCAAGGATCGGCGACTACCTCGCGCCGGGCCTGCCGATGTCCATCGACGGCCAGCACGTTCCCGCTGTCGCCGCGCCCGCGGTCGGCGACCACACGGCCGACGTGCTCCGCGAGCGATTCGGATTCGACGACCACGACATCACTCGACTCATCGCAGACGGCACCGTCGCCACGACGCCTACCACGGAAGAGGCACACCCATGACCAAGCTGGCCCAAACCTTGGGTTTGACCGAGGTGCAGAGCGAGATTCTGTCCGCAGTAAGGACATTCGTCGACAAGGAGATCATCCCGAACGCCCAGGAACTCGAGCATGCCGACGCCTACCCTCAGGCCATCGTCGATCAGATGCGGGAGATCGGATTGTTCGGCCTGATGATCCCCGAGGAGTACGGCGGCCTCGGCGAATCACTCCTGACCTACGCACTCTGCGTCGAAGAACTGGCCCGGGGCTGGATGAGCGTCTCCGGGGTGATCAACACGCATTTCATCGTCGCCTACATGATCCGTCAGCACGGTACCGAGGCTCAGAAGCAATACTTCCTGCCCCGCATGGCCACCGGTGAGATTCGCGGCTCGTTCTCGATGTCCGAACCAGAACTGGGCTCCGACGTCGCGGCCATCCGTACCAAGGCGGTCAAGGACTCCGACGGCGACTACCGCATCACCGGCGCCAAGATGTGGCTGACCAACGGCTCTACCTCCAATCTCGTTGCCACGCTTGTTCGTACGGATAGCGGTGGTAGCCGCCCGCACGACGGCCTCACCGCCTTCCTCGTGGAGAAGCCCGTCGGATACGGCGAGGTCGCACCGGGCCTGACCGTTCCGGGCAAGATCGAGAAGATGGGTTACAAGGGGGTCGACACCACCGAGCTCCTCTTCGACGACTATCACGCGAAAGCGGACACCATTCTGGGGGGGCAACCGGGGCGGGGTTTCGCTCACATGATGGATGGCGTCGAGGTGGGACGGGTCAACGTCTCGGCCCGGGCATGCGGCATCGCCATCCGCGCGTTCGAACTCGCGGCGCGCTACGCCCAGCAGCGGTCGACGTTCGGAAAGCCCATCGTCGAACATCAGGCGATCGCCTTCGCACTCGCCGAGATGGCTACGAAAGTCGAAGCGGCACATCTGATGATGGTGAATGCTGCCCGGTTGAAGGACTCCGGCGAACGCAACGACGTCGCGGCGGGGATGGCGAAGTACCTGGCGAGTGAATACTGCTCCGAGGTCACCCAGGCGAGCTTCCGGATCCACGGCGGTTACGGCTACTCCAAGGAGTACGAGATCGAGCGACTCATGCGTGAGGCACCCTTCCTGCTGATTGGCGAGGGCACCAGCGAGATCCAGAAGATCATCATCAGCAAGGGCGTGCTGCGCGACTACCGGTTGTAAGCACTCGCCAGACCACGCTGCCTTGCATCACTTTTCGGCGGTTGCATCGGAGAGGCTGGCGATGATCTCGCGGCGGAGCAGCTTGCCCGTCGCGTTGGTGGGCAGTTCATCGCGGAAGACCACCCGATCAGGTGTGCGCGACCCCCGCAAGAGCGCGCGGACGTGCTCGCGCAGGTCGTCGGCATCCGGGCTGGTGCCCTGCTCGGGTACCACGACGGCCACGATGGCCTGGCCCCACTGAGCATCCGGGACACCCACGACCGCCACCTCGTGTACGTCGGGGTGCTCGACGAGGACGTCCTCGAGTTCGGCAGGCGCGATGTTCTCGCCACCGCGGATGATGGTGTCATCAGAGCGACCGGTGATGAAGAGGTACCCGGCATCGTCGAGTGTCGCAATGTCCTTGGTGGCGAACCAGCCCTGCTCGTCGAGCACCGAACCGACGCCCGTGTACGTGCCGGAGACCTGCTCACCCCTCACGAACAACTCACCGGCCTGCCCTGCGCCGAGCACATTGCCGTCGTCGTCGCGAATCTGCAACTCGATGCCGGGCACTGGTTGACCCACCGAACCTAACCGCTTCGCGACGACCTCGTCGGCGTGGCCGTGCGCCTCGCGGTGATCATCAGGCGTCAGCACGGCGATGGTGGAGCTGGTCTCGGTCAGACCGTAGGCGTTGACGAAGCCGACGTGTGGCAGCAGGTCAAGCGCCTTGCGCACCAACGGAAGTCCCACTTTGGACCCGCCGTAGGCAAGGTTGCGGAGCGACGTCAGCTCGGTCGGCTCGTGCTCCAACGCCGTGACGATGCGGTCCAGCATCGTGGGGACGACGGTTGCGGTCGTCACGCTCTCGGCGGCGATTAGACGCACCCAGTCACCGGCGTCGAAGTTGGTCAGGTAGACCATCTTTCGGCCCGCGTACAGGTTCGACATCGCGGCATTGACCCCGGCGATGTGGTAGGGCGGCACGCAGATCAGCGCCGCGTCTGAGGCTTCGGCCGAGTCGAACTCGACGGTACCGGTGATGTAGCTCGTCAGGTTGCCGTGGGTGAGTTCGACCGCCTTGGGCTTCGACGTGGTGCCAGAGGTGAAGAGCACGATCGCGATGTCGTCCGGATCGGCGAACTCGCTGACCGGCTCCGCCGTCCGCGCGGCGGCGACGAATTGCTCGGAGGTCATCAGGCGCTCACCGCTGGCGACCATGTCGCGGTACCGGTCATCGACGATGACCAGCGGATCGGGAAGCCGTTCGACCAGCTCGCGGATGGCGTCGGCACTCAGCCGGTAGTTGATGGGCGTGTACGGCTTGCCCGCTCGCGCTGAGGCGAAGATCAACAACGGTTGCATCATTCCGCCGGACCCGACATAGACCACGTGCTCGGCACCCGACGCGGCGATCACACCCGCTCCCCCGTTGGCAAGCGCATCGAGTTCACCGATGGTGGGCTGATCGACGCCGTCCACCAGCGCAACCCGATCCGGGTCGCCGGACAAGGCCATCTCCAACAACAGCGAGATACTCAATGTCTTCCTCGGTCTCCTTGGGCTTCGCGCCGCCCACTTCGTATCCGCCGACGGAGACCCGTCGGGCGCTTCTCACGCAGTGAACGGCTATCCGGCACGCCGGGCCAGCCGGCTCGGGTTGCCGATCACCAGACTCTTGCCCGACGTTTGGATCCACCCGCGGTGGACGAAGTCGGCGAGCGCCTTGTTCACGGTCTCGCGGGAGGCGCCGACGAGCTGGGCGATCTCCTCCTGCGTCAGGTCGTGCGTCACGCGCAGCGCGCCGCCCTCCTGAGTACCGAATCGCTCGGCGAGCTGAAGAAGCTGTCTGGCGACGCGGCCGGGGACGTCGGTGAAGATCAGGTCGGCCAGGTTGTCGGTGGTCCGCCGAAGTCGACGGGCCAGCACCCGCAGCAACTGCTCGGCGATCTCCGGACGGTCGGCGATCCAGGTTCGCAGGGCATCTCGGTCCATCGACGCCGCGCGCACCTCGGTGATGGTGATGGCAGACGATGTCCGCGGGCCGGGGTCGAAGATCGACAGCTCACCGAACATGTCCGATGAGCCCAGGATGGTCAGCAGGTTCTCCCGGCCGTCGGGCGACCGACGGCCGATCTTCACCTTGCCCGAGATGATGATGTAGAGCCGATCACCGGGCTCGCCCTCCGCGAACACCGTGTGCCCGCGCGGAAAGTCCACGGGCTGAAGCTGTTCTGTCAGCGCCGAGACCGCGCTCCGTTCGACGCCCTGGAAGATGCCGGCCCGCGCAAGAGCCCCGTGTTCGCCGGTCTCACTTGGATCCAGCGCCCGTTCACTGCTCGAGCCCGAACCCAGCGCCGAGCTCATCTGTCGACGAAGATGTCGAGGATCGGATTGGGACCACCGCCGTACCGGGATAGATCGGTAACTCCGGAGTCGGCTAGCACGTTGACATCGATGTAGCACTGTCCGTTGGCCTTCGAGGGCGGGAGGGACAGAATTGCCGCGGCGGAGTCGGCCATGATGTCGGGGCTGCGTGACGCCGCCATTGCCTCCTCGGCGTTCGCGGAATTAGCCACCGCCGTGGTCGCGACGTAGGTCTGCGGCCACAGGCAGCTAAAGCCGATGTTCGCGTCGGCGTACTCAGCCGTCCAACCCAGGGAGAGGAGCGTCATTCCGTACTTGGAGAGAGTGTAGGCGGGGTGCGCGCCAAGCCAGTACGGGTTCATGTTCAGTGGTGGTGCGATCGTGATGACGTGCGCGCCCGGTGACTGACGCAGGTGCGGCAGACATGCCTTGGTCAGCAAGAACGTGCCACGAATGTTGATGTCCTGCATCAAATCGAACTTCTTGGCCGAGAGCTGCTCGGTCGGCTCGACGGCGATGGCGCTGGCATTGTTGATGCAGATGTCCACGCCGCCGAAGTTCTCGACGGCGGCGTGTATCACACGTGCAACGTCTTCTTCCTTGCGCACGTCGCCCACTACAGCTATCGCCTTGCCGCCGACAGCCTCGACGTCGGCCACTGCGGTGTACACCGTTCCGGGCAACTTCGGGTGCGGCTCGGCTGTCTTCGCGAGCAGCACGACGTTGGCCCCTAACTTTGCGGCCCCGATGGCGATGGCCAGACCGATGCCCCGGCTACCGCCGGACACCACCAGTGTGCGATCGGTGAGAACTTTCTCCGGCATGGACATTCGGTCTCCTGAAGGTTGGTCGGTCAACGCTGGACTTTGACGGGTACGTTCTCGTAGCCGTTGACACTCGTCATTGCCACCCGCGTCAGTAGGTCGTATTCGACCTCGAACTCCGGCATGAAGTCGAGCAGATGGTCGAGCGCGATCGCGCTCTCCATTCTGGCCAAAGCCGCCCCGAGGCAACTGTGGATGCCGTAACCGAAGGCGAGGTTCTGCGCCTCTCCGCGGTCGCGGTCGATGTCGAAGGTGTCGGCGTTGGTGAACGCCCGCTCGTCCCGGTTGGCGGCGGCACCCAGCAGCATCACGGCGCTGCCCGCGGGGATTGTGGTGCCGTGCGCATGCACGTCGGCCATTGTGTAGCGGCAGTCGTACTGCACTGGCCCCTCGTGCCGTAGCACCTCTTCGACGGCAGCGGGGATCTTGCTGCGGTCAGCCCGAAGTGCCTGCCACTGCTCGGGATGCCGGGAGAACAACACCATCGCCGTTCCCACCCACTTGGCCACGGTCTCCGCGCCTGCGCCGCCCAGAAGGGTGCAGAAACCACTGATCTCGACGTCGTCCAGACTCGTCCGCGTTCCGTCCTCACGATCCACTTCAGCCGCGATGAGAGCGCTGATCATGTCGTCCTGGGGATCAGCGCGGCGCTGCTGGATCAGGTTGTAGTACATCAAGCCGGTTTGCGTCATGGCGTCGATGCCGGCCCGCGCCATGCGCATCTGTCCCGGTCTGCGCTTCAACGCGACGTCGAGCCAGAGCCGTACCTGCTGCTGATGCTCCTCTGGAACGCCGAGCATGGTGGTGATGACTTCGACGGGAAACAATGCCGAGAATTCGGCGACGACGTCGAACCGGTTCGGGTCGACCTTCGCCAAATGGTGCTCGATGCGTTCGTGCACGACAGCGGTCTGCGCCGTGATGGCCCGCGGGGTGAAGACCTTGTTGACGAGACTGCGCATCCGGCGGTGCGACGGCGGGTCCATCCAGATGATCGACTGGTCGTGCTTGTGGTCGCCGTACTGTATTTCTTCCAGAGTCACCCCCCGCGACGAGGAGAAAGTGGCGAAGTCCTTGAACGCCGGCGCCACATCCTCGTGTCGGCTCAGCGCGTAGAAGTCGTATTGCTCGCTGTAGTACACGGGCGCCTCGTCGCGCAGACGACGGTACGTCTCGTACGGGTCGTCGTAGTGCTCTTCTGAGAACGGGTCGAACACCAACTTGGATGTCGTCACTGACCTCACCTCCGCCTTCATCGTCGTGTCGACCAACGCCGCCTCCCAGCCACACCGCTCGCGATATGACCTCCATCGACGTGCGTAGGGCGCAGCTCGCATATCTTTACATTAATGGTTTAATCTGTAAAGCTGTCCTGAGACCGCGGAGGCTCGCTCAGCGGGGCTTGCCGGCACTGTCAAGGATGCATGGCTCGGCGTCTCGTTGAATGCGGTGGCAAGCAGACTCCATCCAAGGGCAGCGTCAAGGAATGGGAACGGCGATGGCAGACAACGACGTTGACGGCGATGCGCTGACGAAGTGGGACCCCGCCCTTACCAAGCGCCTCGTCGACGTCCTGCGCCCAATCGTGAATCGGTACTTTCGATTCGAGGTGCACGACCTTGGCCGGATTCCCGCTACCGGCGCCCTGCTGGTCTCCAACCACTCCGGCGGAACCGTAGCCACCGACATCCCGACGTTCTCGGTGGCGTTCTACGACCAGTTCGGTTACGACCGGCCGATCTACACGTTGAGCCACGACATACTGTCCGTCGGATTGACCAAGGATTTCTTCCAGCGAGCTGGCTTCATCCCCGCCAGCCGCGACAACGCCGCCCGCGCGCTGGCAGCAGACGCGGTGGTGATGGTGTTCCCCGGCGGGGATCACGACGCCATGCGACCAACGTTGCAGCAGAACGTCATCGACTTCAAAGGCCGGACGGGTTACGTCAAGACGGCCATCGACGCCGGTGTCCCAATAGTTCCGGTGGTGTCGATCGGCGGCCAAGAGACCCAATTCTTCCTGACCCGGGGAACGTGGTTGGCCAAGCGACTGGGATTGAAACGGCTTCTGCGCAGCGAGCTGTTTCCGATCTCTGTGGGCTTTCCGTTCGGGCTGAGCGTAGGCGCGGTCAACTTGCCGCTACCGACCAAGATCGTCACGCAAGTGCTGGAGCCAATCGACATCGCCGCCGAGTTCGGCACCAACGCCGACGTCGCCGCCGTCGACGCACGTGTTCGGGACGTCATGCAGACCGCGCTGAACCGGTTGGCGAGTGAGCGCCGCTTCCCCGTTCTTGGTTGACGGCTCGCGCGATGGCAACAGGCAACCCGTGATGGCTGACCGCACCGTGATGCCCGTCGGCCTTGGCCTCTGGTCGGGATTCCTCGATCGGTTGCCAGTCGCCGCCGCCATCGCGGCAGTCAAACGCATCGAAATGTCAGGCCTGAGCACGATTTGGCTGCAGGAGTACAGCGGCGTCGACCCGTTCGTTCGGGCGGCGCTCTATCTTCAGGCGACCGACGAAACGACCGTTGCGCTGGGCGTAGCCACCATTCATGCGCGCGATCCGGAAGCGATGGTTGCCGCAGCGACGACCCTTCACGACGCGTTCCCCGGTCGTTTCGTACTGGGCCTGGGAGCCAGCCATGGTCAGCTCACGGCAGCCCGCGGAGGCAGTTACACCAAACCGCTGACTACGATGCGCAACTACCTCGCGGCGATGAACGCCGCAGCGGGCAGGCGGCGGCTGCCGCCCCGTTTCCTTGGCGCGTTGGGCCCCCGAATGGTGGCCCTCGCCGGTCAGGCGACGACGGGGTTGCACTCCTACTTCTGTCCCGTATCGCACTCCGAACGGGTTAGATCGGTTGAGGGCGAGCAGGTTTGGATTGCATCATCCCAGATGGTGGCCGGCACGCCAGCCGACCCCGAGGGACGCGACGCCGCACGACGATATCTACGACTCTGCCTCGGCATGCCGAACTACCGGCGCAATCTGCAGCGGTTCGGCTTCGACGTCGATGACCTCGACACGGTATCGAACCGCCTGGTGGATGCGCTCGTGGTCCGCGACGACCCAGATGCGCTGGCGGATCGCATCCTCGCGCACCGCATTGCTGGTGCTGATCACATTGTCCTGCAGTTCATCTCGCTGCCGGACGCGGAGACGGTCTTGACGCGCATCGGCAACGGCAACGGATGGGCGTCAGCTGATGGCGACACGACGATTCGCGCGGGTGGTGGGAGGGTACGTTCGGCAATCAGAATGTCAACATCACCGGAGGTCTCATCCTCCAATTCCAAGGCGGTGTCATGACGCCGCCTGCTGACGAACTGGTGGCCCGTCTTCGACAGGCCGGTGTGACGGACGTCGATCAATCGACCCGTCGACGGGCCGAATACTCAACGGACGCATCGTTGTACCGAGTGGTGCCCGATGTCGTCGTTTTCCCCCGTCATGCTGATGAAATTCATCCCATCGTGGAGCTCAGCAGATCCGCACGCGTGCCGCTGACCGCTCGCGGCGCCGGCACGTCGATCGCCGGGAACGCCGTCGGTCCCGGCATCGTGGTGGACTTCTCCCGGCACCTGAATCGCATTCATGGCATCGATCCTGCGTCAGCCACCGCCGTGGTCCAGCCCGGTGTCGTCCTGGACGACCTACAACGCGCGGCCGCGGCCCACGGGCTTCGTTTCGGTCCTGACCCGTCCACACACAGTCGCTGCACGATGGGCGGGATGATCGGCAACAACGCCTGTGGTTCCCGCGCTCTCGGGTACGGACGCACTGCCGACAACGTCATTGCGCTCGACCTCGTGACCGGTGCGGGCGAACGATTGCGGACGAACCCCGGTGGTGGCGTTGGGACATCTCCCACGCTGGCGGCACTACGCGGCATCGTCGACTCCCGCCTCGCGCTGATCCGTACCGAGTGTGGTCGATTTGGCCGTCAGGTCTCGGGATACTCGCTCGAACACCTGTTGCCCGAGAACGGATTCGACGTCGCGAAGGCGTTTGCTGGAAGCGAGGGAACCTGGGGCCTGATCCGTGAGTCGACTGTGCAATTGGTGCGCACTCCCGCGGTCAGCACCCTGGTGGTCATGGGCTACCACGACATGGCGACCGCCGCCGACGCCGTCCCTGCGCTGTTGGCCCATCGGCCGATCGCCCTGGAAGGCCTCGACAAACGGATCGTCGATGTGGTGATCGACAGGAAGGGCCCCTCCGCGGTGCCCGACCTCCCCGCGGGTCGCGGCTGGCTGTTCGTCGAGTTCGGCGGCTCCGAGTCTGCCGACGTCATGGCACGTGCTGAAGCGGCACTCCGTGTCGGAGGTTCGAACGACGGTTGGATCGTGCGCGATGCCAATGCCGCCAAGGCATTGTGGAAGATCCGTGAGGACGGTGCCGGTCTGGCCGCGCGCGCGACCGATCCGCCCGGACTCTCCGGCTGGGAGGATGCGGCCGTGCCCCCTGCCCAGCTCGGCAGCTACCTGCGTGACTTCGAGGAGCTCATGCACGACCGCGGACTCACCGGTGTGCCCTACGGCCACTTCGGCGACGGATGCATCCATGTCCGTATCGACTTCCCCCTGCACCGACCTGGCGGCCAACACGTCTTCCGCGAATTCCTCACCGAGGCTGCCAGACTCGTCGCAAAGTATGGCGGCTCCATGTCCGGCGAACACGGCGACGGCCGAGCCCGCGGGGAGCTACTGCCGTTGATGTACTCCCCCGAGGCGATCGACGCCTTCGCCGCCGTCAAGCACGTCTTCGATCCCGAGGACGTCCTCAACCCTGGAGTCATCGTCCGCCCGCGCCCCCTTGATGCCGACCTCCGCGCGGTCTCCGCCCGCCCGTTGTCTAAGAGCCTGGCATTCAAATTTCTTGGTGACGGAGGCGACTTCACTGCTGCAGTCCACCGCTGCACCGGCGTCGGTAAGTGCCGGGTCGACAACGGCCCCGGCGTCATGTGCCCGTCGTATCGCGCAACCAGGGACGAAAAGGACTCCACCCGCGGAAGAGCCCGCGTCCTGCAGGAACTCGCCAACGGATCCTTGATCCAGGGGTGGCGCGCCCCGGAGGTCGTCGAGTCACTGGACCTGTGTCTTTCGTGCAAGGCGTGTTCCTCGGAATGCCCTACCGGCATTGACATGGCGACATATAAATCCGAGGTCTTGCACCAGCGCTACCGTCGGCGCCTGCGGCCGGCGGCGCACTACTCGTTGGGTTGGCTACCGCGTTGGGCGGCGCTGGCGTCACGGGCACCCCGTGTCGTGAATCGTTTGGCCGCAGGGCGATTGGCCAACGTCGGCAAGCGGTTGGCCGGTGTCGATGCCCGCCGCGACCTACCGGTGTTCGCACATCAGACGTTCCGTGATTGGTTCACGAGCCATCCCGTCGCCGGCGGCAAGCCGGTGCTCCTGTGGGTGGATACGTTCACCAACCACTTCACTCCTGAGGTCGGCATCGCTGCGGTGAACGTGTTGGAGGACGCCGGCTATTCCGTCCGAATCACGGAGCGTCGACTGTGCTGCGGTCTGACCTGGATCTCTACGGGCCAGCTCGACACGGCTCGAAGAATTCTGCACCGTAGCGTTCGCAGCTTGGCGGAGACGGCCGTCGACGGCATGCCGATCGTCGGCCTCGAACCGTCCTGCACCGCGGTATTCCGCAGCGACGCAGTCGAATTGCTCGGCGCCGACGGTGACGCCACTCTCGTCGCAAACTCGATGAAGACCGTTGCAGAACTGCTCGCTGCCACCCCCGATTGGCAACCGCCCGATCTGACCGGTACCTCGGCCGTGGTTCAGCCGCATTGTCATCACCAGGCAGTCCTCGGGTTCGATGCCGATCTGTCACTGCTTGGTCGCGCGGGGGTCCGGACGAGCGTCGTCGATGGCTGCTGCGGTCTGGCCGGCAACTTCGGCGCTGAGCGCGGTCACTATGACATCAGCGTTGCGGTTGCCGAGAACGGGCTGCTGCCCGCGACCAGGAACGCACCCGGGGCGCACGTTCTGACCGACGGATTCTCCTGCCGTACGCAACTGGAACAACTTGCCGGCCGTCAGGGCATTCACCTCGTCCAGCTCCTCGACGAGGCACGCGGCATGGAGACCGGACTGGATTAGCGCGTGTGACCCATGTCGTCCTACCGGTCGGGGTGACGTCCATATTGTGGCATTGGTAACACAGGACGTGACACTTTAGGCCGAATCTGTAAAGTCTTCCTGGTGTGGTCCGGCGTGTCCGTCGCGACGCAATCATTGGCAACGGGGGACTTCATGGCGACAGCACGGCTCGAGACCGACGAGGTCGTCAAGTGGGACCCGGTGCTGACCGAGCGTGTCGTCGGCCTCCTCCGACCCGTCGTCAAACGCTACTTCCGTTCGGAAGTACGGGGTTTGTCCCGCATCCCGGCGGGCGGATCGCTGCTCGTGTCGAATCATTCCGGTGGCATGATGAGCACCGATCCGCCCTGCTTCGCCGTCGACTTCTACGATGAGTTCGGTTATGCACGACCACTTCTCACTCTCAGCCACGACGTGTACTCCCGGGGACCCACCAGGCAGTTCTTCCTTCGTACGGGTTTCATTCCCGCCAATCCGGAGAATGCTGCACGGGCCCTTGCCTCCGACGCTCTGGTGATCGTGTTTCCAGGAGGCGACTTCGACGCGATGCGACCGACGTCGAAGCGAAACGTCATCGACTTCAACGGCCGGACAGGTTACGTGCGTGCGGCGATCGAGGCCGGCGTACCCATCGTGCCGATGGTGTCCATCGGCGGGCAAGAAACGCAGCTGTTCCTTTCGCGCGGCACGTGGCTTGCGAAACGCCTCGGGCTCAAGGAGCGGTTGCGCAGCGACTTGGCACCGGTGTCCTTTGGCTTCCCCTTCGGATTGACACTCGGCGGAATCAACTTTCCCTTGCCCGCGAAGCACGTCACTCAGGTATTGGCGCCGATCGACATCCGAGAGCGGTTCGGCGAGAGCCCCGACGTCGATGAAGTCGACGGCCATGTACGCGCCGTGATGCAGACGGCGCTGAGCGCATTGGCCGCTCGACGGCGGCTGCCAGTCGTCGGGTGATGCCGGTGGACGGCCCGGGGGGGGCGCCTCCGAACGCTCTCGAAGAATTCCTCGCGTCTATTTACAATATGCTCTAATAATGTAACGCTGGTGACAACCGGCGTCACGGGATGGGTCAGCATGTAGTGGCTGTTGGTCCGCGAAGAAGCAACCGGCGTAGCCCGATTCGGCTCAGTGTCCATCACCGTGCCCGTCGGAACTAGCCCTAAGTGCGGGAGTGTCATGAGCAGCGCGGTGAAGTTCGATCTGTCCTCGGTCTTCAGGACGGTGGCCTCGGCCATACCCGACGCGACGATGCTCGTCTGGCGGGACCGGCGACTCACCTACGGCACGATGGATGCGCGCGTCGACGGCGTGGCCAACTACCTCGCCGCCGCGGGCCTGGGCTGCCATTCCGAACGGGACGAGTTGGCTGGCCACCAATCTGGTCAGGACCATCTGGGCATCTATCTCCGCAACGGAAATGAGTACCTGGAGTCGATGATCGCAGGCTTCCGTTCCAGGGTCGCCCCGTTCAACGTCAGTTATCGCTACGTCGAGGAAGAACTCGTCTATCTGCTGAACGACGCCAAGGCCGCCGCCCTCGTCTACAACGCTGAGTTCGCACCCCGCGTCGCCTCGATACGACACCGTCTTCCGCATCTTCGGGTTCTGATCCAGGTAGCCGATGACTCCGGGAACGAATTGCTGCCGGGCGCTGTGGATTACGAGTCCATCACCACGTCGAGTGCACAGCCCGGATCATCGCCGACGCCGACGGGTGACGACCTATACATCCTGTACACGGGCGGGACAACCGGAATGCCGAAGGGTGTGCTGTGGCGTCAGCACGACATCTTCATCTCCGCGATGGGCGGCCGTCCAGTCGGTGGTGATCGACAGCTGCAGTCCTATGAACAACTCGCAACGCAGGCTCAACAGTCTCCCGGCTCGATGTCCCTGCTCATGATTCCACCCCTGATGCACGGCGCCGCACAGTGGGGAGCGTTCACCGCGATCACGATGGGTGGACGGCTGGTCATACCCGATGATGTCGAGCGGTTTCGTCCTGCCGATGCGCTGGCTCTGGCAGCGCGGGAGAAGGTGATGGGAATCCTGACTGTCGGAGACGCCGTCGCCCGTCCCCTCGCCGACGAACTCGAGCGCACCGACTACGACCTATCGGGGTTGATCACCATCAGCAACGGTGGTGCTCCCATGACATCGGTTGTCCGTGAACGACTTCGGGCGGCGTTGCCACATGTCATCCTGTTCGACGGCGTCGGGTCGTCAGAGTCCGGGATGCAGATGAGCGCCGCCGACGTCCCCGGGACCACGGTCGACACCGCCACCTTCAGCCCGCAGCCGGACACAACAGTGGTCGACGATGAATTCAGTCGCGCGCTCGCACCCGGCGACGGGGAGGGCTGGCTCGCGCGACGGGACTTGATCCCGCTGGGCTATCTCGACGACGACGCCAAGACTGTGCGCACCTTCCCGACGATCGACGGCGTGCGGTGGTCGATCCCCGGTGACAGGGCGAGAATTTTGGCGGACGGGCGTATCGAGTTGCTGGGCCGAGACTCCATGACCATCAATTCCGGAGGCGAGAAGATCTTCGCCGAGGAGGTAGAGCGCGCGATCGCGGCCCATCCCGACGTCTACGACGTCGTAGTAGTCGGCCGACCGTCAGAACGCTGGGGCAGCGAAGTCGTTGCCGTCGTACAGCTGGCCGATGGCAAAACGGCATCCGACCCCGAACTCGCGGAGGCGTGCCGCACTCAGATCGCCGGCTACAAAATCCCGAAGGCGTTCATTCGGACACCGAAGGTCGTGCGCTCACCCGCCGGAAAGGCGGATTACCGCTGGGCTCAAAAAGTAGCGGCATCCGTCGGCGCCGACCAGTTGACCTGAACAGGAGATGCACACCATGGGCACGAGCACTTCGGAGAAGATCCAGATCGGCATGGGAGCGATCATGACGGCCGTCGGTGTCGCCGGTATCGTTGCGCCAGAACGGCTTAGCACTTCCCCTAGCGTTGGCGGCGCCGGGGACGAGAGCCGATATCAGGTACGGCTGTGGACACTGCGGGAATCCGCGCTGGGGCTAATCATGCTCGGCTCGCGAAAGTCGCCCCAGAGACGACGCGTGCTCGGCGTCGTCGTCGGACTCGCCGCCGCCGAGGTGGCTGCGAGCATCCAGACCCCGGCTCTGACGGGCCAATCCAAGTGGAGCGCAGCGGGTAGTGCGGCCGTGTTCGGCGTGGCCAGCCTGGTGGCCCTGCTCATCGACTAGGGGCGCACTGCCCTACCGTGGCTCGCAAAATGCTGTCGCACAGGGCAATTCGTGAGATCCCCGTTGCACCCTTGTCGATGATCAGCTGCCTTGCGGTGGCCGTCCTGGACAGATCCGACGACGGCCACACGGTCGCGTCCAGACCTCTTCAGGCACGGCGATTGGAACGCCGGGAAGCACACATGAGCATCGTCGCGCGCCAAGTCACGTAGGACACCGAACTCCGAAGCGACAAACCAACCCAGCGATGTCCTCATTCCGCCGGCGTCGGTGATGTCCGCGTGTTGAGAACCCGCGCAGGTGCGGCTGGTGTGCAACGGCGACCGTCTTTGTTGACTTGCACATTCGGGTCCTCAGCGGCTGACAGATCGGACGCGGAGGGCTAGCTCCCTCGCACCTGCTTGAAGCAGTGCAGCAGATTTCATTGCGGCGAGCACATTATGGATAACGAGTTATATCGATCCATCAGCAACTACTGCATATTGCATCAGATGGATTAACCACGCCATCGCCGGTTCGGCCACTAGCACTAAACATCTGCGAAAATCGGCCCTATAGGTTCTCAGCTTCGGTGTCATATGACGACGCGCTGAGCGGGAGTGATGCATTTTGTCTCATGAGGCCTGTCCAGTTCAACGAGGCGCCAGCAGAGACCAGCCTTGAGTCACGTGACGGTGCGAGGCGAGTTGCTCGAACGGCTTTCGTCGACCTGTGCGCGACCGGCCAATTTCGGTTAGACAATTGCCGCTATCCATTCGTAGATGGGCCGGCGGACGCCAACTTGATCTACGGCCGAAGTAGGACCCGCAGCGCAGGACGAAGCCCGAACCTTCGGGAGCCGGTGGTCTGATGATCGTCTCGTTGCGGTGCGCGAGGACGGCTCTCCAATCCGCCACGAGTGGTACTCCGACGAATTCCAACGCCTACGCGAGAGCGCTGGCCTGCGCCGCATCCACCTCAAGGGTCTCCGCAATACCAGCGTCAGTCTCATGTTGGCCGGCGGTTTGCCGGTGCACGTCGTCGCCGCGTGGCACGGCCACGATCCGGCGGTATCACTGTCGATCTACTCCGATGCCCAGCGCGATGACCTGCGCGCCGCCGGCGCCGCACTCTTCGGTTGACACTTGGCCCACCGGATATCGCTTGGGACACTGTTGGGACACTGGACCGAACTCAGGCAACACCCGAAGAACAAAAAACCCGCTCCGACACTGGTCGGAGCGGGTTTTTAACTGTCGGGCTGACAGGATTTCAACCTGCGACCACTTGACCCCCAGTCAAGTGCGCTACCAAGCTGCGCCACAGCCCGCGGCGCTGCCGGGATCGCCGGCAGCAGGGCATGAGCCTACCGCAGGGTCGCCCGTAGGCTGCTCACC
>Ga0114967_10002321_pt1 | contig 15923 bp, 15 predicted proteins | sample M_130628_MF_Meta_FD_92639 | JGI IMG/M metagenome (GOLD analysis project Ga0114967, IMG submission 92639) | Freshwater microbial communities from Lake Montjoie, Canada to study carbon cycling - M_130628_MF_MetaG | ecosystem: Environmental > Aquatic > Freshwater > Lake | place: Lake Montjoie... | reverse complement strand
TACAGGTTTCTTTCCAATGACCTTGGTGTAAAGCGTGTGAGTGGGCATTGCAAGAAATCGTCCAGGTTCCGCAATCCAGTGGGTCGCTGGATCCAAGGTTCTCAATGCAGGTCGGATCTTTCTCGCAACGGACACAAAGGAGGCTTCATCAGGAAGAAATCCTCCTCCAATATCCACTATTTCTGTATTAAATCCGTAGTCTTTAATGATGTTCGATGCCTTCTTACATTCTTCGATTGCGTTTACATATTGTTCTGGATTTTGGCATTCACTACCAACGTGGAAACTGAACCCAGATAAGGTAATCTTATGATATTTTGCCGCTTCGGCAATACGAGGGACCCAAGCCAAGGGCGCACCAAACTTTTTCCCAAACGGTTGCTTGCTATCTTTATCCGGAACAAGAAGACGAATAAGGGCTTGACCTTTCCAAGCAGCCATCTTTTCTATCTCTTCCACGCTGTCTACCACTGTTGTTGCAACCCCTACCGACTGCGCCCGTTCAATATCCTCTGGAATCTTACAAGGTTGAGCATAGATAATGCGATGGGGAGCAACAAGTGGCAGTGCTTCTTTTATTTCACGGTAAGATGCACAATCAAATCCAAGGTTCGAATCAAGTTCTGTCATCCATTTCATCAACACCGGATCATTATTACATTTTACAGCATAAAAGGGTTGAACAAACGGTAGATGACGGTGCCAGAGATTCAGTTGTTTTGCAAGTGCTTTCCGGGAAATCATGAAGTAGGATGCGGCCAATGCTGGATGTTGATGTATGAGAAAATATGTGAGCGGAGATGAACTGAACAGAGGCTTCAGTTTTTAGGCTGTGGCCTTTGCGATTAAGTGAATAATCCACACATTTGTTGAGTTTCTTCAATCATATTCCGTTCGATTTCTTGCCCTGTGACCGGCTGATACGGATGAACAATAGTGGTGAAGAACAGTGTTTCGTACACTCCTAGCATAATCACGAGCCCAAGATTTTCAAGACATATTCGTAGCCAAGGAATGCGGACTTTGCGGTACACTGCGAATCCTGCAACACAGACCATGACAATTCCAATCACTCCTACATAGATCCAGGCCCTGTTTAAGAGCCCCCCGTTTTGAGCATTTCGCAAGGTAAATGCAATGTTGCCATCCGTGATGATGATGGTGGAATTGATGTAGGGACCGAGTACATCATTTACAACCGTAATTTCTTCCTTTGTCATATTTTCACAGACGGACAAGCCATCCTGTATGAACATTTGAACAGTGTTTAGAATGCCATTGTCTTCAAGAGAGGAAATGTAAAAGAAAAAGAAGAGTGATTCAAAGATGCTGATAAGAAAGATGTGTACTAGGAAGGATAAGGTGATGATATGGACGTCATCCCAGATTGTTTGTTTGTGTTCCACGGGTTCTGCAACAACAGTTTGTATTGTCTCGCTAGCATCAACTGGCTGGTGTATAAGTAATAAGTCGGATAAAGACAAAGACCGTTCGATGTTCGCTGGCTCCCAAGCGTGACTTTCTGATAAACTAGGAGGACGATAGATCCGCCGTGTTGGCTCTGTCATTCCTGCTGTGTCTTGAGAAAATTGAACTTCTCTCTCTCGCGTTTCAAATGGATACAATGACCTCTTTTTATGATCAGGCGAAAGCCTTTCTGCGTTTGTTAGACACGAGACCACTTTCAATCACAGATTTATTGATTGTCATAGAGGGCGTAAAAGAATCAATTGATCCAGAAGTTCTTTGCTATTACGCTGAAGAAAGACATGATGTGCCTGATACAAAGGCGATAAATGTACTCGCAAATTTGTTACAAAAAAAACTGGACCTAGATGCAGCGTTTCTAGGCTTCTTATTGGAGAACTTTGATGGAGAAGAGGAGGGATCTTATCCTGAGCCTGATAATTGGGATCAATTTGTGGCGTTGGCAGTCTTAATGAATCATTCTCAAGCACCTCTTACAACTTATGCTTCAAGGATCGAGAAAGTGCGTTCCATGTTTGCAGATGTGAGGGAAGGTGTGCCGGCAAACATTCCTTGTATGAAGGGACTCCTTGCGCTAAGGGAAGCCATGGATCTCCTTCCGTGGACCTTTCAACAAATGAATCAGGTGACCGAATATTACAGACAGTGGGGAGATCGGTTTCCTGTGCCGTGGGAAACCTTTGCCTTGGAAAAAGGAATTGTAAAACCAGGACTCTTTGACATAGGACCAAGGTACCAAATCATTCCCATAAAACAAATAAGCACAGAGAAATGGATTCTACACGCACCGGCAAATGTATGGACTGCTGTACAGTGTAAACGAAATGGTAAATACATACTTTCCTTTCAGTGTCCATCCCCCCAATCACGTCTTCTTGTTACACAAGGGGAACGACTGAAATCAGATTGCGTGGAATCTCTCAACAACGAAGGACTCAAACAGACACTCCTAGGAAATGAACAACTTACGAACATTAACTTGAACGGATCCGTGATCCTTACCTTACAACCAGATAACATTGGAATTATTAATTCAGGTGTTTGTACAAATCTAAATCGTGTGAAAGATGCTCCCTTGCTCTTAGGGTATTCAACATGCACCATTGAAATGATTTACATGGAAGCAGATTAGTCTAAACAGATCCGTGTGTTATTTTCATAATATGCTAATCTGCAAAACAGCAACGCCTGAAGAGATCCAGCGATGGACTCAGCAGATAAAGGACCTTCCTGCACAATCGACGTTGAGACAGGAGTTTGCACAAGGAGATCTTACACTCACCGAAGAAGACGGCGTGGTTGTGTTCAGGACGGAACGAGGGTTCACCTTTCGTCGTGGTTCCTTAGAAGAAGCAGTTCAAGCAGAATGTAACCAACTTCAACGAGACACCTTGTGTTCTACCTTTGAACTTGTCTTACCGGATGCTGCGGAGAAGTTAAGAACACGATTTCAAGAGGTGTATGGAAAGCGATCTAGGCAAATCGACACCCATGTAACAACTGTCGATGGAATAGATATTATGTTGGCACTTCTTCCTTCGTCTGTGGTAAAGGAAACGATGCGAAAACAGGGTGGCGAATTGCGAACTATTATCCGTGGGAACACGTCACAACTTCGTAAGATTTCCATGTTGTGTAACTTTGTCAGCATTCCAGAAACGGATGAGGACATCAAAACCATTTTTGCAACGAGGTATCAAGAAGGACAGTTTTACGAGTGTCGAGCCGTTCATTGGCGTATCGCAGAACAAGTAGCGCTCTTACCTCACGCAGGCATCTGTTTGGAAGGAGTGGCGGAGTGGGACGTCTAGTACGCCAGTCTAGTGTGCCGGTCTAGTACGCAAGTCTAGTGCGCCGGTCTAGTGCGCCGATCTAATTTATAACGGTTCAACATTTGAACACATATAAATATCACAGTCCCCTTTTTTTGGCGATTCGTTGTAGTTTTGTAAATCCAACCAAACTCCAATCAGTGTCGATAGGCAGAGGTCCACACAATCGAACATAATAGATGAGATTTGCGCCATTTGGAATGTCATACTCCTCCAACGTCGCATCTAGTTCCAAATATCCACCATTGTAGCACAAAACGGTATTGTTTGCTCGGACTTTCAGCAAAGGGCTGACAACACCTTTTAATTCAAGAACTGTCATCGTTTTATTTACAGATACGGTGGCACGGGATCCAGTACGTCCTTCAGGAGGTGAAATGATAAGAGACATTATAGAGGTGTCCTCCATTTATAAAGGTCTAAGAAAAGCCTTAGTCCATAAAGAGCAAGTTCGCCAATCCGTTTTCAAAGCGCATAAAATTTTGACTAATAAAGAATACAGTGACAGACCATTCTCCGTCGGCTGCGCCACCAGGAGGCAGAACTGTGAGAGTCAGCCATAAATCGACGCGTCCAGCATTCACGCTGCCTGTAGGAGAAAAAGACGTTGGTAATTCGGCAAAGTTAAATCCGTATATGTAAGATCCAGAACCTCGAATTCCACCGGGCATCATTGCATTCGCTTGGGATCGCCACCAGTCCTCGCCTTCGTCCGCAAACACGGCGGTTCCCACCATCAACTGCGCTTTGTGAAGTAAGGGACGTTGAGGATTAAAGACAGGATCAACATCGGGTCCAAGCACAGCACCGTAATTATCCCATTCTGCATACTTTGTAGGAGCATCATTGCGTCGTAAAAAGAATAGAATTTGTTTTAACGGTCCGTTCGCATCGGTGAGGGGCAGTTTGATGGTAATCGAATTTCCTGTAGGAGTGTTTGTGATGTATTTCAGAGGTTCGGCAAAGGTCGTTTGAACCACAGGATTCATAAGCAATTCGTGAGGCTTGACCAGATAAGGATCGCGGTAGGGTTTATCCAGTTGCGAAATTCCACAAATCATATCGGCAGCAGTAAAGGAAGGAACCACAGAGCCGATTGTGTAGGTTCCAAATTGACGAAAGGGAAAGGAATAGTCACGATATTGAAAGGTGGTTCCTAAGGGAGTTTGGCCACATGATTTCGGGGTTGAAACCATGCGCACAACCTCGGCAAAAGGTCTTGTTGTGATATGAAAACGTACACGATCGGGACCCGAGCAGGATAACAAAGGAAACGCAGTGTTGGAGAACTTGGAAAACCAGAATGGTAAATGGCAGTATACAAATCCGTCTTCGCTGGGCATATGATGTTTGTAGGTTGGAGTTGGTTGGACACCGTATATGGCATCGTCCCACGCGATCCCATCTGTGACGGTGTGATGTGTTTGATTCCACACAGTGAGCCAATCGCCTGTGAAGGATTCTAGAATGACTCCGTCCACTTCCATTTCAGCAAGTTGGATTGCAGCGGATCCAAGATAGGAAGCCCAGATCCACATTTCTTCGGGTGTCAATGGAAGGTACACACCGAGTTGCACTTGCGCACACACCATGCTGGATAACCACGACATGGGTTGAAGACGTAAGGCAATCCAATGTAAAAAATCGGCTTCCCACGGCCATGGAACTGAAAATGTGACGCGTTGTCCCCAGTCGGGACGACCTGCGAAGGGCCACACTGTTGTTTCTTGAATGTAATTCGTGTAGTGTTTGATGATGGGTTGAAATTGTGTGTTGCTCTCATTTGCAGGATAGACGACTTCATCAAAGTCCGTGCGATCTACGAGTGAGACGAGGGTTTTGAGTTCGCCGATTGGTTTTGCGCCTGACATCTTATTTATAGGACGGTTTGTTAATTTAGATCACAAACTAAATGAACAAACCTTGGTTCAATTCTATCTTGATGAAATCCACTGTTCGTCGCACACGGTACACAAATATTGGAATTTGAGTTCCTGTGGATTAATCTTGATATAAATAACATCTCGCTTCGAAGCATCCGCTTGTGACGAACACTCTGCGTTAGCACAGCGAATGTGTTTGTCGTGAGGCAGTGTGGGATCATGCTTTGTCAAGGGAGTGATGGTGATGCCGGATGCTGCTCCAGAAGCGGAAGAACCGGATCGGAATTGAGTTTCAAGAATGAGGGCTTCTTCAGAGGAAGACGGCATGAAATCCGCAGTGTATCCACAATTCTTACAACATTGCTTCAGAGGGCCCTCGGATGCTGAAAGGTACAGATAGTAGTTACAACGGGGACAAAAGCGTAAGATCTTCATTTCTTGCTATTCATGGGTTTGAGTTTAAGCAGCATCAATTTTGCGCAAATGATTATACAATTAGTGCAATCGCAGTCATTTTCCAATTAAATCCATTCGCCAGGAAGTCGAACATATATGTGGATACAGTTGACATAGCAATTATGTTTGATCCAGACCCCTCAGAACCCGGATAATATGTGATTATATTACTCGTAGGTGTACTTACATTTATAAGATTGGAATCAAACAAATACATAGTCATCTTTCCTTTGTACAGAGTTGGATCTGGAAGGGTGATGGTTGTTATTGGTGGAGTATCTTCGAGGTTAGGCCATATCTCGAATGCGCCTCCAAAAAACGAAGGATCTAGTGTTGTAGTACTGCTGAAAGAGATTGTTCCAGTTTGAGTTTTGGGTCCAATAATTTGACCGATGCTTGATACAGTGAGAGTGTTATTCAGTGTTAAACTACCATTATTTTCCAGGTTAAAGAGATTTTGAGTATTGTCATTGTTCATGATTTGTAAGGCTCCACTTACATCCAATCGCATATAGATTGTAGACGTAGGATCTGCAGAACTATTGGTCACTCGAAGAAAGTCGTGATATCCAGCACCGCTAAATGTATCTGTGCCATCAATGCTAATGACTGAATCGTTACTTCCCGTGTAATTAAAATTAGCCAGACCTAGGGTGCTAAGATTATTATTAATTGTAAGAGTACTGTCATAAAAACTTAAATTTGCTTCTGCGTTTGCAGTGACAGCATCAACGGCTGTAAGCACCCAAGTGCTAGACATATTATTAATTGTAAAGGGACCAGGACCTGTGGGACCTGTTTCTCCTGTGGGACCCGTTACAGTAGAATCTGCTCCCGTGGGACCCGTTACAGTAGAATCTGCTCCTGTAGGACCCGTTACAGTAGAATCTGCTCCTGTAGGACCTGTGACTCCAACTGCACCCATGGGTCCTGCTAAAGTAACATTTGTACTTGTTGTCCAACATACAGGAGTGACAAGATTGGTTGTGACCCACGATACCATAAAACCGGATATGTCAAAATCCGTAACTGTTACATATCCCGCAGCGGAGGCAAGAAGGAGTGTCCACTGACCCGGATTATACGGGGGTGCCGTGGCTGTATTTGTGCCGTTTGTTCCAATAAATCTATAGAAACTTCCGTTGGATATGGCGACATTCGGTTGGTCATAGACTGAACCAACAGTCCATTGCAACACATGATACCAACGAACATTGTCATTCGAAGGACTACTTCCTGAATTTCCTGGACCTGCTATCAAACTATAATACCCAGCAGGTCCTTGAGCCCCACTGATGTCCGTCACAACATCTGCTGTTTGATATACAGTTGGAGCAGGGCTCCAAGGTGCTACCGCGGCAAAACTAGCTACATACAATTCTGCACCAACAGATACATATTGTGCTTGTCCAGCCAAATTTACTTCCATCAATTGTGTTCCAGTCGCACCTACACAATCGGCTGTAAGAGGCGAAAAGATAACATAGGAACCATTCGCTCCAGTGGGACCCGTTGCACCAGTCTCACTAACACCCGTTGGACCTGTGGGACCCGTTGCACCCGTGTCACCTGTGCCAGCAAGTCCGGTAGGACCCGTGACACCTGTACCAGCAACTCCTGTAGGACCTGTCGGACCCGTTGCACCCGTGTTACCTGTGCCAGCAAGTCCGGTAGGACCCGTGACACCTGTACCAGCAACTCCTGTAGGACCTGTCGGACCCGTGTTACCTGTGCCAGCAAGTCCGGTAGGACCCGTGACACCTGTACCAGCAACTCCTGTAGGACCTGTAGCCCCCGTAGCTGTAAGACCAGTGGGACCAGTAGCGCCTGTTGAACCCGTTCCAGCAAGACCTGTAGGTCCAGTGGCGCCCGTAGCTGTAACACCGGTGGGACCAGTAGCACCTGTTGAACCCGTTCCAGCAAGACCTGTAGGACCTGTAGCCCCTGTTGAACCCGTCCCGGCAAGACCTGTAGGACCTGTAGCCCCCGTGGCTGTAACACCAGTGGGACCAGTAGCACCTGTTGAACCCGTCCCAGCAAGACCTGTTGCACCTGTAGGTCCTGTTCCTGCAGCGCCCGTATACCCCGTGGGGCCCGTCACAGTCGAATTACTTCCAGTCGCACCTGTAGGTCCTGTTCCTGCAGCGCCCGTATACCCCGTGGGGCCCGTCACAGTAGAATTACTTCCAGTCGCACCTGTCGGTCCTGTTCCTACAGCGCCTGTATACCCTGTAGGACCCGTCACAGTTGAATTACTTCCAGCAGCACCGGTGGGCCCTGTCCCCAAAGGTCCTGTGTATCCTGTAGGACCTGTCACAGTCGAGTTTTCACCTGTAGGACCTGTCGGTCCCGTTCCTACAGCACCTGTATACCCAGTCGGACCTGTTTCGGTAGAATTGCTTCCAGCTGCACCGGTGGGTCCTGTTATTGAAGATCCTGTATATCCTGTAGGACCTTGTACACCAATTCCCTGATATCCACGTGGGCCAATTGGACCTGTTGCACCTGTGGAACCTGTGTTACCAGTGTATCCAAAGACAACCTCGGGTGTAATGAGCAAGGTTCTTCCATTACCCGTAACATAGACCTTGCTAGTCACAATCGGTTGATCAAATACAATCGATGCAGTACTAATGCTAAATGAACTTAGTGAAATCTGACCCTGTGACATTCCTTCTACTTACTTCAATTGAAAAGTAAAAACCACAAAAATGTACGCAATACAAAACCTTAGGATGAGCACATCAAACACTCCTTTTCCTCCTTTGGTTCTTCTTTCACAGTCACCACATTTGTTAAGGTCGCCGGTTCGACCGTGAACTTCTGAGCAGACGCAGCAGCCTTTGTTCTCAGGTAATAAATACCCGTCTTGAGTCCCTTACGCCACGCATAGAAATGCATGGAGGTCAACTTGCGATAATCAGGATCTGCCATAAACAAATTGAGCGATTGTGACTGACAGATGTAGGGACCGCGATCAGCCGCCATATCAATCAAGACCTTCTGTTTGATTTCCCATACGGTTTTAAAGAGTGCCTGTATGTCTTTCGGAATTTCCGCAATTCCCTGTACTGATCCGTTATTGGCTACGATCAAGTCCTTTATTGCAGGCGACCAGAGTCCTCTGGCAAGGAGGGCGTTGACGAGGTGTTTGTTGACCACAATGAATTCACCGGCAAGCGTACGACGGGTAAATATGTGCGTGGCGTAGGGTTCCATACACTCGCAATTACCGAGGATTTGACTGGTGCTGGCGGTAGGCATCGGTGCGATGAGGAGTGAATTTCGGACACCAATGCGACTAACATAGTATCCCAATGTATCCCAGTCCAACCCATCTTCTACCAAGGGTTTCGTCTTCCACAAATCGAATTGGAACGCCCCCTTGCTCATAGGACTTCCTGCATACGTTTCATAGGGTCCTTCTACAGCAGCCAAGTCACAACTAGACTCTAGCGCAGCATAGTACATATGAGCAGCAATTCGTTTGTTCAGAACAGCGGCCTCTGGGGATTCCCACGCCATTCCTAACATTGCAAAGACATCGGCGAGTCCTTGGATTCCCAGACCCACCGGTCGATGGCGTTTGTTAGACTTCTCCGCCTCTGGTACAGGATAGTAATTGACATCAATCACACGGTTCAGGTTGCGAACGACGATCTTCACAACCTTACGAAACTCTTCAAAGTCAAACGCCCCCTCTTTGATAAAGGCCGGAAGACTCATAGAAGCGAGATTACATACAGCAATTTCATCGGGGGCCGAATACTCGATGATTTCCGTACATAGATTGGAAGACTTGATGACCCCTAGATTCTGTTGGTTGCTCTTGAGATTGGCTGCATCCTTGTACAGCAAGTAGGGCGTTCCTGTCTCAATTTGTGAATCGAGGATTTGAAACCAAAGTTTCTGTGCCTTTACAACCTTGCGTCCTCGTCCCTCCTTTTCGTATCGTTCATACAGCGCTTTGAAGTCTGCACCCACCACATCGGCGAGTCCTGGTGCCTCGTTGGGACAGAACAAGGTCCAATCACCGCCGGCATCGACACGTTCCATAAACAAATCAGGAATCCATAGCGCATAGAATAGGTCACGCGCCCGTTCCTCCTCCGCTCCCGTGTTCTTCTTCATATCTAAGAACTTCTCCACATCGGCGTGCCAAGGCTCCAAGTACATGGCAAAGGAACCGTTGCGCTTTCCGCCCCCGTTATGAGCAATGCCGAACCCATGAACAAGGTAATCATGAACATCATCCACTTCCAAATCATATAATTCGCCCTTGAACTGAGATTCAAAGATTTCCGTGATCAGACCATATGACGGGGTCATAGGTCCATCCGTCAAGACTGTGACGATAGAATCTCCTACTTTTAGGTCTTCCAACGCATGGTAATCTGGCTTTACAAGACCTAATTCAACACGTCGTTCTGCATGGAGGACGGATGTAGGACCTGACTTGACAGAGAGAACAGGGTGCTGGGGCGTTACAGAGGTGATGGATACAAGACCTCTGTGTCTCACACAGACACGGAAAAGACGACCCTCATAGGAATGTACGACACGGCGACGAACTGCACAGAAACGGGGCTTCAACGGTCCTGTGGCATGTTTTCCATCGACCTCCACTTCCTCCGAGGAACCACTAGTCAACACCATATCGCCGGGTCCAATGTCCACAATGCGCTTTAGCCCTTCCGCAGTATGAATCAACGTCTCAGCATCAAAACACTGATCGACATATCGAGCCGTATTATTGTAAACACGCATCATTGGCACAATACCATTGCTTACACCCCCCGTGCCCTTGATTAAGGATCCCTCTGCGCGAATGTTAGAGATGCTAAGACCAATCCCGCCACCATATTGGCTTATTTTTGCGACGTCTGTGAGTGTATCATAAATTCCGTCAATGCTATCACTCTTAATGACGGACAAGAAACAGGAGGACAGTTGGGGTCTCTTCGTACCGGCATTAAAGAGCGTGGGCGTCGCATGCGTGTAATATTTTCGGCTTTCCAACTCGTAAGTTTCAAACGCCTTGGGGAGATCCTTCGGGTAGAGTCCCAATGCAACTCGCATCCAGAGATGTTGGGGCCGTTCGACAACGTTACGATTTGTATCACGCAACAAGTACGCTTTTTCCAAGGTCTTGAATCCAAAGTAGTCCAATAAGAAATCACGCTCATACTGAATGCGAGATTCAATTTCCGCTGCATTTGCTGTTACAACTGCAACAAAGTCCGGATGAAGGAGCGATGCCGGGTTTCCATTTCGATCCTTTACCCCGTCAAGCACTTTGACGACCTCCAGCATCGTCGCTGGCGTGTTCTTTTGATGATTACTAATTGCAATACGGGAGGCGAGAGTGCCATAGTCGGGATGTAGGGTGGACCAGGAATACGCAACATGAGCCGTCATTGCATCCAATTCTGTGGTGGAAATACCGTCGATGATACTCGCCAACACCTTTTGGGCCACCTTGACGGGATTCACATTGAGGCCAGCCGAGCTCTTTGTAATACGTTCTTGTACCTTCTCAAAGGCCACGTCCTCCTTGCGCCCATCACGTTTTAAGACTTGCATGTTCTGCATATTGATGTTGATTTCCGAATGGCTGAAACGCGATCTCAATTTTTGTGCCAAGTCGATGCGTTAGAAAAATCATACACCCAAGTATAATATGAACGGTGCGAAAAATGCTTATTCCCGGACTGACTACATGAGTCCTGCTGAACGGGAAGCGGCGATTCAGAGTGTAATTGAAAACCTAAGTCCTCCACAACAAAAGGCATTTCGTACTCGAATTGGGGTTTTGTATGAAAGCATGAGTGGAAATAACAACAAATCTTACAGAGATTCGCGTGAATTTTTTGATTCAGTAGTTCCTACTGCTTTAGATTATGCTAAGAAACCAGCGAATTCTAGTAGAAAGCGACGCAATAACCGCAAAGGTACACGCAAAAACAATCGCAAAAATCGTCGCAATTCTCGCAGGAACTAAATTTTTTAATAACAACTAAATAGAGTATGTCTATCAAGTCGTTAATACCCACACTGATGAAAGTTATATATTATGTGATTGCCATCTATGTCTTCTTACAACTTATAAAAATCCTGATTATATCGAGTAAAGAGGGCTTTGAACTCTGGAAGGAAATACCTCGCACACCCTTTTTGGAAACGCAAACACCGACAGGTCATAGTGATACCACCGTTTTGAGTCCCGGATCCTCCTCCGCTTCGTATCTCGCGTTGTCCCTTCCGCCCATGGATACAGAACAAGCGAGGGCTCGGTTTGGAGGAATCACCTCACAGATCTGTTTGGGTCAAGACGCAAGTGAGGCTCTCAAACCCGTTCATAACTATCTTCAGCGCACGAACAATTACAAACGGGATCACCCCGATTCTTGCTCGGCTCCCAATCACGAGTTAATTGGCACCTTTTATTTGCCAGCGGATGCAGTTCAAACAACACCTCCTACAGGTCTTGCGTTTCCTCCTTCCACGCAATGTGCATAAGAAGCAGGAATGAACAATCCTGTGTATTTTTTGGTTCGGTACTACACAGAACACATGACAGTGTATGCAAGAGGCTTGTCATGTTTAAACATTCCAGAACTTCATAAATTTCGCATTGAGCGATTTTACCCAGACCGGGTCAATTTAACGCACCGTTTGATTCGTTTCCAACGCCAGTGGCGGTCTAGACGAGCCTACAGAAAATGGTGTTCAAACCCACAACGATTATTTTATCGTGAAAATTATGGACGATTTCCGCCTTATTCGGCAGTTGAAGGCACAGTCAAAACAAGCGCATTGCCATCATCATCTACAAACTGATGATTTGAAACAAAGGTCCCTCCTTCACGCGCCTTATCCACATCCTTCCAAAAGGATTCATAAGCAGGTTGACCTACACAAGCCCACCACCGCCGATTTCGTAAAACGGTGGTCGTGAACCAGTCTCCTACCCACCAAATGCTACGTTCAACAAGGCGTCCTTCATATCCTACATCCGGTGTCCAAGCAAGAAGAGCCTCCAGATCCGATGTAGGGAAAAGCGGACTGTACGCATATTGGTATTCGTGAGTGGGGCCAAATAAGGTGGGTGATATAACAGCAACCACGCCCATCCATGGTTGTTTCGCCTTCGCTAAGACAGCAGGAGTCAATTCATTGGCTCGTTCATAGGGAAGGGAGGAAAGCCTTGCTTCCACGTATTCAACTGCATCTACATTACATACTTCGGCTTGTAATTGCATTTGACACCAGTACTCCATGGGAACTTCTCCATTCAATTCACGTGTGATAGGACACTTGATTTCAAGAAGTCGACCTTGTTTTGTTCCACTAAGAATAAGACCGTCTGGACTCGCTGCAAGACGGGGAAGGGTTGGATGACGGACTCGACCAATATCGCCATTGACAGATCCTCCTGCAACACATTGTTCATATAGCGTGCGAACCACAGGTTCATACCGCCAACCCCATTTGAACGCACTCAAAGACCCTTCTGCGTTAGAACAAAAGACAGTTGAACTCATAATGTCTACAGTTTCATCGACCGCGACTTCTGCGCATTTCTTCATGATAACGCCCCTCCGAGCATTAGGAGAGCCATACACCACAGTACCAAATTCGTGACCCGTTAAAAGTTCGCGACTTTCTCGATACCATGATTTTGATTTCTGATCTGTTTGTGGGAGAGCAAGAATGCGTTCAACAGCGGCTGGCAGTGGAACAAGGGATCGAATGGCACGTTCTTTTTCAAAGAGATAGAATTCGTAAATAAACGCACGAAGAATACTCACAGCATCACTTTGACCTCGTATGCTTCGAAAGCCTTGTTTCACCAAAATGTCAACGGCGTGGGTCATTTCATCGTCCATCCAGGTGCTAAGATCCCAGTCGTCTTCTAAAATGGGAGGATAGGCTTTTACCCAGTCATGGAACCAGGCGGCGCAATCGGAATAGACCATGTCTGTTCCTTCATGCGAATTTAATTGCTCATGAATCATCTTGATGTTTCTTTGTGAGTCGAGCGGCTTCAATTTTGAAAACAGCCGGCACCTTAATATCACCAGTGCGAATAACTTTTAGACCTCGAATGCTTTGAATGGAGCCATTTTCGTAGGCGACCTGTTGTTTGGTGTTGAGTTGTTTATTATCGTTGGCTTTCAATAAGAAGTTGTACAAGTCTTTCTGTTCGTCCGTGGTCAATCCAGGATACGATTCTGCATAACTTCGAAATTTTTGAAGACGAAGTCCTCGTTCTAATCTGAGCCAAGGTTTCGCAAGAGAGGTGGCGGTGGACTCGGCTTGAAAGAAATCCAGCGTGTTTGTGAGGGTGGGTTTGCTAGAAGGATCTGTTGGTTTGCTTGTTGGATCTGGTGCTGTTATTGTTGCTGCGGTTGTTGCTGTTGCTGCTGTTGTTGTCGATGGTGCAACAGATTCTATGCGAAGAGGGCTTCCGCTGCGCTTTGGATTGCGTCGAGTACTCTTTACTTTGAACATCTTATATATATTCCTTGCTCTTTCGTTTAGACCTGCGTATAGAAGAAAGAATGAAAAAGACCCCTTCGGTAGGGATATGGATCCATCGCAGCAACGTTGGGACGCCATCACAAGGGATCGACAATGGAATCCATCGCCACTGCCAGATCCAACGATTATGGCTCCCGGTATTTCAGGCTTACGTATTCGACGAGAGTTTGTGTCCCGTGACGCGATTAATTCAAGAGCATGGGATCAGTTTCACGCCACACCGCCCACACAGGTCAGCAGCGAAGGTCTGCAGACCAAGAATGCACCCATTCACATGGATATGAATCCCATAGCTTCTCGTACAAATACGGTAACCTATCGAATACAACAACAATACATACCTGATCCTGTAAGAGGATCGACATCATTAAATGGAATTGCACCACCCCCTGGTCCCATAACAGCACCACCAGCAACATTTTCGCAGACACCGTATTTACAACGGTTGGATGCAGCAGGCGATGATGCGCGAAACATCATGCGCGAATTTCGCGGGTCTGTGGTGGAAGACAACCGAGAACGAGCCAATGATGCAGATCGCAGTTTAACGCAACGGCAATTTACAGATCGCTGGTTGCCTCAAATGGCGGCGTCTGACGCACAGTCCTTGGAGGCGTATGAACTGTTGCGACCGAAACAAGATAATTGGCGAGCAACATCCTAGAAGGGCAAGTCTAATAGAAGGACACAATCACATCGCACTCGTGGATATTCACCTTCTTCATAGCCGAGGCCGTTAATTCGCAGCGCTTCTTTCGTCCACTTCCAGAACTGGTCTCACTCACACTGTTGGATCCGCTACTCACAGGCGTCGATGCCTCCGATGTAGATCTTGAATAATGTTCTTTTAGAGTTTTATTCATATCTGTCTCAATAGTGTCTCTGTGTTCTAGCACGTACTCAAGGATATTCTTCTCCAGAAACCATCGAAAGAAATTTAGTTGGCCAACTGTTGTCACGAAGGGTTCGACACCTCGTGCTTGAAACATAATGCGTTCACGACGGCAAAAGGGATCAAAGAGTCGTTTGCTATACGCATTTAATTCTCGCTTGTAATGAAAATACACAAGGAAATGACGTCCTCCTGATGTAAAAGAAGTGTTCATCTTCTTTGCATAATTTGTAACAAAGTAATCAACGAGTCGCAAACTGATAGGCGAAGTGCCTGTTACGATGGGAAGAAGTTTTTCCAGATGTCCCGGCACTGTGTAAAATTCCTGGAGCCACGTGACGACATGGTCCTGTTTACACTGGATACGGTTCTTGACCGTCGTGGAACGTCGTTCAAGAGGGCCTGGCGTGGTCATTTGTATATACAAGTAAGAAGTCCATAGATTTAGGCCGATATCTTAGGCCGATATCTTAGGCCGATATCTTAGGTCGATATCTTAGGCCGATATCTTAGGCCCATATCTGAGCTTGTTTTGTTTATCAGGTTCGCAAGAATCAGAAAAACTGTAGTTGGAGACTAGAGATGTCACAGCCGGCAATACCCTACACAGGCCAACAACCAAGAGGAGGTATTCGTCCAAATCTTGCAGCGGCAACTTTGCCAATTGTGGTAAATCTAATGACTGGAAGAACAAATCCAGACGATCCAGGTGAACCCACAAATCCGCCTCCCAGTCCTATCGCAATTACAAACCCTAATCCCATACCTAATCCTGTGCCAAATCCTGTGCCAAATCCTGTGCCAAATCCTGTGCCAAATCCTGTGCCT
>Ga0114967_10002320_pt1 | contig 15924 bp, 15 predicted proteins | sample M_130628_MF_Meta_FD_92639 | JGI IMG/M metagenome (GOLD analysis project Ga0114967, IMG submission 92639) | Freshwater microbial communities from Lake Montjoie, Canada to study carbon cycling - M_130628_MF_MetaG | ecosystem: Environmental > Aquatic > Freshwater > Lake | place: Lake Montjoie... | reverse complement strand
TTCTTGGGCTCGCATCTCTGCGATCGCCTGATCGCAGCCGGCCACGATGTGCTCTGTGCCGACAACTTCTACACCGGCTCCAAAGACAATATCGCCGCGCTCATCGGCCAACCCTTCTTTGAACTGATCCGGCACGACGTGACGTTTCCGCTGTACGTCGAAGTGGACGACATCTTCAATCTGGCCTGCCCGGCGTCACCGGTGCACTACCAGCACAATCCGGTCCAGACCGTTAAAACCAGCGTGCATGGGGCAATCAACATGCTGGGGCTGGCCAAACGGGTAGGCGCCCGCATCCTGCAAGCCTCGACCAGCGAGGTCTACGGCGATCCCGAAGTGCATCCACAGCGGGAAGACTACTGGGGTCATACCAATCCCATCGGCCTGCGGTCCTGCTACGACGAAGGCAAGCGCTGCGCCGAGACCCTGTTCTTTGACTACCACCGCCAACATCGCGTGAACATCAAGGTCGCACGCATCTTCAACACTTACGGCCCGCGCATGCATCCGAATGACGGTCGGGTGGTCTCGAATTTCATCATGCAGGCGCTGCGCAACGAACCCATTACGCTCTACGGCGATGGTCAGCAAACGCGCTCGTTCTGTTTTGTGGATGACCTGATCGGCGGACTGATGGCGCTAATGGAAACGCCACGGGAATTCATCGGCCCGGTCAATCTGGGTAATCCCGGGGAGTTCACCATCAAGGAACTGGCGGAGATGGTGATCGAAATGACTGGCTCGCGTTCCACGCTGACTTACTTGCCCTTACCCAGCGACGACCCACGCCAGCGCTGCCCGGATATTTCACTCGCCCGCGAAGCCATGGGCTGGGCGCCTTCGATTCCGCTGCGCGAAGGACTCGCGCAAACCATAAAATATTTCGACACGATGCTCGGCAAGGGAGGCTGGGCGCGGATCGGCAACACGGGAGAATCTGCATGAGCGCTAAAGGTGACGTTGGTTCACGAAAAATTTTTGAAGACGAAGACGTGATCGTTTGGGAATTTGAGCTCGGCCCGGGGGAAACCACGCCCTGCCATACCCACGAGCACGACTATGTCTGGTATGTGCTGGCAGGCACGCCGCTGGAAGTCTTTGATGCAGACGACAAACCGCTAGGCACCATCGATGCCTATACCGGCGCCACCTTCGCGCTACGGCTAGAGGGCGATGATCTGGTGTCGGCAGATGACAAAGGTCTGCGCGCACCCGCTACCCACAGCGCTCGCAATGCCGGCACCGGGGTGTATCGCGAAATTCTGGTTGAGAAAAAGCGTCCGGCGCGAGCCGCAGCCTAAGCGCGGCGCGGGCGATCGTCGATCTCACGCTGCAAGGCGCGCTCGGCCATCGCCTCTTCCTCGACGCGCGCGCGCTCGGCGACCTTGTTGGTCATGAGCGCGCGACGTTTCTGTTCCATCCACTGCTGACGCTCGTGGTCGCGTTGCTGCTCAGCCAGCGCCCGCTTCTTGCGGATCAAGGCGAGCGCTTCTTCAATTTTTCCGACAAACAATCGGAGTTTCTGCACCTGATAGGCGCCTAGACCACCGCCTCCGGGTTCCCGAAGCGGGCGCAGGTATTCGTCACGGTAGCTCTCCAGATCCTGCAACTGCCGCTCGATCCGCTCGACCTCTTCGCTGGCCCGGGCCAGCGCCTGCGCGGCGAGTTGCTCAGCGGTTTTTGAGAGGTCGGCAATGCGTTGCAGACGGTTGGATTTGTTCACCCAGGCGCGACCGCGTATCAGCCGTTAGGGAAAATCTGCGCCAACATGTCAATCGAGGTCTGGCTATTGATGGCTTGTTTGGGTTCCTGGCGCATATAGGCCGTAAGCAGATTACGCATGGAGATCGCCCGGTCGAGTTCGGGATTGGTCCCTGCCTGATAGGCGCCCACGTTGAAGAGATCCTGATTCTGCTCGTAGAGCGAATAGTAGTGCCGGAACTGCTTTGCCAGCGCCAGATGTTCGGGTGTGGTCACCATGTGCATCACGCGGCTGATCGAGGCTTCAATGTCGATGGCCGGATATTGGCCGCGCTCCGCGAGGCGTCGCGACAGCACGATGTGTCCGTCGAGAATCGCCCGCGCGTTATCCGAGACCGGGTCGTTGGTGTCGTCGCCCTCGGCCAGCACGGTATAGAACGCGGTGATCGAACCACGCCCCCCAACGCCCATGCCGGCGCGTTCCACCAACTGCGGCAAGCGGGCGAAGACCGACGGCGGATAGCCGCGAGTCGCCGGCGGTTCGCCAATCGTCAGCGCGATTTCGCGCTGGGCCTGCGCATAGCGCGTGAGCGAATCCATCAGGAGCAACACGTGCATGCCCTGATCGCGGAAGTATTCGGCTATGGCGGTCGAGATCGTGGCGCCGTGCATCCGCATCAGCGGCGGATTATCGGCAGGCGTGGCGACCACCACCGCGCGCGCCAGACCTTCAGGACCCAGAATATCGTCAATGAATTCTTTCACTTCGCGACCGCGTTCGCCCACCAGCCCCACCACGATCACGTCCGCTTTGGCGTAGCGCGTCATCATCCCCAGCAACACGCTCTTGCCCACACCGCTGCCGGCAAACAAGCCGATACGTTGCCCGCGCCCCACGGTCAGCAAGGCGTTGATGGAGCGCACGCCAACGTCCATCGGTTCGCGAATGGTGCCCCGCTGCAGGGGATTGAGCGGCTTGCCGGCCAAAGACTGGCGTTCGCTGAGATTGAGCGGGCCTTTGCCGTCGATGGGGTTGCCACCACCGTCGATAACCCGTCCGAGCAGTTCGGGACCCACCGCGATCTCGCCGGCGCCGCCATAGGGAATCACTCGCGCGTTCGGGGCCAGACCCTGTGTGCTACCGGTCGGCATCAGGAACAGGCTTTCGCCGTCAAAACCCACCACTTCGGTATCCACCTGACCGCCGAGGCGATTCATCACCACGCAACGGTCGCCAATGGCGGCCTCACAGCCCACGGCTTCGAGCGTCAGCCCCACCATCCGCGTGAGTTTGCCCTCTACCATCAAGCGCGGCGGCTCGGCCAGGCGCTCCGCGCGCGTCTTAAGGCCCGGCAACCACCGCTCGGCGGGTGTGCGCTCGTCAAGCATGGTCAGACTCCCGGTCGCCACCCAGCATCCGCGAGGCAATGGCTGCCAAGCGGGATTCCACCGACGCATCGATGCGCGAGACATCGGTTTCGACAATACAGCCGCCGCGCGTCATCAAAGGGTCGGGCTCCAGCCCCCAGCTCCGGGTGTCATTGCCCAGTGCGAATGCTTGCTGGACGAGTTCCGCATCCTCCGGATGCAAGCGAATACGCGCCACGCGTGGGGCAACCGGCAGATGGCGCATCGTTTCCCGCACCACGCCAATCACTTCGCCCGGATTCAAGCGCAGTTCGCGGCGTACAAGGTGCCGCGCAATGAGCACGGCGAGTTCTGATACGGCATCTACCACGCCGACGTCGAGTTCGGCCAAGGGCTGCGCGAGATGATCCATCACGCCAACCAGCCGGCTTGCGACAGCGCGCGCCTCCTGCATGCCTCGCGCCAGACCTTCTTCGTAGCCCTGATGGAAAGCCGTCGCGTAGGCTTCTTTGCGCAGTTGCGCCAGTTCGGCGGCCACTTCTTCCCGGCTCGGCGGCGGCGGCGGCTCATGAGGACTTTTCTCGGTGCCGGCGATCGGGCCCTGCACCTGCGGTGGCGCAAACCGAACGGCACCAAGGGCCATCTCTGCTGGCGTGATGCGGGTGGTCGCCATTTAGACCATCGCCTCGCCGCCGGCACCGCCCATATTGATCTGCCCTTCTTCCGCCAAACGGCGCGCGATAGTGATGATTTCTTTCTGCGCAGCTTCCACATCCGACAGTTTGACGGGGCCACGAGTCTCCAGATCTTCCTTGAGCATGTCGCCGGCGCGCTGCGACATGTTCTTGAAGATCTTGGTCCTGATATTTTCGTCGGCGCCCTTCAGCGCCAGCACCAGATTGTCTGACGACACCTCGCGCAACAGGGTCTGAATGCCGCGGTCGTCGACTTCGCTCAGATTATCGAAGGTAAACATAAGGTCCTGAATGCGCCCCGCGAGCTCCGGATCGTGTTCGGAGATCACTTCGGAAATCTTTGCCTCGGCGCTGCGGTCCACGAAGTTCAGAATATTGGCCGCGCATTTGAGCCCGCCCATCCCGGAATTCTGCCCCTGCGCCCCGCCGCGCAGTTGAATTTCCAGCATATCGTTGAGCTCCTTCATGGCCGCGGGCTGCACCCCGTCCATGGTGGCCACCCGCATCATCAGGTCGCCGCGCATGTTCTCCGGCAGCATCGACAAGACCTGCGCCGACTGGTCGGGGTCGAGGTACGACAGCACGATGGCGATGATTTGCGGATGCTCGAAACGGATAAGTTCGGCCACGCTTCGGGGGTCCATCCACTTCAAGGATTCGAGACCCTTGGTCGAACCCCCGATGAGGATGCGGTCGATCATGCTCTTGGCCTTTTCCTCACCCAGTGCATCGGTCAGCACTTTGCGGATGTAATCGTCGTTGCCGATGCCGAGCGGCGTCTGCTTCTGCATGTCGACCACAAATTCGTCAACGGAGACCTTGACCATCTCGCGGGAGACGTTTTGCAGGGCGGCCATCGCGGTGCCAATTTTCTGCACTTCGCGGGGACCCAGATGTTTGATGATTTGCGCGGCAGTCGATTCTCCCAAAGTCATCAGGAAGATGGCCGCCTTGTCGACGCCACTGAGCTTTTCATCCGGCATGGCTTATTCGGCTCCCACCCATTCCTTGATGACCTGCGCCGCGACGCGCGGGTCCTGCGATACGAACTGCTGCAACTGCTCGATGTTTTCATGCAGCGCGCCAGGCGTCTGTAACTCGTCCCGCTTGGGCCCGGGCAGCGCCGCCATAGCTCCACCACCGGGTCCCGGCAGCGCCAGATTGCCTGCGGCCGCGTCGGCCGAGGCCGGTGCGCTGGCCACGGTGGGTTTGGCCATCAGGGATTTCACCGCCGGGCGCAGCAGGCCAAAGAACAGGATCAATACAAACAGGCCGCCGGCCACCTGCTTGCCCACATCCCACATCCACGGCTGCTGCCAAATCGGCAGCGGCGGCAGCGGCTCCGGCAGCGCGGGCTCAACGAAGGAAGTGGTTGTCACGCTAACTGTGTCGCCACGGGTGGCGTCATAGCCAATGGCGTCCTTGACCAGTTGGGTCATCCGGGTGACATCCACGGGTGCAGGTGCTTCCGGGGTAGCGGCGGCTTTGTCATCCGTTTTCTTGTTGGGATCAGCCAGCGGCGGCGCCGGCAAACGCAACACCACCGCCACCGAGAGACGTTGAATGGTGCCGAGCTGATGTCGGGTGTGGCTAATCGTGCGGTCGACTTCGTAGTTGCGGGTGGTTTCGTTGCGCTTGGTGGTCGGCGTGACCGTTTTGGCCTGAGTCTGCGCGGGCGCACCGGGGGCCGGCGTCGCACCCGGTTGCGCCGGCGTCGCCGGTGGCGTGGCCTGCTCGGGCGCCGAGGCATCTCCCGGCGGGACATTGGAAAGCGCACCCGGCACCCCGCCCTGACCACCGCCTATGCGCTCTTCTTCCAGCGAGCGTTCGCTCCGCATGGCGGGGAGGTCGGGATTGAAGCTTTCGCGGGTTTGTTCCGTCGCGGTGAAATCAAGGTCAGCAGTGACCTCAGCGCGCACGCCATCAGGCCCCACGAAAGGCGTAAGAATCGCCTGAATGCGGTCGGCATAGGACTGCTCGAGTTTATGCGTGTAGTCGAAGCGACGAGTCGTGAGGGCCATGCCTTCGTCACGCTGTTCGTCGGTGAGCAAGTTGCCGCGACTATCGATAACGGTCACGCGCGAGGACGGCAGGCTGGGCACGCTCGCAGACACCAGATGCTGAATCGCCGCCACCTGGGTGGGGTCGAGCGGGCGCGAACCGAACAGGTCGACAATTACCGAGGCAGTGGGCTCGCGCTTCACCCGACTGAACACCGACTCCGCCGGCAGCGCCAAGTGCACCCGCGCGCCGCGCACGTTATCGATGCGTCCGATTGACCGCGACAGCTCGCCCTCGATGGCGTGCTGATAGCGCGCCTTCTCCATGAACTGGCTGGTGCCGAAAGCCTGCTCCTCGTTCAAGGTTTCAAAGCCGCGCGAGTTGCCTTTGGGCAGACCCGCTGCCGCTAGCTGCAGGCGTGCGTCATCGGCCTTGTTGGCGTCGACAAGCACTGAGCCCGCGCCCGGCTCCACGCGATAGGGAATCTGACCCGCTCTCAGAGTCTCCACAATCTGCGTGAGATCGCGGTCAGAGAGGTCGGAATAGAGCATGGTGAAGTGCGGCGTGCGCGACCACATCACCACATAAACGCCCAGAGCGACGGCCGCTGCGATGCCCACCAGAACACCCGCCTGACGCAGCAGTGCCATCGGAGAATTCTGTTGCACGTAGATTGTTGCTTCGGCCATCGCTTTATTCCTCAGTCATCCGTCTGGAACGCCAACGCGCTCAGATCGGCATATTCATGATTTCCTGATAGGCACTGACGAGCTTGTTGCGCACTTGCGTCACCGCCTGAAAAGAGATGTTGGCTTTCTGCTGGGAGATCATGACCTGCGAGAGGTCGACCTTCGGATCGCCCATTTCGAAGCGGGTGGCCATTGATTTCGCGGTCTGCTGGGTTTCGTTCACGCTGTCGAGGGCGTTGCGCAACACGCGGCTGAAATCGACGTCATTGGTTGCGCCTGAGGGCTGGCTGGTTTCATTAATGCCGCCCTGAGCCCGGGCGGCCAGCGCGCGCATTTGCAGAAGAAGCCCGTTGCTGTCGATGGTGTTCATGGGGTGACCTCCGTCCTTCGCCTACTAGCCCGGCACATCAATGCCAAGCTCGCGCAGCTTGGCGAGCTTGTAACGCAGCGTGCGCGGGCTGATTCCCAGCTTTTCTGCCGCAAATTTGCGGCTGCCGTTGCCTTCAGCCAGCGCATCGAGAATCAATCGACGCTCGTGATCACGCAGCCCATCGCCCAGAGAATCCTGCGCGTCATCGTCGTCTTCTGATTCGGCGATAAGAGACTCACGAGGAGCGGTCACGCTGGCGAAAGGCGCCTTCATGGCCGGCTCAAACATCAGATCGTCGGGGGTAATCGTGCCGCCGTTATGGATCACAAGCGCGCGCTGCATGACGTTATCCAGTTCCCGCACGTTGCCCGGCCAGCGCCATGCAACCAACGCCGCCGCCGCCGCCGCGTTCAAGACCGGGACTGTTGAAGCGGTGTTGCCGGCCGCACGCGCCAACAGAAAGCGCGCCAGCGGGACGATGTCCGCCGGGCGCTCGCGCAAAGGCGGCACGGCCAAGGGAAAGACATTCAGGCGGTAGTAGAGGTCTTCGCGGAAGCGGCCGGCGCGAACTTCGCTGGCGAGGTCGCGGTTGGAGGTGGCCATCACGCGCACATCCAGTTTGATGGTTTCGTGGCTACCCAAACGCTCCACTACCCGCTCCTGCAGAACGCGCAGTAACTTGGCCTGCAGGGGCAGACTCATCTCGGAAACTTCGTCGAGCAGCAGGCTGCTGCCCTGTGCCTGCTCGAATTTCCCCGGATAGGCTTTATGGGCGCCGGTGAAGGCCCCTTTCTCGTGCCCGAACAGGATGGCTTCCAGCATGTTCTCGGGAATGGCGGCGCAGTTAATCGCCACCGGTTCCTTGCTGGCGCGGGACGAATGCTCATGCACGAAGCGGAAGAAGACTTCTTTGCCCACGCCGGATTCGCCGGTGATGAACACCGTGGCGTCGGTCGTCGCCACCCGGCGCGCCAACTCGATGACACGGCGCGTGGCGGCATCTTCGGCAATCATGTCGCGCTCGCCCTGCGCTTCGAGTTTGGCCGGCAGCCACTGATCCAGACCGGCGACCAGCACCTCGGCTTCAAACGGCTTCACCAGATAGTCGGTTGCCCCGAGACGCATCGCGTCGATCGCGCTCTGGATGGTCCCGTGGGCGGTCATCAGCACAAACGGCACGTCGCGGTGACGGCGGCGGAGTTCGCGCAACAGTTCAAGGCCATCCATCGGTGCCATCTGCAGGTCGGAAATCACCAGGTCGACCGCAGCAGACTGCAAACCCTGCAGGCAGTCACTGCCGTCCACGAAGGACAGCACGCGATAACCCGCCAGTTCGGCGGTCTCGCAGAGCACCTCACGCAGCGCGTTGTCGTCTTCCACAATGGCAATCACGGCGCGATTTTTCATGCGGGTTCCCCTGCCGCCACTGTGGCCGCACTCAGTGGTAATGAAAGTTCGAAACAGGCGCCGGGCGCGAACTCACTGTCTAAAACCAGCTCGCCACCATGGGCACGTGCGATGGCTTGGGCAACAGACAGCCCAAGCCCGGTGCCGCCACGGCGGGTGGTGTGGAAAGGCTCGAATACCAGCGCCTGTTCGGCGGCCGGCACCCCGGGTCCATTGTCGATAAAGCGCAGGCTCACAAAGCCCAGCAGCAGTTTCAGGCTGACCCACATCTCGCACTCAGGGCCCGCGATCTGGCGGCTGTTGTTGACCAGATTGAGCATGATGCTGAGCAGCGCATCGAGATTCCCGTGAAGAACCAAACGACTGGCCGACGGCGGCAGGTCGAGGTGGAAGTGCCCATCGCCCAGCACCGCCGAGGCTTCTTTATTCAGACGGGACAGCAGCTCGAGCAAGGGCAGCGGCTGCGCATCAACCACCGCACCACGCGCAAAGCTCAGCATGTTTTCCACAAGGCGCTCCAGTTGGCGAAGCGACTCCAAGGTCCGTTCGGCGGCCTTGATCTGGCCGGGTTCGAGACCGCGCGCGCGGGCCAGCGGCCCCATGCCGAGTAGCGCGGCCGCCAGGGGGGTGCGAATCTGATGCGCCAGCGCCGCGGCCATTTCGGTCTTGGCCGACAGGCGACGGTGATGCGCGAGTTGTTCCTGTAACCGGCGGGTCTCAGTCACGTCTTTGATCAGGAGAATCTGGCCGGGCTCATCCGGCAGGGCTTGCGTCGCGACGTTCACGCGCCGGCCGTCGCTCAGGGACACATCATGGCCGTCATCCCAGCGGGGCGCGAACGCACGCCCTACAATTTCGAACCAGCGCTCGCCAGCAGAGACGGGGCCGAGGAGTTCGAGCGCCACGCCGTTGACCTGTGTCACTCGCCCTTGCCCGTCCAGCACCACGACCCCCGCCGGCAACGCACCCAGCAAGGTGGCCAAACGCTGCTCGAGACTTTCACGCGCTGCCAACTCACGTTCGAGATGCAGACGCGTCTGCGCGAGTTCGGTTGCGAGCGTCACCAGCGGTTGTGCGGTGACCAGCGTCCCCACGGCACAGGCCGACGACAGATCGCCGTCAGCGTGCAGGTCGGTCAGGCTCGTGGTGAATTCAGCGGTGACTTGCGGGCCCATGGCGGGCGTTGCTCCTGTGACTATGGTCGCGGGAGCGATTTAGCAAGGACTGTGCCCGGGGGAAGAATGCCGCGTTTTAGCGAAGAATCAGCGCAGCAAACGCTGCGATCAAAAATGCCATAAGAGCGAGATGACCGGATTCATGACGGTGAATCCGGGCTTTTGCGTCAAGTCTCAGTCACCTCGTCTTGCCGGCCGAGACCAAGCTTGCGCATTTTCTCGACTAGCGTCGTGCGTCCCATCTGAAGGCGCTTTGCCGCATGCGCCACCACCCAGCTTTCGGCTTCCAGTGCCTGAATAATCAGGCTGGATTCAATTTGGGTGAGATGTTCTTTGAGGTCGATGCCCGACTGCGGGAGGCGCGATCCCGGCATCGCCGCGACCACCGTCTCACTCGGTACGACGCTCGGGAAGGCCGTCTCCGGCTTAACGAGGGCGCTCGGCATCACGTAGCCCTCCCGGCGGTATTTTTCCGGCAAATCGTGCACGTCGACGGTGCCTTCGGGATACAGAATCGCCAACCGCTCCACCAGATTCGCCAGTTCTCGCACGTTCCCCGGCCAGCCATACGCCGACAGCCATTGGACCGCGGTTGGCGTCAGTCGAATGTTCCCCCGGCCCTCATGACCAAGACGCTCGACCAAATCGGTGACCAGCAAAGGCAGGTCTTCCGACCGGTCCCGTAGCGGCGGCGTTTCGATCGGAAACACGTTGAGGCGATAGTAAAGGTCTTCCCGGAACCGCCCGTCTTCGATCGCCTGTTCAAGATTCACGTGGGTCGCCGCGATAATGCGCACGTTCACCGAAATGCTTTTGTTGCTGCCAACGCGCTCAAAGCTTCGCTCTTGCAATACACGGAGCAACTTCACCTGCATCGGCAAGCTCATGTCACCGATTTCATCCAGAAACAGCGTCCCGCCGTCGGCCATTTCAAAGCGTCCCTGACGCGAGTTAATGGCGCCGGTAAAGGCGCCCTTCTCATGGCCAAAAAGTTCGCTTTCAAGCAGATCAGGCGGGATTGCGCCGCAGTTAAGCGGCACGAAGGGTTTGGTACGGCGAACCGAGTGATGGTGAATATGGCGGGCGATCACTTCTTTACCGGTGCCGGACTCCCCGGTCACCAGCACATTGGCGTCGCTCTTGGCCACCATCTCAATCATGTTTCGAACGCGCTGAATCCCTTTGCTGCCGCCGACCAGATTGCGGAACAGTTCCGGGTTACGCGGGAGTCCGCCAGGGGTCCTGGCCTCCCGATAAGACTCTATTTTTTGGAGAATTTTATCGAAGTGCATGTGCCGCAGGGGAAGACGAATACGGCCCAGCACCAGGTCGTCGATTTCGGCCAGAAGTGCCGGATCGAAGTCGGTTTGGTCTACTAACACCACCGGCGTGGCGCCTTCCAGCGCCCGCAACTGTCTCACGACAAGCTTTTGGCCTTCACTGGGAATATTGCCAATTAAAGCAACGTAGGGCGCTTTGGCCGGATCCGTGAAGGACGACCAGTCGCCGTTGCCAGAAAGGTGTTCACCGGCGAGATCCAGATAGGCCAGCACCTCTATGAGGTGGCGGGCAATTTCCGCGTCGTGCTCGATAACAAGCACCGGAGTTTCCGACATGGGCATAAAGGGCTGCTTCTTGAGTGTTGGGGTGTCGTTTCAACTGGCACCTGCGCAGGCCCCGTGGTTAGCTTTTTATTTTGTCAAAATGCTGACGCAGCGCACTCGACGGGCAGTCTAGCCGCCTTCGTTATTTTGGCAAGACAAAAATGCGAAATCGCCGTGGCCGGCCGCGCCAGCGCTGCGACATGCCCGTTTTCTGTCACAAGGGGTTCAAAGAAGAGACACGACGAGCGTCAGGCAGACCTGCCTGAGCGGGGTGCAAGCTAACCCTCGGAGGAAAGATAGGCCCGTGCGCCCCGTTGGCCGCGCTGCACGGCGCCGAGTTCATCAAGATGCTCGGCGCGCACTTCGCGCGCGAGTTTCAGGAGGGTTTCCGTGACCCGAAGCGCCTCTTCGAGCACCGTTCGCGAGGCCTCTCCGCCGCTCATCAGCGTGTCGAGGTCTAGCGTGGCGAGCAGCGCGTAGCGTTCGTCATCCAGACGCTGGACCTCTGCCCAGTCGGCATTTTGGGCCGCTAGCAGCATGGCTTCACCGAGGACGGGAATTTGTGCCAACGCTTCCAACAGAACTCCTCTGGTGCAGAGCGGACTAGCGGGCTGGCGCCCCGGCTGTTGACAATGAAGCGCTTAGCCTTGGTTTCGGATCGCCACCCAAGCTTCCCGGATTTCGCCCATCAAACGGGTCACTTCGTCCAGAATTGCGGTGTCGTTTTCGATATTCGCGTCAACCAGACGACGCATCATGTAATCGTAGAGATTGGCCAGATTACGCGCGACGTCGCCGCCCTTCTCCATATCCAGACTGCCGTACAGGCCACCCAGAATATTGAGCGACCAGTCGATTGCCTCACACTTGCGGGCTATTTCCTTGCGCTCCATGCACCCCCGGGCCAACTGAATTTTCTCCAGCGCCCCATCCATCAGCATTTCAATGAGTCTGTGCGGAGTGGCCGATTCGACGCTGGACTGGATCCCGACCTTGCGATACTCGGAGATTCCGCCGAAAGGCGCACGCGGCATTGGCTTCATGAATTGATCCCACTGGTTATGTGTTCGCGAAAAGCTATGTCCGCGCGTGAACCGCGATGCTGGACGAAAGCCTTAGCGGCAAGGCCTGCGGGAACTACAGGCCCGATCGCGCCCCGTGGCGAAATTAGTCCCTGAGCGCGCCTCGAGTCTGGCACAAGGCGAATAGCCTGAAATGGCGTAATGCTTGCACAGCAAGGCGCCAGATAACGATTCGCCCCGAAAGCGCCAGAAATCCGAACAGGAGTAAGCGATGGACTACCAGAATAAATCCGTGCTGGTCACGGGAGGCACCGGATCATTCGGCAACTTTGTGGTCCGCCGCCTGCTGAACGCCGGGGTGCGCGAAGTTCGCGTGTTCTCCCGTGATGAGAAAAAACAGTACGACATGAAAGTGTTCTATCAAGGTCGCAAGGACCTCACTTTCGTCATCGGCGACATCCGTAACCGCGATTCAGTCGATGAAGCGATGCACGGCATCGACATCGTCTTCCACGCCGCCGCCCTGAAGCAGGTGCCGACCTGCGAACAACATCCGATGGAAGCGGTGCGCACGAATGTGCTGGGCGCGGAGAATCTGGTCGATTGCGCGCTTCGCCACGCGGTCGAAAAATTTGTGATGATTAGTACGGACAAAGCGGTAAAGCCCGTCAACGTGATGGGCATGACGAAAGCCTTGCAGGAGCGTCTGGTGTTACAGGGCAACCTGTCTCGCGCCAACAAGGGCAGCAAATTCTGCTGTGTTCGCTATGGCAACGTGTTGCGTTCGAGAGGGTCGGTGGTGCCCTTCTTCCGCCGCCAACTGGCGCTCGGCCAAACCATCACCATCACCGATGAGCGCATGACGCGCTTCCTGCTCACCCTCAATCAGGCAATCGATCTGGTGCTGTATGCGGCAGAGAACACGCAGGGCGGCGAGATTTTTGTGCGGAAGGCCAAAGCCGCGACAATCCCGGATATCGGTCGCGTGTTGTCGGAGGAAGCGGGCAAGCCGTTCGACTACAAGATCATCGGTATCATTCCGGGCGAGAAGCTCCACGAAATTCTCGTGTCGGAAGAAGAGCTCGTGCGCGGCCGGGATTTCGGCGACTACTACGCCATCCAGCCCTGGTGGAACAAGGCGCGTTATCAAGAAATCAGCGGTGAGTTTGCGTCAAACGACTATCTGGCCGATCTGGATGAAGTGAAACGCATGATCGAGCTGGCGGATCAGGAATTCGAAATTATGGAAATGGCCGATGGCGAATTTGCCAAGTTCTAGCGCACCGCGCCGGGAGATCCCGCTTTTCAAGGTTGGACTGCCGCCACCGGAAACCCTCATGCCTCGCTTGCAGGAGGTGCTCTACAGCGGGCAGATCAGCGAAGGCGCGCCGGTTGCAGCGTTTGAACAGCGCTTCGGCGAATGGGTAGGCAACCCGCGCTGCCTGTCGTTCTATTCCGGCACTGCGGCCCTGCATGTGGCGCTGCTGCTTGCTGGTGTGAAACCTGGCGACGATGTCGTGAGCACGGCCATGACCGCCGAGCCGACCAATCTCGCCATCCTGCACGCCGGCGCCATTCCGCGGTGGGCCGATGTTGATCCCGCAAATGGCAACGTCACAGCGGCCAGCGTGGCGGCCGCGATCACGCCTCGCACCCGCGCCATTCTGGTGGTGCATTACGGCGGTATTCCGGTACCCATCGCAGCGATTAATGAGGTCGCCGCGCGCCACGGGATCCCCGTCATTGAAGACGCCGCCCACGCCCTCGGCGCCAGCTATAACGGGCAAGTGCTGGGCAGCCATTCGGCGTTCGTGATGTTTTCCCTGCAGGCGATCAAACATATGACGACGGTAGACGGTGGCATGCTGGCCTGCGCCGATGCCTCACTGCTGCCGATGGGCCGACGCCTGCGCTGGTTTGGCATCGACCGCCAGGCCTCGCGCACCGAGGTCGACGTCGCGGAAGTGGGTTTCAAGTACCACATGAATAATGTGAACGCGACGATTGGGCTGGCCCAACTCGATTGCATCTCGCCGCTGCTGGCGCGGCACATCGAGAACGGCCGCTATCTCGACAGCGCCCTGGGGGGCATCGGCGGGCTGGAACTGTGTCGATTCGAGGCGCGGGCGGCGCCCTCCTACTGGTTCTATACGGTGATGTGCGACGACGCCGCAGGGCTGTCCAATCATCTGACATCGCACGGCATCGGCAACTCGAAGGCGCATAAACGCAACGACCTCCACAGCGTCTTTGCCGCCAGCCGTTGCGAGCTACCGGGTCTCGATCGCTTTTATCCCCGCATGCTGCACATCCCCTGCGGCTGGTGGGTTGACGACGAAGCGCGAGACCACATGGTGGATGTGCTCCGCCGTGGCTGGTGAGCCTTTCATCCCCCTGTTCAAAGGTCGCATCGCGCCCGGTGCCGCGGCGGCATTGGCCGAAACGCTCTCCTCAGGACAACTCGCCACCGGCCCCAAAGTAAAAGCCTTCGAAGACAAGCTCGGCCAGTTCGTCGGTAATCCCCACTGCGTGGCCACCAGCGATCGCGCCGGCGCGCTCACCATCGCCCTTCGACTCTGCGGCGTCACGCCCGGCGACGACGTCATGCTCTCCCCGCTGGCCTGCCTCGCCACCACCATGCCCATTGCCAATTTGGGCGCAAAGCCCGTGTGGTGCGACGTCGATCCTGACACCGGCATGCTTAACCCTGCATTGCTGGCGGCCCGCCGCACGGCGCGTACCAAAGCCATCATTCACTACCATTGGGGCGGCGATGTGGGCCCGCTGGGTGAACTTCAGCAGGTCGCAGTCCAACTGGGGATCCCACTCATTGCAGAAGCGTCGGGCGCGTTTGGCGCAGAACTTCAAGGGCAAAAACTCGGCGCCACCGGCAGTGACTTCACCATTTACTCCTTTTACGCCGTAAGCCATCTGCCGGCGGGTGATGGCGGTGCGCTCTTCTGCCGCTCGGCCGAACACGCCGAGCGCGCGCGCCAGCTGCGGCGGTTCGGCATCGACCACAAAACCTTCCGGCTGCCCAACGGCGATCTCAATCCGCAAAGCGATATTCCTGTCGCCGGCTACAGCATGGCGATGAGCGATTTAACCGCGGCGCTGGCGCTGGCCCAGTTCACTGATGTCGAGCACACGCTCGCCAGCCATCGGGCCAACGGGCGCCAGCTCGCGATAAGCACGCAGCATCTGCCTGGCATCACGTCACTCTCACGCGGTGATGAGCAGCACTCCGCTTACTGGGTGTACGCTTTTCGCGCCACGCACCGGGAGCGGCTTATCGCGAGACTTCAGGCCGCAGGCATCGGCGCGCAACGTCTTCATGTGCGTAACGATCGCTATTCCTGCTTCCCGCGCAGCAGCGCTGACGAGCTCCCCGGCGTTGAGATTTTCGACCGCGAAAATCTTTGCGTGCCCTGCGGGTGGTGGGTGGACGAGGCAGCTCTGGCGCGAATTCTCGAATGCCTCCAGCAGACCGACTGATGGCCTCTCCCATCATGGACTGCTGTACCGAAGCCGAGTGGCCTGTGCTGCTCGCGGCGCTGGATGCGACCTTCGTGACCGAGCGCGGTCGAACCGGATCCTTAGCCTCGCGCTTTCCCAATGCGATGGGCCAAACGGCGTTCTCCAACACGGTAGTGCTGCGAACGGGCGAGGAAATCTCCAGTTGCTGCGTCATGCGCGAATTCGACTGGATAACGCCGGACGCGCAGTGGCGCGGCGCGATGATTGGCATGGTGTACACGCGAGCTGCAACACGCGGCCGTGGCTACGCGGCGCAGGTCTTAAGCCACGCCATCACGCAATTGCACGCCAAAGGCGTTGACTTCGCCGTGCTCTGGAGCGGTCTCGACCACTACTACGAAAACCTGGGCTGGAT
>Ga0114967_10002318_pt1 | contig 15930 bp, 14 predicted proteins | sample M_130628_MF_Meta_FD_92639 | JGI IMG/M metagenome (GOLD analysis project Ga0114967, IMG submission 92639) | Freshwater microbial communities from Lake Montjoie, Canada to study carbon cycling - M_130628_MF_MetaG | ecosystem: Environmental > Aquatic > Freshwater > Lake | place: Lake Montjoie... | reverse complement strand
CGATAACATATAAACCATGCTGGACGGCAAGGGCCATGATGGCGTCCATGTCGGCCATTTGACCGAAAAGATGGACGGGAATGATGGCTTTCGTTTGTGCCGTAATGAGAGTGGCGGCGTGAACGGGATCGAGGTTAAAACAGATGGGGCAGACGTCGCAGAAAACAGGCGTGGCACCTACCCGGGTGACGCAGCCAGCGGTGGCAAAGAAGGTAAAGGCGGGAACCAGAACCTCATCTCCGGGGCCGATGTCCAAGGCCATCAGGGCAAGGAGGATCGCATCGGTGCCAGATGAAACGCCCAGATTGTGGGGGACGCCGGTGTGCGGGGCGCACGCCTGTTCAAAGGCGGCAACGTCCGGGCCCATGATGAACTGGCCGCTGCGGAGGACCCGCTGGAAGGCGGCTTCGAGTTCGCCGGCCAAGGGCTGATTCTGGGCGTTGACGTCTAGCAGAGGGACGGGCATGAAAAAATCGCGGGGGAAAATGAGCGGTTGGTGCGCGATTAGCTTGCCTGCCTTTTCCTGAGATTCAGGAAAAATCGTTCGAGTGTGACACCGGCTGTTGCTGCGATCATGAAGGTAACCACGCTGGAAATCAGCACCACCATCCACGCCGGTGCGGAGGAAAACTTCGTCCGGAGCAAGGACGCCAGAAAGACGAGGAGGGGGCCATGCATTAAATAAAGCGGGTAGCTCAGGTCTGCGAACCATGCCACGCCCGACGGTTTAAGGGAAATCCGCCAGTCGGCCAGGACCATCAATGGAACCCCAACCCACACAAACGGATTCAATACCACTCTCCCCAGCAGCGAAACATTCAGGAAAGACAGTGTGGTCGAGGCGGCAATCCATCCGAGAACAAATACCCACCACCATCGGCTCAGGGCGGGAAAAATCTTATGGGATAGGATGGCGCCGAAATTTTGACGGCACCAGGCCCCCAAAATCCACATCAGGGACGCGAGTGGGATCTGCCACAGCACGATATGGATCGCATCACCGAAGACGGGTTTCCATTTCCAGAGTCCATAAAACAACGCCATCGAACCGAACGCAATCCCCAGAGAGAGAAGGACAGCTTTGTTCGCCCTGAATCCCGCCCACCACAGGACCACGGGCCACGCGATGTAATAGATGATCTCATAGGTGATACTCCAGGAGGGGGCATAGGAGCCATAACCTCCGTTGAATCCCTGAAGAAAAAAGAGGGCCCCCGCCAAGTTCCGTAATTTCTCCCCAGGCATCGGCCAAACCTCCACCCGGTTCAACCACGTTAGAATGACAAACTCCAAAACCACCGCGAGCAGGAGACCGCAGTAAAACAACGGGGCGATCCGCCAGAATCTGGCCTTGAAATACTTTTTCCAATCAAACCCCGGATGCTTCGCCAAACTTTTCGAGATGCTCCAGTGAATGCAAAAACCGGACAAAAAGAAAAAGCCGGTCACCCCAAAATGACCACTTCTTAAAAGAGTGTCAAACCACGTAATGGGGGCTGCCGTTGTCTGGCCCGCCCTCAGGATAAGAAATAAGTCGTAGGAATGGGCGAGGAACACCCACAGCGCAAAGCCTCCTCTCAATAGATCAATCCGGTTGCTGACAGCGGTGTGAGGGTGTGAATCCGGCGGCATAGCAGCTTCTGATGAGGAAAGCACCCCTGCTTCCCCGGCACCGGACGGTGCCCTGTCATTTTTCAACGGGGGCCGGCCGGGGCGTCAGTTTCGAAAGGAGCGAATCCGCCTCTTTCAAAGCCATGGCGACCACCTGATCCATGTTGTAGTAGTGATAGGTGGCCAGCCGCCCGATGAAGCTGGTGTGGGGCTCGGCGGCGGCGGCAAGACGGTATTTTTCGTATTGGAGCCGGGTATCGGGCGCGGGGATGGGATAGTAGGGCTCGTGGGTCGCGTCGGCAGGAAGGGGGTATTCGCGGACGATGTTGGTGTGGGGGGTGTCCTGGCGGGTGATGTGCTTGATTTCGACAATCCGGGTGTAGGCTTCGTCGTTGGGATAGTTGACCTGGAGAGCGGGCTGCCAGTGCCCAGGGCTCCCGCTGATGGCTGGCCGTTGGCTGGAGGCGAGTTGGGCGGCGGTGAAGGATTCCACCTGAAAATCAAGACTCCGGTAGGGCAGATGACCGTGGGAGTAGTTGAAGTAGGCATCAATGGGCCCGGTGTAGATGGTATGCTGCGGCGTATAGTGTTGCCGGGCGGAAAGAAAGTCGGTGTTGAGGTGAATTTCCAGGCCAGGCGAGGCGGCTACCATGCGCTCGAAGAGGCGGGTGAAGCCTTCCGTTGGGATGGCTTGGAAATCTTCCCGGAGGTAATGGTCATCCCGGTTGGTGCGGACGGGGATGCGGGCGCAGACAGAGGGGTCCAGTTCGCGGGGGTGGCGGTCCCATTGTTTTAGGGTGTAGCCTTTAAAGAAGAGTTCGTAAAAGGTGGGCCCGGCATTGGCCAGAATAACTTCCTCGCTGTTGGTTGGATGGGAATTGGGGACCCGCTCCCGCTCCAGCCATTCTGCAAATTCTGCCTCGGTGGCGGGTTGGCCGATGAGTTGTTCGTAGGTAGCGAGATTGACAGGAAAAGACCAGTATTGCCCGTGGGTGTGGGATTTGACGCGATATTCAGCAGGCGTCCACCCGGTGAAGCGGCTGAGGTAGTCGCGGACTGCGCGGGAATTGGTGCGGAAGTAGTGCGGCCCGTAGCGGTGATAGAGGACTCCGTTTTCGTCCGGGGCGTCGTAGGCATTCCCACCGAGGTGATCCCGCCGTTCCAGGACGACACATTTCAGTCCAGCTTCACTGAGGCGCTGTGCCATGACCAGCCCTGAAAATCCTGCCCCCGCGATGAGAACGTCGATGGCAGTGGCAGAAGGCATGAATCGAGGGCGGTGAACACGGGCGGTGGCTCGATGGGATGGAGATTCTGTCTTTGGCTTGGCTTTTGACAGGCTTTCCCTCTCCGGGGTGCGCTCTTCTTGTTATTCCGGACACGCTGCCGCCCTTGGTCGATTGGCCAGTTTTTCGGGCAAAACCATGGGGTTGGAAGGCAATAGTGGGCTAGGTCGCTCCCGGTGACACTGGGCCATCCGGAGGCTATGGAGGGGAGCGCGGCGCTCAGGCCGGGCGGGGGAGAGCTTCGTGGCGTGGATCGCGCCCGGTGAGCAGGGAGATGAGGGGAACCTCTATCTCCTGAAGTCCACCGATAAATTCCAACAGAATCCGCACCCGGTCCCGTCCAGGAATGAGCCGGGTGACTGTGGCGCTGAGCCCCCGCATCGGGCCTTCGACGATATCAACAGTTTCCCCGGGTTGGATGGTGGTGGCCACGGTGAGGGTTTCCTTTTCATCAAATTCGGCGCGCAGATCCGCGATGAGCGTATCCGCCACGGCTCCAGCATCGTGCATGAAGGTCAGCGCGGATGAGACAAATGGCGTGGAAATCACATGGCGCAGGGATTCCCGGACGGAATAGCGGCAAAACAAATAGCCGGGGAACATGGCCTCCGTGAACCAGATGCGGCCGCGGGTGGTTTTTTTCTGATGGCGGACGCGGGGGGAAAAGGCCTCGTATCCGGCGGCGCGAAGGTGCTGCGCCGCCAGGTGCTCGCCCTTGGGCCGGGCCCGGATGACGCGCCAGCGCAAGTCGTCTGGTGTAGTGGAAGCTGGATCTGATTCGGGTTCCATGGTCGTTTATTCGAGTAGACTCCCCAGCAGCGGCATGACTTCCCGGCTACGGGCGCTCCAACGCTCCAATTTTTGGATGCGCTCCCGTTGGAATTCGCCGGCCTCATCTTTGGGGAGCTGGGAGGTGAGATGGGAAAGGCGGCCCAGCCGTTCTTCCCCGTGGTCCAGGCGGGGCTGGATTTGCTCGCGGAGGAAACCGGCGGTCAGCCGTTTCAGTTCCAATTCCGCCGTGAAATGATCCCGACGGTCGCCGGCTTGGTAAACGGCTTTCACTGCTCCAAAAGTCCGCAGAAATTTCAATCCCTGGCTGGCGGAGCCTTTGCTCATCCGCAGCCGGTCCGCCAGAGTATCAAGTGGCAATGGCTCACTGCTGACAAAGAGCAGCCCGTAAATTTCCCCAATCGATTTGGGAAATCCAAGCACTTTTACCGCACTGACAAAGAAGTCGATCACGCCTACTTCCAATTCAGACAGTTCCGCCACGGAACCGTTGGGAGGGGAATTTAAAGCTTCGAGGGTGGCCATCGTGACTAGTCTTAGAAGCGTTTCATAGTTTGTTCAAGAAAAAATGAACAATTTAAATATTTTGATGCGGACATACTAAACATCTGAGGATTAATGGCTTTATGCCGGGGAAATCCCGTCGCATAATTGGGAGTTGACGGCGATTGCCTACTTTCTCGAGGCTTCCCACGGCCCGGTAACGAGGGTTTTACCTGCTTCATCCCTCGCGGACCAGGAGCCGGTGAGCTGGCCCGGAGAGGAACTGCGGGCTTCCACCCGGATCACCCCCTTGCGCCCCTCTCTTTCGATGTCCAGCTCGATCACAAGCTGGTCTTTCTCCACCTTCACCCGGTCAATCCGTTTGTCGCCCTGGTCGCCGGAAACCAGCGCTTCCAGGAGCCCGCCGGTTTCAGTGATGGTGAGGATATTGGATCGGCTGCCGCCATCCGGCAGGGTGGCCTTGACCTCCCAGGAACCCAGGACTTCCAGTGGCTTTGCTTTGGTCAGGTATTTTTCGAACCATGCCACCATGGCGGTGCTGGCGGTTTTTTCATCGGCCCCGGTAAAGCCGTGTTGGGCTTCCGGAAAAGTCACCAGATCCGCCGGCACCCCGGCTTTGCGGAAAGCCGCGAGGATATTTTCGCTATGGCTGGGCGGCACCAGGGTATCCTTCCCGCCATGCAGGAGCAGGACGGGGGCATCACCGGCGCTGACCTGACGCAGGGGGGAAACGGATTCCGCCTTTTCCGCCGGAAAATCCAGGGCGGGAAACCGCTTGTCTCCAATGTAGTTGGCCAGATCCGTCGGCGGATAATAAGCCACCACGGCTGCCACGCGGTCGCTGCCTTTTTCCAGGGGATCCGCTGAGGCAGCATTCCCCGCATCACTGGCAGTGCCCAGCATCAGCGCCAGATGCCCTCCGGCACTACCACCGAAAACGCCCAGCCGGTCCGGGTCCAGCCCTGCGGCTGCAGCATGCATCCTGACATGTCTCACCGCGCGCCTGACATCCTCCACCGCATCCGGCACCCGGAACCACGGGCTGCTGCCATGCCGCACCAACACGAGGGAGAAGCCATGATCCAGGAGCATCCCAAATCCATTCTGTTCCTTCCCTTCCATCGCCTTGGCCACCAAGGGGCCTGGATCTGCCCAGGTGGAAACCCATCCTCCGCTAACCATGAATAGGACAGTGGCCCCATTGGGATGGGCGGGTTTGATAAAATCGTAGGTCAGCGCCATCCCCGCCTTATGCCCGTAAATCACATCCGCCGTAATCACCGGCGGGGTTGCCTCAGCCAGCACCACGCCGGGCTTCAGGAAAACGGAACCACCGCCAAACAACAGGGCGGGCACAATTGGGAAAAAGCGACAGGGCATCATGTGCCGCCACCTTGCCCTGCGCCCCGTCACGTGAAAAGCCCAAAGCGGCAGTCGCTCCAATTTGGCACCGGAGATCAGCCCACCCCCCGTGCCGGTCCTTGCTGACGCTTCTTCCGGACGGCTGCGGTTCAATTTCTGTCAGGGAAAATTTCTGTTGGAAAACCGCTTTTTACTTTTCTGCGGCAACCTGAAAAAAATCTTCAAAGCCCCTGAATAGACGAAACAGGCATCCGTCAGAAGAGGCGGGATCAATGAGCAGCGAAGTCGCTGCCACGGCGGTCCCACTCTTCAAAAAGAAACAATCCCAACTGCCCATAACCTCATGAAACTGTTCAGCCTGCTCTTCGCCGCCCTGGTGGGCACTGCCGTTCTCGCCCCTGTCACCGCCAGCGCTGATCCCCACTGTGGGGAGCGCACCCGGGTCTCCTACGACCGCTGCGGGAATCCTATCTTCTGGGTTTACACTTTTGTCGGCCGCGACTGCCATGGCTGCCCCATCTTCCGCTGGGTCGTCCAATCCTGCGGCCCAGGCCGCGGGGGATATGACCGCCCCGACTACGGCCGCGACCGTGATTATGGCCGCGGCGACCGGGGCGGTTACGACCGGGGCGGTTATGACCGTGGAGGCAGCTGCGGCCGCGGAGGCCGCATCAGCTTTTACTGGGGCCGCTAATCCAAACGGCCGCGTGGCTTGTGAAGCATCCTGAACCCAGGGTCCGTCCTCCGGGGCGGACTCTTTTTCATTTTCTCCATGGCAGGACTATATCCCAAGCGCTTGGCCGGCCGTGGTGTGACCTGTGCGCTTGCACGGCGTGAGGCGGGGTCTTTGGTGAAGGGTGAGTTTTTTGGATACCTTGAATCGGTTGCCGGAGGGGAAGTCGCCTCTGCTGGGAAAGTTTGAAGCGTTGCTGGAACCGGCCACGCCGGAGGTCCTGGAGCGCATGGCGCAGCACTCCATGCAGGCCACGCGACGGCACTTTGGGCGGACCATGCGGCTGTTTGCCCCGATTTATGTGAGCAATGAATGCGTAAACAATTGCGCCTATTGCGGATTCTCCCGGGACAACCCGATCCTGCGCGTGACCCTGACCGTGGAGCAGGTGGTGGCGGAGGCGAGGCACCTCGCAGCGGAAGGTTTCCGGCATATTCTGCTGGTGGCTGGGGAACACCCAAAGTTTGTCAGCGATGGCTATCTGGAGGAGTGCATCCGGGCAATCAAAAGCTTCATCCCGACGGTAGCCATTGAAGTGGGACCAATGGAGGCTCCGGAGTATGAGCGCATGGTGGCCGCCGGGGCGGAGGGACTGGTGGTTTACCAGGAGACCTATCAACGCGCACCCTACGCAGTGCTGCACACGGCGGGGCCCAAGAAGGATTTTGACTGGCGCCTGGCCTGCCCGGAGCGCGGTTACGCGGGCGGATTCCGCCGGATCGGCATTGGAGCCTTGTTCGGCCTGGCCCCATGGCGGGACGAAGCCCTGGCACTGGCGGCCCATCTGGAATGGCTGCAACGGCATTGCTGGATGGCCAGTTACACCGTGGCCATGCCGCGCATGCGGCCGGCGGCGGGAGGGTTCGTGCCGGAGTTCGGCTTTACGGACGCGGAATTTGTGCAGCTGATCTGCGCCTTCCGGATTTGTTTTCCCCAGGTGGGCATCATCCTGAGCACACGGGAACCAGCGGCGCTGCGCGACGCGATTTTACCCCTGGGCATTACCTCCATGAGCGCCGGCAGCCACACGGAGCCAGGCGGCTACACCGGAGTGGGCAAGGATGACCTGCACCTCACCCAAAAAGGCCGCCGCGTGGAATTGGAGGAAAAATCTCCGGAAAATTGCGCCACCGGACAATTTGATATCGCGGATGAGCGCAGCCCCCGGGAAATCGAGGATTTATTGAAAAAACTGGGGCTCGATCCGGTGTGGAAGGATTGGGATGAAGCGATCCTTACCCCATGAAAAGCACCTCTGTGGAAAGGGACATCCCGGCAGGCTCCGCCGCCGTCTTCGACCTGCTGCACGACTACCGCCGCCGGCTGGAATGGGATACCCTGCTGCGTGAAGCGAGGATCACCAGCGGAGAAGAAACCGCCGGCCTGGGGGTGACGTCCCTCTGTGTCGGCAAACCCATGTTTGGCTGGATCGGGATCGAGACTCGCTACGTGGCCTTTGTGCCGGGACATCTGGCGGCCGTGCAGATGATCAACCGGCCGCCGTTTTTTGAGCGTTTCGCCGCCTCCATCCGGCATGTGGAAACACCGGAGGGATCCATGCTGACCTACCGCTTTCAATTCCGGGCCCGGCCGGGAGTATTGATGTGGGTGCTGGAACCCGTGATGCAATGGTGGCTGGAGCGGGAAACCCGGCAACGCCTTCAGGCCCTGGCGCAATTTTTCCGGCAGGCCAGGACGCAGAACCTGTAAGCGAGCCCTGCCCACACCAATAGCCCCGGCGTAAAGCCGGATCCCGCTGAGCGCCGGGCGCTGGCCGAAAACAATTTCACTTGCCCAAGCGCCCGCTGCCATGAATCCTCAAAGTCCGTCCTCCGCAGCCGCATCGGGTCTTCCGGCACACCGCTGCGGGCCTTTTCCGGCCTGCTTTTTCCCTTTTTCATGTCCAACGTCCCCTCCACTCCGCCTGCCCGGATTCTCGTCCTTGGCGGTGGTCCCACTGGTCTCTACGCGGCGCGCACCCTCGCCGCGCAGGGCCATCATGTTACGCTGCTGGAGAAGGAACCCCGCGCCGGCGGTCTCGCTACCGCCTTCAACCACAACGGGAACTGGTATGACCTCGGCGTGCACATGCTCCACGAGTTCGACAAGGAAATCTTCCATGACATCCGCGATAACATCATGGGCGGGGAGCGCATCGCGGTGCAGCTCGACTCGAAAATCCGCTGGGCCGGCTCCTTTTACCGCTATCCGCTGCAATTCGGCGACATGATCAAGGGCATCCCGCCCCTCACCCTCGCCCGCTGCGTCCTGAGCCTCTTCAGCACCCAGCTGTGGTTCAAACTCTTCCCCAAAACCCCGATCAATGCCGAAGATGCTCTCATCCAGCTCTACGGGCGGCAACTTTACGAGTTCTTTTTCAAGGACTTCACCATGCGCTACTGGGGCTTCCCCACCACGGAACTCGACGCCAAATTCATCACCACCAAGATGCCCCGGCTCACCGCCGTGGATGTCCTGAAGAAAATTCTCGGGAAAATCGGCATCAAGGACAACCGCGTCCACGCCGTCGACAGCGCCCTCTCCGAGGAAACCCTGCACTATTCCCGCACCGGTGCAGAGGCCATGACCCGCCGTCTCGCCGCCTACGCCCAATCCCTCGGGGCCACGATTTTTTACAATCAGGACGTGGACAGCGTCGAAAACGCCGGTGGCCGCATCACCGCCGTCACCAGCCGGGACACCGCCACCGGCGTCCTCACCCGGCACCCCTGCGACTACTGCATCAACACCATCCCCCTGCCCCTCCTGGTCCGCAAAATGAGCCCACCGCCCGCCCCCGAGGTGCTGGCGTCCTGCGACTTCCTCAAATTCAAGCCCATCACTATCCACGGCCTCCTCGTCAATAAACCGAAGTGCATCGACGGCCTCTATATCTATTACCGGGAGCGCATTTTCCACCGCGTTGGCGAGCCCAAAAACGCCGGTCTCATCGTGAACCCGCCGGACCACAGCGTCCTTATCGTCGAGACCACCTGTGAGATGGATGATGAAAAATGGCGCGCCACCGATGCGGTGAAAGAACAGATCATGAGCGACCTTGAGATTGAAAAAATCTGCACCCGCGACCAGATCAAAGAATGGCACCTGCTGCAGGCCGTGCACGGTTATCCCATTTTCAAGCTGGGCTTCGAACCCCACTTCCAAGCCCTGAAATCCCACGTCGACTCCTTCCCCAATCTCCGCACCGCCGGCCGCCAGGGAGCCTTCTGCTACCCCAACATGCACGGGGCCATGCGCCAGGGAGCCACCGCCGCCAAAGCCATCACGGAGCAGATGAAAATCGACCGTCTGGAAACCATGCCTGTTCCCAAGCCGGAAATGGTGCCACAAATACTCGACTAAAGCCGCAAACATTCCCCGTTCCCCTCCGGAACCCCAACCGCTTTAACAAACCAACCCTGCCCTTCTCCCATGCGCCGCCTTTCCTTCCTCCTGCTCTGCCTTGTTCTGCCCCTGCTGCCCTCCTGCGCCGTCTCCGACTCCAGCCCAGTCGCTGCCGCCCGCAACGCCGCGATCCTGGCCGAGCCCCGGGGCGATTTCTGGATCGGCCGCCGTTATTTCGTCGATAAAGTCCGCTTCTGGGGCTACGTCCGCCGTCCCGGACAACTCTGGGAAGACAGCCAGCTCGTGGTCATGGACGAATCCCGCCTGAAAACCCCAGACCGCCTCCCCGAGATTCCCAGCGGCACCGGCCTGGCCCATGGCTACGACCACAACTATGAATACCGCCTCGCCGGCAGCTTCACGGGCCGCAAGGTCTATGATCCCAACGCCGACATGGAACTTCCCCTCTTCTCCCCCGCCAATTTTGAAATCCTGAACCGCACCCCCGGCTTCCTCTTCAGCCCCAACGAGCGCTATAACCCCAAATACATCCCCGCCCGCGAAATCAAGCGCACCACCCCCTCACGGATGTAGAACGAAAGAGAAAATCAAGGTCAGCCCCTGCATCGTTTCATGGGGTTATACCACCCCTTTCCCAAAGAAACCCCACTACCACACATCAAAAAGGCCGGACGCCCCGAGGGGAGTCCGGCCTTTATCTTTGGAAATGCCGGGAGCCATGGGCTCCCGCTGGCGGCTACTACTTGTCGCCGAAGGAAATGCCGACGGCGCGGGCGGTTTGGACGATTTCGCCATTCGGTTCGACGAGGCGGACAGTGCTCACGGCATCACCGATGGGCACAGAGTCCACGTGATAGGCCTGATAACTGACCATGTGGCCGTATTTGGCTTCTTCGATCAGCTTCACGGCCTTCACGCCGAAGCGGGTGCCGAGCATGCGGTCGAGCGCGGTGGGGCTGCCGCCGCGCTGGAGGTGACCGAGGGTGCAGGAACGGGTTTCCTTGCCCGTCATTTCAGAAATCTTGTTGGCCACATAATCGCCGATCCCGCCGAGACGATGTTCGGAAGAGGCGCTCTTTTCCTTGGTGACGGCATCCCCACCAGGGAGGTGGGCTCCTTCGGCAACCACGACCATGGTGCTGTGAAGACCCTGGGCTTCGCGTTGGCGGATGGCCTTGGCGACGTTTTCGAAATTGAATTCGATTTCGGGAATGAGGATGACGTGGGCACCGCCTGCCATGCCGCCCCAGAGGGCGATCCAGCCTGCATTGCGGCCCATGACTTCAACGACCATGACGCGCTTGTGGCTGTCGGCTGTGGTGTGCAAGCGGTCGAGAGCGTCGACCACCGTGCTGACAGCGGAGTCAAATCCGAAGGTCATCGCGGTGGCGGCAAGGTCGTTGTCGATGGTTTTAGGAACCCCGACGACCGGCAAGCCGTTCTTCATCAACTGCATGCCCGTGGTGAGGGAGCCATCGCCACCGACGACGATAAGGGCGCGGATCTCGAGCAGGCTGAGCGTGGTTTTCGCTTTGTCGATGATGTCCTGGGGGATCTCGGCGACGTTGCCTTCGCCGACTTTGGCCGCAAAGTGGCCTTTGTTGGTGGTGCCCAGGATGGTGCCGCCCTGTTTCAGAATACCGGCCATTCTTTCCGGCTCCAGGATCATGTAGTCGCCCGGGGGGAGGAGGCCTTCAAAGCCATCGCGGAAGCCGACGACTTCCCAACCGAGTTTGGCGGCGGCGCCGACGACGCCGTAGATGACTGCATTCAGGCCGGGGCAATCGCCGCCGCTATTTAGGATTCCGATTCTCATGGGTAGGATGGTGGGGAGATGGGTTGGGGGTATCAGATGGGTGGGATGGGTATGGGGAAAGTGAGAGCAGAATGTTAGCCGGATGGATATTTTCCAGCGATGGACCGGTTCAGCCTCATCAATAAGTCGGGACGGGCTGGTAGCCCCCGCCCGGGGAATAGGGAGTGGTGGCTGAGGGGTAAGCTGAAGGCTGGGGATAAGCCGGAGCCGCAGGGGGCGGCACAGGAGCTTGAGGAACAGGGGCAGGCGCGGGCGCGGGCGCGGCAGGAGCTGCTCCCAAATATTCCATGCTGGTGCCAGCAGGGCTGCCGGCAGCACGCCAACCATCGTAACGGCTCCAGCCATCCTCCAGCAGGCGGCTGGCGGCATTAAACCGGTCCGGGGCTCCGAGAGTCACGACCGTGAGACGGTGAGGGATGACGAGGGTGCTGCCATCGGAGCGCTTGATCACGGTCGCGGGCTTCGCCGCAGTGATAGCAAGGCAGGGTCCGGCGAGCGTGGTGGTTCCGGTTTTCCCGGCATCAATACGGCTTTGGCCGATCAGCTCGTTGGTATTCCGCACGCTGATGGATTGGGCCTGCCCGCCCCGGAGGAAGGCAATGCGGCGTTCCCGCTGGGACCCATAAAAGGTGAATCCGGGGGTGGTGATGGCGTGATTCAGCAGGCGCGCGATGTCTGAGGCACAGGAGTAACCGCTGGCATTGGGCAGTTCCAGTCCATGGGGGTTGGCAAAGCGGGTGTTCCGCAGGCTGAGCTTTCCGCTAAGGCCGTTCATCTGGACGACAAAAGCGGAAAGGGGATTTCCTCCCAGACCGGCCTGGGAAAGCTTGGCCCCAAAATGGGTGCCCAGGGTCTCGGCAGCAAAGTTATCCGAAGCCATCATCGCGGCGTAAAGGGCGTCCCGCACGCTGATGCCGTCCCCCGGCTGCAGGCCTGCCGGACTGGGCACGCCCAGGGTTTGCACGCTGGCCGGCACCATCATGACTTCATTGATATCCCCGGAAGAACCCCGCAGAAAGTCCAGCACGATCACCACAGTGGCGATTTTCGTCAGGCTGGCAACGGAGCGTTTTTGATCCGGCTGATAGGAAAGCAGGACGCGCCCGTCATTGGCATCCGCCACCACATAGGAGGCAATCCCCGGGTAAACCGGACCGATGCTCGCCACCCCATGCGGTGCACCGGCTCCGGACTGGAGGCCCACACAGCCCGTGAAAAACGGTGCGATGGAAAGCCCCAGGGCAAGAGCAAGAAAGGAACGGGAATTCATAAAACAAGATACACCGATGAAAAAAGGAGATGAGACGTAAGCAGGCCATCTTCCCGGCGCAACGTGGAATGTTCACGCTGAAAAGCATCTGTTGGCACGCCAGGCCAGGTCTCCAACCACCCGTAACAGCCGCCAGGCCCCCTCCCATTTGCCCCGTTCAACACCGTCTGGTCACTATCCGGATTGATGGCACCCCTTCAAAAGATAAATCATTATCCTTTGAGATAAAATGGTTGCGAATCCAAAGAAGACCCCGCGCAATCCCCAAAAGTTTTTTTATTTTTTAATCCACTTACATTCAGCGAGTTACAGCATCTCAAATTTTTCCTGATCAGGCCTGGCACGCTCAAAGCAAAGTCTTCCTCCATCATCCTACAAAAGGAGGAACCCCATGAATCCGAACTTATTCAACACCCGGAACGCCCGACTGCCCGCCGCCGACACCCGCAACGAAGCGGGAGGCAAGGCTTACCGCCTTCCGGCGAAACACGCCCTGGCCCAGTATGCGGTGACGGGTTGCCTGAATGGCACCTTCTACGCCGATGCCACCCAGCAGCTCGAAACGGTGCTGCGGTTGTGCGGGGAGGTGCCGGTGGGATTCATTGCGCAGACGGCGGTGTATTGCCGGGAGCGTGGGCACATGAAGGACATGCCGGCGCTGCTTTGCGCGGCCCTCGCTACTTTGGATACCACAGTGCTGAAGTGCGTGTTCGACCGCGTGATCGATGACGGCAGGATGCTGCGGAATTTTGTGCAGATCGTCCGCAGCGGGGCTGTTGGGCGGAAGTCGCTCGGCACCGCTCCCAAGCGGATGGTGCAGCGCTGGTTTGAGCGCCACGATGATGCCGCCGTTTTCCGCGCCAGCGTGGGGCAAAGCCCTTCCCTGGCGGACGTGGTGAAGATGGTCCACCCCCGCCCCGCCACGCCCCAGCGGGCCGCGCTTTATGCCTGGCTGTGTGGACGCGCTTATGAAAAAGCCGTGCTGCCGGAAACGGTGGCCGCTTTTGAGCAGTGGAAGGAATGCCGCGGAACCGCTCTGCCGGACGTGCCGTTCCAGATGCTGACCGCGCAGCCGCTCACCGGTGCCCAGTGGGGCGAAATCGCCCGCACGGCGTCATGGCAGATGACGCGGATGAATCTGAATACCTTCCTGCGTCACGGCGTGTTCAAGGACCGCGCCATGGTGCGGCTGGTGGCCAACCGGTTGCGCGATGCCAAATCCATCCGCAAGGCCCGCGTGTTTCCCTATCAACTGATGGCGGCTTTCGTGAATGCCGGTCCGGCCCTGCCGGGAGCGATCGCGGAAGCCCTCGAAAAAGCGATGGAAACCGCAGTGGAAAACGTGCCGTCCGTGACCGGGAAGGTGTGGATTCTGCCTGACGTGTCAGGCTCCATGCACTCCGCCGCCACGGGCTACCGCAAGGGTTCCACCACAAAGGTGCGCTGCATCGATGTGGCGGGCCTGATGGCTGCCGCGTTTCTGCGGGCCAATGCCAAGGCCGAGGTGCTGCCCTTCAGCGACGATGTGGTGCCCGCGAAGGTGAATCCCCACGGCTCCATCCTGGCCAATGCCAAGGCGCTGGCATCCCTGCCCTCCGGCGGGACGAACTGCTCCGCGCCGCTGGCCTGGCTGAACCGCCGTCAGGAAAAAGGTGAACTGGTCATTTACGTCTCCGATAACGAGTCGTGGATGGATGCCAACCGCAACGGCCGCGCCACGGCCACGATGATGGAATGGGAAGCCTTCCGCCGCCGGAACCCGCAGGCGCGCCTCGTCTGCCTGGACATCCAGCCCTACGGCCACTCGCAGGTGCCGGAGCGGGACGATATCCTGAACGTCGGGGGCTTCTCCGACGCCGTGTTTGAAATCATCGCGCAGTTCGCCGCCGGAAAACTCCAGACCGGGCACTGGGTCGGTGCCATCGAAGCCTACAGCGGTCCGTTCGCCTGAGCGGGCGGACCGCCTTCCCACTCACCGTAGCAAGGCTATCCCGGCCTTGAATCCCAAAAAAGCCTGGCAACGCCAAGGCCGGGACGGCCTTGCTGCATTCTTAACTTTTACGGGCCGAATGCTGGAGGGGACTACATTTGTAACTGTCCGTCTCCCCAACTCCTTGTCGGCCCACCTTTTAATTAACAACCTGAATCATGCCGTGGCGAATGCCCGGAGGAACTACATCGGAACATACGGCCGCGGGTTCGAATCCCGCCACAGCCCTCACGGGCTGTGTAGCTCAGCGGCAGAGCATGTGTCATCGTTTCTCCAAACACCTTGTCGCCCCTCCCTTCCGCGTCTCAGGCCAACCGCCAATTATGCGGCGGATGCCGGTGAAACTACATGTTACCCACATCCTGGCCGCGGGTTCGAATCCCGCTGCTCCGCCCCTGGCTCCGTGCTGGAGTGGAGTGTAGCTCAGAGGTAGAGCAGGCACGTTTCACCATCCCTTGTCGCCGCACCTTTTTAACCCAGCGAAAACACATGACCCGCCGAAAACGAAAGCGCCAACCAATGGAAGCCTTGAACTTCCGCTCGGAGCGGATCCAAAAGCTGATTGACCGGGGATGGATTCAGTCAGCCTCCGAAATTCCGTTGGATGTTATTCCCGTTGACCCGGAGGCGCTTAACCTTGGCCACTCCTGGGAGCGCCCTTTGTTCTATCGTGATCTTTCTTTCCAGTGCCGCGACTGTGGCGTTCAGGAAATCCGGAGCGCCGTGGATCAGCAATGGTATTACGAATCCGCCGGCGGCTATTTCTTCAATACAGCGGTGCGCTGCCGCAGCTGCCGCCAAATTGAACGCCAACGCAAAGCCGAAGCCCGCCTTCAAGCCGGGCATGATGCCAAATGAATCTGCCGCTCCGCTTTTTCATCAAAATTACGGCGATTCAAATCAGATAAATCAGATTTTTTTACGCGGTAAATGCCGGCGAAACTACAGTCATCAAACCCAGCCCGATGGCGGTCCTTTTCCTCACGTCTGCTTCACAAACATCTTGCCAAGGAGCCAGGCGGAGTTTAGAGGCCTGCCCCATCCGGCTTCCAGCCACGGATCTTATTTATTTACAGCAAGATTTCTCCCCTGATCATGACCTGGAACCTCCTTGATGCTGCCAATCAGTATGTGCCATTTGAAGTATCCCAGGCCGGTCATCTGATCTCACAGGGCACGCTGACGCCGGACACCCTGGTCTGG
>Ga0114967_10002317_pt1 | contig 15931 bp, 11 predicted proteins | sample M_130628_MF_Meta_FD_92639 | JGI IMG/M metagenome (GOLD analysis project Ga0114967, IMG submission 92639) | Freshwater microbial communities from Lake Montjoie, Canada to study carbon cycling - M_130628_MF_MetaG | ecosystem: Environmental > Aquatic > Freshwater > Lake | place: Lake Montjoie... | reverse complement strand
TTTTTCGCTAAATAATTCCCTTGTTTCCCCCTTAAACGGGAAATGGATGATTTTCTCCCTATTCGGCCAGTGCTTCCCAAGCTTCCATTAGACCATCGAGGGTCGCTTTGAGCGTGTTATATTCATTCAACAACACGTGATAGTTTGGGTCGTTGTAGTTTATGTCCGCTAATTGGCTTTCAATGGTAGCAATCTGGGTCTCCGTATCTTCAATCTGCTTTTCGGTCTTTTGAAGTTTTTTGCTGTTTTCACGGTTCTCTGGTTTCTTGATTTCAACCGGTTCTGGTTTGACTTTAACTTCAACCTTTTTCTCAGGTTTTTGAGAACTTGAAGATTGGGTTTTGTATTTTAGGTACTCATCCAATTCGAAGTGGTGAATCTTTAGGTTACGGTTTTCGATGTCCCATATCCGGTTCGTTAATCCCGATAAGAATTCCCGGTCATGCGATACAATCAAAAAGGCACCTTCGTAATGAATCAATGCATTTTTCAATAATTCTTTGGATGGAATGTCTAAGTGATTGGTCGGCTCATCCAGAATTAAAAAGTTGGAGGGACTTAACAACATCTGACACAGGGCCAAGCGTGTTCGTTCACCCCCAGAAAGTACGCCCACTTTTTTGTGAATGTCATCCCCTGTAAACAAAAAGGAACCCAATAGACTGCGGATGCTTTTGCGTATTTCTCCGATTGCTACGTTGTCAACTGTATCGAAAATACTTAAATTTCTATCTAACTTTTCTGCTTGGTCTTGCGCAAAATAACCAATCGAAACATTGTGCCCGTACTCAACTGATCCTGTAAATTCAATCTGCTTTAAAATGACTTTGAGCAGCGTGGATTTTCCGACACCATTGGGACCTAACAATGCAATTTTCTCGCCTTTTCCTACGGAAATAGAAATGTCTTCAAACAATTTCTTGTCATAGGATTTGGTGACATTCTCTAAATTCAATACCCACTTACCCGGTTGAACACTTAAGGGGAAACGCACGCGCATCCCACTGTAGTCGTCACGTTCAATCTCAATGCGTTCAGTTTTGTCAAGTTTTTTGATCAACGATTGTGCGAATGCCGCCTTGGATTGCTTGGCTCTGAATTTTTCGATTAAGATTTCAGCCTGCTTGATGTCTTTGTCTTGTTGTTTTTTTGCTTGTTCCAACCGCTCCATTTCTTCAACGCGACGAAGTTTGTACTTACTGAATCCAAAAGGGTAATCCATGATTCTTCCCATGGAAATATCCAAAGTCCTTTTGGTAATGTTGTCGAGGAACAATCGGTCATGCGAAATAAGGACCACGGCTCCTGCAAATTTTTGAAGGTAGGTCTCCAACCACGCAATCGAAATGATGTCCAGGTGATTGGTAGGCTCATCCAAAAGCAATATGTCCGGTTCGTTCACGAGGATTTTAGCCAATTCGGCGCGCATTTTCCATCCCCCAGAAAAAGTTGAAAGGGGTCTAAGGATTTCCTCTTTTGAAAAACCCAATCCTTCCAGCGTGGAAATGATTTTCTCTTCCCAGTTGTAGCCATCGTGAACTTGAAATGCTTCATTGCAATCCGACAACTCGTCAAGTAAGTCTAGGTAGCTTTGCGTTTCATAATCTGTTCGCGTGATCAGCAACTCATTGATTTCCTCCAAACGTGTTTTTAGCTTGAATAAAATCTCATTGGAAGTATCCAAATATTCAAAAACAGTATAGGTTGTCTCGATTTTAATGTCCTGTGTTAAGAATCCTATCCTAACACCCTTGGGAACGTGAATTTGACCTTCTGACGGGCTGATTTGATGGGTAAGCAATCGCATGAGGGTAGACTTTCCTGCACCGTTTTTCCCAACCAACCCGACTTTGTCGCCTTTGTTGATTTGAAGACTTACCTCTGAAAAAAGATAGCCTTGGGGCAAAAAATAACCAACTTTTTCCAGCGAAATCATGCGCAAAATTAAGGTTTTTAAAGCAGTAACCAATAAGAAAATTTAGGACATCAATTCATAAAAATTCACAAAAGCAAACCTTTAATAGAATGATATGTTTACATTTAGAAACTAATTTTAGATTTAATGGGAAGACCACCAACAAAACCAGCTCGATTGAGAAATGGTTTTTATATAGAAATAAAGACACCAGGAACTGCATCCATACTGATTCGAAGAGATACAAGAGAGCAAATGATTATCGCTGCTGAGGATTACACAAGGACAAAAACCGTAATCATTCGCGGTGAGATGTTTAATGACAAATGGATTTCTGAAAAAAAATAAACCCGCAGTGAATTCGAAACCCTCCTTTCGTTTTGTTCCTTGGTTGATTTTTTTCTTTTCAGCACTCATCTCAATACCTGTTTTCATTCTTCTTGACCTCGTTGTTATCGCCAAATGCGTTGGAATTTTAACCACCGTAATTTTAGCCGTAATGATTAGGTTTTGGTTGCATTTGCTGCGCCATAGAAACAACCCGAAGCAACGCATTGCACTTAACCAAAACGATACATTTGAAATCCTTCGAATGATGCCGTGTTTTGGTGAGTTTTCAGTCTCTGAGAAGAAAGATTTACTCCATCGCGTTGGAATAACCCTTTCAACGATGGAAATTTCCGATCCAGGGTCTTATGCCCAAGGCAAAATTTCCTCCAGAAACCTCGCCATTGCGATTGGAATCACCACGTGTTTCGAAACCACATTGAAAGATGTGAATTCATCCCAAACATACCATTTTGTACTTTCCGATAAACCGGGAATGCTTCCTACGGAAAATGGTGTATTGGTGAACCTTGAAGAAACGTTAACGAAGTTAAAAGGTGTTACTAAAGTCGAAGTGCTTCAGTTTGTAAATGCCTAAGTCTTGGCTTTCCAATTCATCAGTTTACTACTTATTCCCAATGAATTGCTCATGCCTGCCTTCGAATAGATCATAAATCCGTAGTCGATTCTGAACTTTCTGAAATTTAAGCCTAAGCCCATGGAAAATCCAGCAAGCCCTGGTTTTTCTTGCAATTTTAATTCTTGTCTTCTTTGAAAATCAAAGCCCAACCTCATCTGAAATACCCCCTTGGTTATCAATTCAGTTTGAAGGGCAAAATGCCGTGCCAATTGTTCACCGAATCCTACCGTGGGCGCTGCAATGGTATCTCCCGTTAAAGGATCCAAGGTGGGTAAAATACGCGGGTCGTAGTACCCAATTTTCCATTGGTTTAAGTGTTGTGCGATAAGCGTGAAGCGAAAGGGTGCATGTTTGAGCTTAATGCTTGCACTCCCTTGAATTTCCAGTGGCAAAGGATTCCAAAGGTTTCCACTCGTGTAACCTTTTAATTGAACCCCTATGTTTTTTGCAAACAAGGTCGCCTGAAACAGTTCGTTTGGATGGTGGTACTGAATGCCAAAATTACCGCAAACGCCATAAGCGGAATACGATTCTAAATAGGACCCAATGATGCTTGCGCCCGCACCCAGTTGAAAAGAGGGATTTAATTTGAGGGCAAAGGAAGCCCCCGCTTGAAAATCAAAGGCAGTAAACGTTTGTGTGAGATTTCCTACCGCATCGTAACCTTGAAATTTTCCGTAGGAAACATAGCGAATGTATGGAAGTAGGATGCCTTTTCCTAAAGGCAAAGCCGTCGCCAAGTTTCCGTAGGTAATTCCCGCTGGAAGCAAAGATTGCTGAAGGGAAAAATGCCCAACCATTTGTTCATTTGCCAAAGAAGGGTTCGCAATGGCAAAGTCTAAGGTTTGGTCTGCTGTAGCGGATGAATGCCCGCCTAATGCTGCAGAACGAGCCCCTGTAGGTAAATTCAGGAAAGAAAATACGTGATTCCCACCTTGTTGTGCATGGAGCTGACTCAAAAATACGAGACACAAGAATAGGATTGCGGTTTTTTTCATTCGGCGTGGGTCAACGGCAAAATAACAGTAAAATTGTATAATTTCCACCATTGGATGGCTAATTTTGCTTACATTTCAATTAAACAAATAAAAAATGAATGTTCTCTTTGTAGGCCAGCATGCTAAAATCTTGAACGAGGAAAATGGAATTGCCCAAAGACATTCCTTAACCTTTGAAAATGCCTCCATACACGACAATTCGATGGCTGTTTTGCGCTTAGATGCTCTTCAAAAAATCTTTTTGGATGCCTATGAAATTCCAACCTTGAAATTGGCCATTCAATCCATGTTACAGGAAGTCTTGCCCAACGAAGGTTGTATTGTTTTTGGCGATCCTTCAGAATTGTGTGTGAACGCTACACTTCGCGCACTGATGGATGCTTCGGCTGTAATCGGATGTGTTTTTATCTATCCTGTTGGAATGTCCGCCTTGGACATGCGGAAGGAGCTTTCATCGCTCATTTTGGAATTGAAGAGAAAGGAAATTCCGACGTATCTCGCCAGAAATCCGGTGGCATTTTTTGAAACATTTGAACCCAATCTTGAAGCGCTTGTATACGGCCTTGAAAACCGCGAAATCCCAAATGTAGATGTTGAATACCTGTGTGGGAAGGGTGCGCACAAAATCCATTCAAGATGAACGAAAAGCGAATCATAGATGTCCTTTTTACCGAAATACTGAACCGATACCAAGGATTTTTTATCCAACAAATTCGATTGAAATTTGAAGGCGATGAGGTGAACGATGTGTACCAAGAATTTTGCATTCACCTTTACAGCATCCTAAAAACCAAATATTCGGAGGAAATAGATTTATTCAGTACAAAGGCTTGGTTGAAAACAGTGGTTTCTAACTTCTGCATATCAATGTTGCGAAAAAAGAACAGAAAAAAAGCCATTCATTTCGTTTCTGAGGAGAAAACCACCTTCGTTCGAAGCATTTTTTCCGATGATTCCTACGCAACAGACCGACAAATGGGGGAGCCTAATTATTTCGATGCCATGTCAGACCTGCTGGGTCATTTAAGCAAACGCGACGCCTTGATTTTGAAAATGAAGTATTATTACGGGCGTTCCTCTGCGAGCATTTCCAGGTTGCTGAATGTCGCACATGTGGATGTTACCATCGGACGATTGAAGCAAAGGATCCTCAAAAAATCAGGCATTGCCAACCTCGATGAGCTTTTGTTGAAATACGATTGGTTGCGGTGAAGGGATTCGTTGCTGCTCGCGCGGTTTACTTTTAGGTCGATAAGCGACAACAATAAGATACAAAGTAATTTTGAGCAACCAGTTGTGATTCGCTTTCAATTTGTACTTTTAGGTCGATAAGCGACAACTAATAACGGCGAATTTGGTTTTGAGATTGGTTGTGATTCGCTTTCAATTTGTACTTTTAGGTCGATAAGCGACAACCATCATCCTTGCGCTCGCTAAAGGTACCGTGTTGTGATTCGCTTTCAATTTGTACTTTTAGGTCGATAAGCGACAACAAAAATTCATTGTTGGCAATTATGTTCAATGTTGTGATTCGCTTTCAATTTAACTTCGTTGCTGCTCGCGCGGTGTACTTTTAGGTCGATAAGCGACAACACTGCTCATGATTACTTGTTTTAATTGGTTGTTGTGATTCGCTTTCAATTTAACTTCGTTGCTGCTCGCGCGGTGTACTTTTAGGTCGATAAGCGACAACGACAGCAGAAGTATGGCACCAACCTAGACGTTGTGATTCGCTTTCAATTTGTACTTTTAGGTCGATAAGCGACAACACCCAAACTTAAAGTACATTTCGGGTTGCAGTTGTGATTCGCTTTCAATTTGTACTTTTAGGTCGATAAGCGACAACCGATTTGTTGCTTCGCGGTGTGAAGCTTGTGTTGTGATTCGCTTTCAATTTGTACTTTTAGGTCGATAAGCGACAACCAGATGTTCTTAACAACTTAGGGGGTGAGTGTTGTGATTCGCTTTCAATTTGTACTTTTAGGTCGATAAGCGACAACGGCAGTCTGATGCACAGAAAAGGTACCAGGGTTGTGATTCGCTTTCAATTTGTACTTTTAGGTCGATAAGCGACAACATGAAGTGAAAGTTTTGGATATGTCCGACGGTTGTGATTCGCTTTCAATTTGTACTTTTAGGTCGATAAGCGACAACAATTACAATGCTACTCGCTGCAGACCACCAGTTGTGATTCGCTTTCAATTTGTACTTTTAGGTCGATAAGCGACAACCTATTGAGGGGAATCTATCAATGACCTGCAGTTGTGATTCGCTTTCAATTTGTACTTTTAGGTCGATAAGCGACAACTTGGCTACTTTAATAATAATTAATATGAAAGTTGTGATTCGCTTTCAATTTGTACTTTTAGGTCGATAAGCGACAACTTATTCCCAACATCAAGAATAAACTTTTCGGTTGTGATTCGCTTTCAATTTGTACTTTTAGGTCGATAAGCGACAACTAAGGCTTGGATGTCAGACTCGTTTAGGTGTTGTGATTCGCTTTCAATTTGTACTTTTAGGTCGATAAGCGACAACGGTATGAAAAAGTTTGTGGTAGAAAATGTGTTGTGATTCGCTTTCAATTTGTACTTTTAGGTCGATAAGCGACAACTATTGATATGCCTAACAATGGTCACCATCGTTGTGATTCGCTTTCAATTTGTACTTTTAGGTCGATAAGCGACAACAGAAATTGCCAAAAGAATCGCGACGCTTCGGTTGTGATTCGCTTTCAATTTGTACTTTTAGGTCGATAAGCGACAACGCAAAGCTCTGTAGTTGTCAGCAGTATCCTGTTGTGATTCGCTTTCAATTTGTACTTTTAGGTCGATAAGCGACAACATTCACCAGTCATGAAGTCGTTTGTTTGCGTTGTGATTCGCTTTCAATTTGTACTTTTAGGTCGATAAGCGACAACTGAAGCTTGAAAATCAAATCGAACGCCATCGTTGTGATTCGCTTTCAATTTGTACTTTTAGGTCGATAAGCGACAACTTCGATTGTAAACTTCGACCACGTTCATTGGTTGTGATTCGCTTTCAATTTGTACTTTTAGGTCGATAAGCGACAACCGCGACGAATTCAGGCGTTAAACAAGTCAAGTTGTGATTCGCTTTCAATTTGTACTTTTAGGTCGATAAGCGACAACCGTTTACGACAATCTGCTCGCGCATAGAGGTTGTGATTCGCTTTCAATTTGTACTTTTAGGTCGATAAGCGACAACATTTCAAACGACAACGCACCCGTCGGAAAGGTTGTGATTCGCTTTCAATTTGTACTTTTAGGTCGATAAGCGACAACATAAACACCATTCGTCCTTTGTCCATTCATGTTGTGATTCGCTTTCAATTTGTACTTTTAGGTCGATAAGCGACAACAATGGGCTACCAAAATGATTAAACCAAAGGTTGTGATTCGCTTTCAATTTGTACTTTTAGGTCGATAAGCGACAACCAGGAAGTGATATTCTATTCAGAGGTATTGTTGTGATTCGCTTTCAATTTGTACTTTTAGGTCGATAAGCGACAACGACGCGCAATTGAAAATTGACGCTGACAATGTTGTGATTCGCTTTCAATTTGTACTTTTAGGTCGATAAGCGACAACCAACCGACGGAAAATTGATTGGAGGGTCGGTTGTGATTCGCTTTCAATTTGTACTTTTAGGTCGATAAGCGACAACAGACCTTGGAACAACTGTTGACGGAATCACGTTGTGATTCGCTTTCAATTTGTACTTTTAGGTCGATAAGCGACAACGAACAAATCGAAGCGACAAATACTATATTGTTGTGATTCGCTTTCAATTTGTACTTTTAGGTCGATAAGCGACAACCTTTGATTGCTAAAAAAACAATGGTAACGGTTGTGATTCGCTTTCAATTTGTACTTTTAGGTCGATAAGCGACAACACGTGGCGAAATCGTTCAATGCTTCAGTTCGTTGTGATTCGCTTTCAATTTGTACTTTTAGGTCGATAAGCGACAACCTGGATCGTAGCTTTCGAAACACACCCTTGTTGTGATTCGCTTTCAATTTGTACTTTTAGGTCGATAAGCGACAACTTGCGGTCAATCCTTCGTTCAGGTATTTTGTTGTGATTCGCTTTCAATTTGTACTTTTAGGTCGATAAGCGACAACTCGATTAACGCGTTGTGTACTTTTGATTATGTTGTGATTCGCTTTCAATTTGTACTTTTAGGTCGATAAGCGACAACAATCGGTAAGTATATTGGTATGAGAAACTAGTTGTGATTCGCTTTCAATTTGTACTTTTAGGTCGATAAGCGACAACTCACGGTTGGTTCGTTTATGCTTTACTATAGTTGTGATTCGCTTTCAATTTGTACTTTTAGGTCGATAAGCGACAACTGCGTCGCTTATTACCTAATTACAGCAAGGGTTTCCCCGTATTTGATAGAAAAAAAATAATGTCAATACTTTTCGGTTTTAAATACGAAATGGTTCATTAAAATAATTCTAATTGTTGGGGTGTTTGTATTGGGGCTGCTTTTTTGACCCCATGAAAGATTTCCATCCTTCCAAATTGTTTATCGGTAATGGAAAAAATACCTACTTTTCCTTTTTCTGGCAAGAGAGATTTTACGCGATTCGTGTGAACCGTTGCATTTTCAGAACTCTGACAAAATCGGATGTAGATGGAAAACTGAAACATGATAAAACCATTTTCTTGAAGGCTTTTACGAAATTTTTGTGCGGTGCGTCGCTCCTTCTTGGTTTCTGTAGGTAAATCAAACAATACCATAACCCACATATTGCGATAGGCATTAAATCGTTGTGTGTTCAATCAAACATTGGATAAGAAACTTTTCGAATTTCCCCCTCAAAACATTTGTACAAACTTGCAGTCGTTAAGCTTATTGCATGAAACAATGGCCTCTTTAGTTCCGAAATAACTACATCTAATTGTGGTAATTTCAATAATTGAATTTTTTGGTTCTTTGTCAAACCACTTTCTGTTTCATTGCCATCAAAAAGGTTCAATACGACCCAATCTACAAATGGACGATAGGGTTCCATAATGTCATCAGCCAAGCAAAATGCATTGTATTTATTTCTATGGTGAATGCCTACTGAGGGGAACATACCAGATGCGCATAATGCACGCGCGACCATTGACCTAAGAATCGCGTACCCATAGTTTAATTGTGCATTTGGACTTTCCATTTTTCGTGAACGTACAAAATCGCTCCCATAAAGTTGCTGCCAATAGTAGGATGCCGCTTGGGCTTCCAAATTTCCTGTGTCACCACTTAACACTTTCGGTACGAGGTTGAATAACCTCGAGCCATCGAGCCCTGCGTGTTCCAACACCCTGCCTTGGTTTTCAATTTTGGTACGGATGGTTTGTTGCCAAAGTTGTTTTTTCAAAGGTTCGCTTGCATTGAGCTGATTTCGAATGCGCTCGGTTTGTGTGTGGTGTCCCTCAAGCGGCAAGAACATGCCCGAGGGCATGTAATGAGCGTCGCAACTTATGATGGCAACATTTTCTTTTAGTAAAGCATCCAAAACCGGCATGGACAGGGTGATTTGAGGGTGCTCCAAAACAATCACCCCTAAATCTTCAATGGGGATGGTTTTTGTGGTTTTCGCTTCATCCTTTAATTCAATGACCAATTGTGCGTTTTGAAACGACAAATGGGCTGGATTCCCAAAATGGAGGGTGCGCTTGACCATTTAACATTCGCCATTGGTAATAATTTCGCCCAAATGGTTAAGTCTTACCTTAATTGTCTTTGTAATTCCCGATAATCCTAAACGTTTGAAAGTAGTCCCCTTTAATTCACTCTTGACTTCAATTAATGTCTCTAAGTGATGTCTAAACCAATAATCTCCACTTGTAATCTTTTGTACCCGAAACAAATTCGGGCTTATTTTCGACACATTGGCGGGGTCTAACAAATCAATTTCCGAGGGATCAAATCCAGTTTCTTCATTTGGAAATACAAAACATTCGTTTTGTTTTAAGGTGAATAAAAATTCCCATCCAAGTTCGTGTTGTTTTTTTATGATTGGCAATCCTTGGTTTTTTCTGGTAATTGCCTCGAATAAGGACACAACTTCTTCTCGTAAATTATCATTAAGGTCTCGATAGATGGCAACATGGTGGTTGTTTCCAGTATTTACAAAATCTACAGGAATGGGATTCCCCTGCGTATCGAGAATTTGGTTGCCTAAATGGTCTTTTTTATTGTGTAAAGAAACCGCATTGTTAATTCCTAATACGGTAACCCTCTTTAGGACAATTCCTTTGTTTTTATTGAGGTAAATTGGATTTTCTTCCAAATTCGAAAATGCTTTTTTTGCATCATTGTTGAATTCCTTAAGTCTTGCTTGTAAAATTCTTTGGACACCTTTATCAATGACCTTATCGACTTTGATCTCTGGAGTGATGGGTTTTCTTATGGTGTATTGGGTTTCAACATTAACCAATTTCACCGACTCCGGCATTGTGTAAGTTTCCAGTTCGTTTAAGTAAATTGGTTTTTTTGCTAAACTGTTTGTCCCTGTAAATGCTTTTTTCGGATCATTTCCATGTTCTGACAACCTCTTCAGGAGCAACGTTCGGTGCTTCTGGTTGGCCACTTTTTGTATCTTTTCAGAATCAAAATTACCCCCTACTTTTTCAACTTTAGTCGTGTAAATTTCAGAAGAACCGTAAATGGTTTCTAAGTGTAACTGTCCTCTTGGGGTTTCATGCAAAACCATTTTCTTCCCTGTTTTGTTTTTGGTAATGTTTTTATTTATGGTAGAAACTTTGTTTTTCGCTTTAAAAGAAATCAGGGTATTTTCCAATTGTTCCTTGGCCCTTGCACGAAATTGATTCAAAGGCATAGGCGGGTTGAAACGCCTTTTTTGGTCTTTATCAAAATAGGTTTCCTGTTTTAACATTTTATAAATTTCACCGTCTTTGTCGCTTTTAGCATTTAAGTTATTAAAATACTTCACATATTCTCTCTTTGTAAAAGCAACAGTTATCGCGTCCATAGCATGGTGTCTGTGGTCGTTACGTTTTGTCCAATCCTTGATTTTTTTACGTTTGTCTCCATGACGATTTTCAACAATTTCTACCATGCCAAGTTGCTCATATTTTGGAAGGGTTAATTCTTCCAATAGATCGACCAATTGCCAATCTTTTCTTAGCTTTTCTGTAATAGACCCTGTTGTGGTGCCAACATTTCTGACTACCGTAGACAAAATATCCTTGGCTTTTTTGGCAATGTACTGCGTGTCTCTTAACTCGCGTTCAATGAAATCCTTGGGTATATCAGAATCTGCCATTAATAGTTTACGAAACTTGGATTTTTTTCCAAATTGGTTGCCAAATAAGGCTTGGACTCTTGCTTTATATTGCGCTAAGCCTTCATGTCCATACTCTTTGTGTATAAAATCATAGGCTGTATCGTTTCCTTTTTTAAGATTGACTGATCGCAATTCAATTGTTTTGTTGGAAAACGAGTCATCGAATAATTTAGACTGTGGAATGATGTGTTCTATGTCATATTCTGGACTGAACAATTTTGAACGATCAATAGGTTGATTGGAATAAAGGGTTTTGTAACCATTCTCCTTCAATTCGAGATATAGTTTATATCGGATTAGGTCATTTCGACTTACAGATGGCAATCCGAATTCAGTTTGAATTTCTCGTTTTAATTTGATGTGCTCATCTGTTGCTTGTCGTATGGCTTTGGTTGCGCTTTCTCTCTCTTTTGCACTTTTTTTCAGTTCACGAGCCATCTCCACACGAATTTCGTCGGGTTTACCATAGGTATCGAATATGGAATTGACAACATTTATCATCTGATTTAGGATTTTCTCGACGACAGGGTTTCTCAGTTCATTTTTTGGAAGAATTTTAAGTTTATCCAATAAAACTTTTGAGTCTAAATCTTCTTTGGTTTCTGAATGCGAATGATTATAACCGGCGAGCATACAGGCTATGTCGTAACGGTTACCTTCTTTAAGGTAAGGTAATATTTTTCGAATGGCACGAACCGAAAGGCTACTGTAATCGTCAGATAGCCTCATGTTAGCTATGGGTGTATTGATTTCGTATGGGAATCCAAATTTTGTTTCAAGTGCAATTTTTAATTTATCAATACCGCTGGTTGAATTATCACCTTCGAATGAATAAAGTAAATGCCAAAATTGAAAATAGCTTTGATTTTCTATTTCTTGGCCTGTTTTTGCAGTGTCAAAATTAAAAAGCGAAGCATCAATTTTATCATAGGGTGCAATTGAAAAGAATGCTTTTAGTGTTTCAAATATTTCTTTTGAATTCATTTTAAGCAAATTCAGTTCATCGTTTCCTTCCTTTACAAAAAAGTCATTTAGCGCTTGTATAAATGCTGCATTGGTTCGATTTCCTTCGATTTGCTCAAAATTCAACTCATATCCTTTGATGCCTAAGATTTTAATAACATCATTAGACGAAAGTTTTTCCTTCCAATTCAGTTCATTGAAAAGGGTTTGCATTTGGTCTAATTCAAGTGAAATACCTTGAGATTTTCTGTCACCCACTGGAGCATATGTGATGTTATTGAGTTGCGACCAAATTTTAAATTCTTGAAAGATAGGGGATGATTTTGGACATACTTTTGGACCGACCATCCTTCTTTTTTTCTTCCCATCAATTTCGATTTCCATTTTTCGTCCTTCAAATTCACAAACACCCAAAAGTGCCTTTTGAGATTTTAATCTTCGTTGGTAAAAAATAATGGCGTCTCTAACTTTTTGTTTTAATTCAGGGGTTAGAAACTCAGGGTAAAACTCTGCTTGTTTTTCCCATATGCAATTGAATTCATCCAAATAATCTTGTCGATAAAAAACCTGGTTTTTTAGAACTGTATTCGGATTGGTTTCGATTTGTTGATAGAGAAATTGACCAACTGTAATTTTATTAAAAAACAATTCTTTACTTCGATCACTTATGGCTCCTAGGTATCCACTTGATTGATTAATATTATTATTTATTTCAGGAAGAATTTCTGAAATTTCCTCCAATGAACACGCTTCACTTACCGCTTTCGATCGGATTGCATATCGTTCCTTTTTCTTTTCGAATAATTTGCCTTTCAATTCAACGCCTTCAAGTCCATTTTTTCTTAAAATAGCAGACGTGATTGTTTTTGATTTTCCTAAAATTTGCTCATATAAATTATCATTTAAGATGCTTGGGTGTAGCTTTTTTTGAAAATTCCAAATGGCGTCAAACTCAGCCTGTAAATCTGAACGATAAAAGTCCGGTATGCTATTTATACCTTTTGTAAATCTTTCATGTACCAACTGTCCTGGTGTTAAATTCTTTTCATATAAATCAAGTGCTATTTTCATTCCGTCGATAGCACTTCCTTCATCTTCACCTTTAGCTTTTCGACTGCTTTTATAGCCTCGCTTTTTATTTAGCATCAGCAAAATACGAGCGAATTCGGCTAATTCAACTTTTTGATTTACGGAATGAGCCCTCAGTCTATACGTTTCGAATGTTGAAGTATTTCCTACTTCTGCTAAAATGGTTTCATCTGAAATAAGGCCATGTTCAATAAGTATTTTTCTCAAATGCGATCGACGAAGCTTGTATCGCTGAAGATTTCTTCTTGCAGCTCGCTTTAATGTCCGGTCCGCATTCGTTGTAATTGATTTCCCTTTATCGAAATTTTGGATTTCGTCAGTTGACAAAGGAATCACACGAACACCTGTCTTAATAATATCGGCATTCTCACCTTCTTTTACCAAGGCCCAACCAATAGAGGTCGTTCCTAAGTCTAATCCTAAAATGGTTTTTGTCATGATGTTCAGTTTATCTTATGCTTAAATTTTTCTTTTACCTAATTTTCTTTGATACTAATGTTTTATTTATAAATTTACACCACAAATTGAAGCGAATCACAATAAGGATTATTCCGTTGTGAAAACATTCGAAGCGGGAGGTGACTCTCGCTTTTTTTATTTGAAGTGGTTAAAATCATAATTTTTCAAGAGGTCTTAAATCATTCACCTCAACTTCCAGTATATAAGTGTTCGATTTCGAATTGTACTTCACGAATGGAGTCGTTAACGGGTATTGTCCTTTTAAGAGTAACCATTCTTTGAGTGTCATTTCGTGTTTAATCGGAAATTTATCTCCTGAATAGGCAAATCCAAAAACGTCGGTCACTTGTTGCTCATGCTTGGTTTCAAATTGAAAGGCTTGTGACGTGTATTCTACTGAACCAATCCGATCAATATTGAAGATTTTATTTTTTTGTGATGCAGGTTCAAATGCCATCACGGTTTGATAATTCATTGTGAAACCAAATGGCTCTACCAATCGGTCTGTTATCGACTCAGAGTTAATGGATTGGTATTTTTTTAGGATTACTTGTTCTTTTAAAACAAGCGCATGGGATAGCCTTTCAACTGTCTTTCCGTTTTTAGCATTCAATAGGTGCCCGGCAACCATCGCTAAATCAGAACCAGTATAGATTTTAGTGAGAACAGCATCTCTAAGTTTAGATTTGTCACCAATGGTTAGAACCAATTCCTTCAAAAATTGCGCTTCTTCGCTGGTGAAGTGTATTCCCTCTCCATTGTCTTTTTCAATATGAAATCGTTGGTTTACATCTTTATGTAAATCGAACCCACATTCACGCAACAGATCCAAATACCTATAAACGGTTCTTTCCGTGGTATCCATAAATCCCGCTAGTTGCGTTATGGTTTTATGTGGTGTGCCTTGGAGGAAACTGATAAGCTGAAAAACTCTTAATATTTTGTGCTGGTTTAACATCTTCGTGGTTTTGGTAACAAATAACCTTATTTTAAAAGATGTCTGCAAGTAATTGACCTTAGTTGTCAGGTCAATGTAGGTTAAATTTTTCAATTGACCTTTTTTGTCAATACAATCATTGAAGTTTGTCAAAACAAAAAAAATGAAAATATTTATTATCCCTTTTTTACTTATCAGTGCATCCTTATATGGTCAGGTTATGACGTTTGACCAATCTCAAGACCTGAATTTCACTGTAAATTACGCAAACGGCGATACGCTATCAAAGTACATTATGAAGGATGGATCCGAAATTATAGTTGGAGGTCAACTGAAGTTTGGTAAACCGCTCAACCAAAATAAGGTTTTTACGAGACTGTTTTTTGGTGAAGTTAACTTATTAAAAGCCTTGTTATCACCCCCCATTCAATTATCTGATGTTTACATCGGGGAAGAAGTGACCATTACCTCAATCCGAGTGGGGCATACGAAAATATCTAAAAACTCTCCTTTGGTCATTAGTTTATACGTCCAAAATCCAAAGTCACCATTGGGTGGCAGGAATAGAACGGTTGCTGATATCGAAAAGGCAATTGAAACAGGGGAAATAATCAATCCAAATGCAGCAATGACAAGAGAACAAGCCATTGCTAAACTAAAAGAATCAAAGGAACTTTTGGATTTGGGGATGATGCCTCAAGAAGAATATGACGCTTTAAAACTGAAGTTGACACCCATTATTATGAAGCAATAGGCTTTACATCTTGTAAAAATGGCAATTACACATAATTGAAAAGCTTCATCCGGCGTTTTCTATTTCCTTATCAATACGCCATGTGGCGTTCCTTTTTTTCTTCAAAAATGTCGTCGATGATTACCAAGATTCCGGTTTCTTCTACGCCTCCAAATTCTGGGTTTACGGCCGTTCCGAAGGTTTTCATGGTAGCAGATAGGTTCATGTAAATGTTCACCAAGGGTGGGATAAATTCTCCGTTTTCCCGAACGTGGCCGTTCAAGACTTTAAACCCATCCTTAAAGTCCAACCCTGCCAATTGGGAATCCACGTATTTTCTGTCGTAGTTTTGTTCCAAAGGATGTTTAGGAGTCATTAGTTTTTCTGTATCCGGAAAGTAGGTGTGCATAAAATGCAGCAAGAAGTCCCTGCTTTCGGTATTGTAATTCGGGTACATCGTAACTTTTCCAAAGAAATACTTGATTTCTGGGTTTTCTCTCACAAGTACACCCAATCCATCCCAAATATTATCCAAGGCAAACA